>Ga0255349_1000235_pt1 | contig 25363 bp, 23 predicted proteins | sample CBST25v15metaG_FD_189947 | JGI IMG/M metagenome (GOLD analysis project Ga0255349, IMG submission 189947) | Peat soil microbial communities from Stordalen Mire, Sweden - C.B.S.T-25.v15 | ecosystem: Environmental > Terrestrial > Soil > Wetlands > Peat | place: Sweden: Norrbotten County, Stordalen...
GGCACGCGCGTGAACCGCTGGCCGTGAACCAGCGTGGGGTTCCGTGTGCCTCCGCTGTTAAACTGGGAATACATGATTCTCCCGTTCGTCCGCGAAGTCTTTGCGGAGCTGGAGCACTCTTCGGGATTTGAGCGCGTACGCAGGCATCTGAGTCTGCATGCGGGGCGGAGGCGTGTCTCAGGGCTGACGGCAACGGCGCGAGCGCTCTATCTTCCGCTGATGGCGCGGGCCGCGCAGCAGCCGGTGATTGTGGTGGTGGCCGACAACAAGGCTGCCGAAGCGCTGGAGCCGATGCTGCTGGCCGGTTGCGACCTGACCGGCGCGGTGGACCCGTCGCAGGTGGTGCGGTTGCCGGCCCACGATGTGCTTCCTTTCGAAAATCTATCTCCCCATCCGGACGTTCAAGAGCAGCGTGCAGCGGCGTTGTGGAAGCTGGCCACCGGGGCGGTCTCGATACTGATTGCGCCGGTGGAAGCTGCGGCAATGAAGCTCTTTGACCGCGACTATTACGCGGGGCTCGCGGTGACGCTGAAGCGCGGCGAAGAGGTAGACGTCGAGGTGCTCACTGGGCATCTGGCTTCGGTGGGCTACACGCAGATGGATTTGGTGGAGATGCCGGGACAGTTCACACGGCGCGGCGGAATTCTGGACGTGTATTCCCCCGAGTCTGACCGACCGGTGCGCATTGAGTTCTTCGGCGATGAAATTGAAACAATTCGAAAATTTGATCCAGAGACGCAGCGGTCGCAATCGGGACTGGACGAAGCACAGTTTTTGCCGCTGACCGAAACGCCGGTAACCGAGCATCTGCTGGCCGCGGTGCATGGGCGGCTGAGCCGGCAGCGAGTGGAGTTAGCTGGAGAGGATGACGAGATGGCTGCGGAGCTGGCGGCTGCCGGAGGAGTTAGCGTCTTTCCAGGGTGGGAGTTTTTCTCGGCGGTAGCCGGCGCGGATAAGTCGCTGCTCACTCTGTTGCCTAAGTGCGCGCTGTTTATCGATGAACCGGCGATGGTGCGCAACCAGATTGATCGCTGGTGGAACAAGGTCGAGCAGCGGCATGAGCGGTCAGCGATGGGATCGTTGATAACTCCGGAGGACATCTACTTGCGGCCCGAGATATTGCAGGCGCAGCTGGATGCGCACATGGGTCTTGACCTGGATCAGCTTGGCGTAGTGGACGTTCTGGACGAGGACAACACGCTGGGCGAGATTGAGTTGAACACACGGCCCACGCTCAGATTTCATGGTTCGATTCCTGCGCTGACCGAACAGTTGCGAACGCTGATGACCGCGGAGACGCGAATTGTGCTGGCCGCGCCGCATCAGGGCGATGTGGAACGGCTGGCCACGGTGCTGCGCGAGTATCAGATTCCTTATCGGTTGGGCAGCCGCAATCCTCATCCCGGCGAAACGATGCTGGAAGAGGCAAGTTACATGGCTGGCGACCTGCGTGTGCCGGTGATTGTCAGGACTGCGCTGGCTTCGGGAGTTAGCTTCGGCGATTCAAATCTGATTTTGTTCGGCGCCAACGATCTCTCCGACGATGCGGACGTGGCCGCGCGTCCGGAGCCGAAGCGATCGAAGACGGCGGCGTTTGTCTCCGATTTTCGCGACCTGAGTGTCGGCGATTACGTGGTTCACGTCGAGCACGGCATTGCGCAGTACCAAGGACTGAAGGAGATTGTGCAGGACGGGCTATCCGTCGAGTTCATGATTCTGGAATTTGCCGAACAGGCCAAGTTATATGTGCCGCTAACTCGACTGGATCTGATTCAGAAGTACCGTTCTACGGATGCCGGACCGGCGCCGGTACTGAACCGGCTGGGTTCGCAGCAATGGACAAAAACAAAGGCGCGGGTGCGCAAGGCCATGCAGGACATGGCCGGAGAGTTATTGAAGTTATACGCCGAGCGCACTGCCGCGCAAGGAACGGCCTTTTCCAAGGACAACGAGTTTCAGCGGGAGTTTGAAGGCTCATTCGACTACAGTGAAACCGAAGACCAGTTATCGGCGATACGCGCCATCAAGTACGACATGGAATCGACCAGGCCAATGGACCGGCTGCTGTGCGGCGATGTGGGATACGGAAAAACCGAAGTGGCCATGCGCGCGGCTTTCAAGGCCGTGCAGGACGGCAAGCAGGTTGCGGTGCTGACTCCGACGACGATTTTGAGCTTTCAGCACTTTGAGACATTCAAGAAAAGATTTGCGCAGTTTCCCATCAACGTGGAGATGATTTCGCGCTTCAGAACTCGAAAGGAACAAGAAGCCATTGTCGAGAAGGTGGCGACGGGCAAGGTGGACATCCTTATCGGTACGCACCGGCTACTCTCCAAAGACATCAAGTTTCAAGACCTGGGCCTGCTGATTGTGGATGAGGAGCAGCGCTTCGGCGTGCGCCACAAGGAGCGGCTGAAACAGATGCGGCGCGAGATCGATGTGCTTGCGATGAGCGCGACGCCGATTCCGCGCACGCTGCACATGTCGCTAGTGGGCCTGAGGGATATGAGCGTGATTGAGACGCCGCCCAAGGATCGTATGGCGATTCAGACAGTGGTCGCGAAATTCGATGAGAAGATTGTGCGCTCCGCGGTAGAGGTCGAGTTGGAACGCGGCGGGCAGGTCTATTTCGTGCATAATCGCGTGGACTCGATCTACGAAATAGCGTCGCGGATTCAGGAGCTTGTGCCCGCGGCCCGCGTTTGCGTGGGCCATGGGCAGATGAGCGAGACGGAGCTGGAGCGGGTGATGCTCGCTTTCATGCGGCACGAATACGATGTGCTGGTGGCGACAACAATCATCGAGAATGGGCTCGATATTCCGCTGGCGAATACGATGCTCATCAACCGCGCGGATCGGCACGGGTTGAGCGAGTTATACCAATTGCGCGGTAGAGTAGGTCGGTCGAACCGGCGAGCTTATGCGTACCTGTTGATTCCGCCAGAGCAGGAACTGACGGAGATTGCGCGCCGTCGCCTTGCGGCATTGAAGGAGTTCAGCGATCTGGGCGCTGGTTTCAAAATTGCGGCGCTCGATTTGGAGCTACGCGGTGCGGGTAACATGCTGGGCGGCGAGCAGAGCGGCCACATTGAGGCGGTTGGCTTCGAGTTATACACGTCGATGCTGGAGGCGGCTGTGAAGGAAATGAAGGGCGAAAGCAGCGAGGATCGCCCGGCAACGCAGCTCAATTTGGGAATTGCGCTGCGCATAGACGAGAGTTATGTGCCGGAAGAAAACCAGCGGTTGCGGCTGTACAAAAAGATAGCTGGCTCGGCGAGCGAAACGGCGATTGCCGAGGTGCGCGCCGAGATGGAAGACCGCTATGGCGCGCCGCCGGATGCGACGGTATACCTGCTGGAGGCTTCGCTGATCCGTCTGGAATGCGAGAGGATAGGCATTGCGCAGGTGGATCGAAAGCGTACGGAGTTGCACATTCGCTTCACGGAGAATGCGGCTGTTGACCCTCAGACACTGATGCGCCTGGTGGCGCGCAACGCCAAACGCGGCGCGCAGTTCACGCCGCAGGGTCTGTTGAAGTATCCTTTGGCTGCTACGCGGAGTGATGAAGTTCTGCTGGAAATTCACGAACTGCTCGCAAATTTGGCGCCACCTGCGGTGGTGGCCGCATAGGAAATAGAGTCGAAAATGAGAAGGAAGATGAAGAGAATCGTTGCGCAGTGTGCGATTGGAGCTTTTATGCTTTCGGCAATCCCTGTTTATGCCGCGAATGAGAACTGGAAGGAGAAGTTCGCAAAAGTTTCGGACGAATACTTCGATCAGGTGTTCTTTCCCTATGCTCCGACGAACGGAACGCTGGTTGGCTATCACCAGTACGACGCGCAACTGGAGGATTACTCGCGCAAGAACATTGACGCTGAGATTGCCGCGCTTAAGGTTTTCGAAAAACGCATAGAGGCGATTTATCCTGATGCCGTCGCCGCTGATTTTGTTCCTCGCAGCGATCGAAAGATTGTGCTTGCGAACATTCGCTCGCAATTACTGACGCTGGAAACGATTCGTCCGTGGGAGAAGAATGCGGACAACTATTCGAGTACCTGCGCGAATGGGGCGTTCACGCTGATGGAACGCAAGTTCGCTTCACCCGATGAGCGGCTGCGCTCATTGGTAGCGCGCGAACGGCAGATGCCGGTGCTGCTGGCCGATGCGCGTGTGAACCTGAAGAACCCGCCGCGCATTTTTACCGAGATTGCAATTGAGCAGTTGCCGGACATTGTTAGTTTCTTCGAGCACGATGTGCCGCTGGCGTTTGCCGACGCCAAAGACCCAGCGCTGAAAGCTGAATTTGCGCAGACCAATGCGGCTGTCGTTGCCGCGCTGACGAGTTATCTCGACTGGCTGAAAACTGATTTGTTGGCTAGATCGAACGGCGACTTCCGCATTGGCGCGGATACTTTCTCGAAGAAGCTCCAGTATGACGAGATGGTCGATCTGCCGCTGGATAAGTTGCTCGAAATTGGCTGGGCCGATTTGCACAAGAATCAGGCTCACTTCAATCAGGTCGCGAAGGAGCTGGAACCGGACAAAGATCCGCTCGCCGTGCTCGATGAGTTAGGCGAGATGCATCCCAAGCCTGATCAGTTATTGAACAGCTTCCGCGCTACCTTCGATGGCCTCATCAGTTTCATTCGTGCGAACCATATCGTGACTATCCCGTCGGATGTGAGGCCCATTCTGGAAGAGACGCCGCCGTTCATGCGCGCCACAACCACCGCCAGCATGGATACGCCGGGCCCATTCGAGACGCATGCAACGGAGGCCTATTTCAACGTAACGCTGCCCGATCCGTCGATGACTCCCGCGCAGGTTGAAGGCTACATGCATTCGTTCAATATTGGCACGGTGATTTCAACGGCAGTGCATGAGGCTTATCCCGGCCATTACATTCAGTTTCTTTGGTTGCCTCAGGCGCCGAGCCGGGTGCGCAAACTGCTGGGCGCAAACACCGATGTCGAGGGCTGGGCGCATTACACTGAGCAGATGATGCTGGATGAAGGCTATGGCCAGCCTGGCGCGGGAGCAAAGGATGAGCGCGAATCAAAGTTTCTTCGCCTCGGACAATTACAGGATGCGCTGCTGAGGAACGCGCGGTTCATTGTGGGGATCGAGATGCACACCGGCAAGATGAGCTACGATGAAGCGGTCGCGTTTTTCCAGATGGAAGGCTATCAATCAAAGGAGTCCGCTATCATCGAGACCAAGCGTGGATCGAGCGACCCGACTTATCTTTATTACACGCTGGGCAAGCTGGAGATCATGAAGCTGCGCGAGGATATGAAGAAGAAGCAGGGCGCTGCGTTTTCGCTGGAGAAGTTTCACGACGATTTTCTGCGGCAGGGATTTCCGCCGGTAAAGATTGTGCGGGAAGCACTGCTGGGAGATGATTCGCCGGCGCTGTGAGTGGTGTGGTCTCCCACCCTAGCCGCAAAAACAAGTACGCGGCGAGGGTGGGGCACCCGAAGCATAATCTCTTTTTAAGACGAGGCTGATGAGATGGGCAAGCAAGTACGGAAGGCAGTATTTCCGGCAGGCGGACTGGGTACGCGGTTCTTGCCGGCCACCAAAGTGATCCCCAAAGAGATGCTGGCGCTGGTGGACAAGCCCATCATCCAATACGGCGTGGAAGAGGCGATTGCTTCGGGGATCGAGCACATCATCATCATCACCGGCCGCGGCAAGGGTGCGATTGAGGATCACTTCGACAACAGCTTCGAGCTGGACGCGATGCTGGAAAAGTCCGGCAAGCACAAATTGCTGGCTGTATCGCGCGGCGTTTCGGCGCTGGCGCGGATCAGCTATGTGCGGCAGAAGGAGCCGCTGGGACTAGGCCACGCTGTGCTGTGCGCCAGGGAGTTGGTGGGCGACGAGCCGTTCGCGGTTATTCTTCCTGACGATGTGATCGACGCGAAAGTTCCCTGCCTGAAGCAAATCATGGAGGTCTTCGACAAACGGGGTGGCTCGGTGCTGGCGACGCAGACCGTGGAGGGAGAGGCGATCAGCGCGTATGGAGTGCTGGCCGGCTCCCAGGACCCTCATAACTCGCGGATTTATAACTGCACGGGCATGGTGGAGAAACCGAAATTTGCCGATGCGCCATCGAAACAGGCTATTATTGGCCGCTACGTACTTACTCCGCGAATCTTCGAGTTGCTGGCGCAGACCACACCGGGCGCGGGTGGCGAAATTCAACTTACCGACGGTATCCGGGCTCTCCTCAAAGAAGAGAAAGTTTTTGGCTATACCTTCGAGGGCAAGCGGTACGACGCGGGCGATAAGTTGGGCATGTTACAAGCTACCGTCGAGTTTGCACTCAAACGCAGCGACCTGGGGCCGCAGTTTCGCGCTTATTTGAAGGGGCTGGCGTTGTAAGGAAGCAAGTCGGCGAATTAGCATGTTGGATTATCGTCCTTGCTCGTGAATTCCCACCCATTCGCAAAGAGCGCGAATGGATGGGGCACCCAAATTATTCATACAATCAGTTTCAATTAAAACAACGGTGTCTGGCGGCCGGGCATGGTGAGGCCGAAGTGCTCATAAGCAAGGCGCGTGGCCACGCGTCCGCGCGGCGTGCGGTCGAGGAATCCGATCTGGATGAGGAATGGTTCGTAGACTTCTTCCAAGGCGTCTTGCTCCTCGGCCAGGGTTGCGGCCAGCGTGCTCAGGCCGACCGGGCCGCCGTCGTATTTTTGGATGATGGCCAGCAGCAGGCGGCGATCAATTTCGTCGAAGCCGTGGGCGTCCACTTCAAGCATGGTGAGCGCGGCGTTGGCGGTGGGACGGTCAATTTCGCCGTTTCCGCGCACCTGGGCGTAATCGCGCACCCGGCGCAGAAGGCGGTTGGCGATGCGCGGCGTGCCGCGGGAGCGGAGAGCGATTTCCGCCGCGCCGTCCTCGTCGATAGGAATCTGCATCACCTCGGCCGAGCGCGTGACGATGAAGCGCAGCTCCTCCTCTGTATAAAACTCCAAGCGCAGCAGAATGCCAAAACGTGACCTTAATGGAGAAGACAACAGGCCGGGCCGCGTGGTGGCGCCGATGAAGGTGAAAGGGCGGATTTCCATCACATGAGTGCGCGCGGCAGGCCCTTGGCCGATGATGATGTCGAGTTTGTAGTCTTCGAGTGCGGTGTAAAGTTTTTCTTCCAGCACCGGCTGCATGCGGTGAATCTCGTCGAGAAAGAGCACCTGGCGCTCGCGCAGGTTGGTGAGGATGGCCGTCAGGTCGCCCTGAATTTGCAGGGCCGGGCCGGAGGTCTGCTGAAAGCCGACGTCGAGTTCGTTGGCGATGATGGTGGCGAGAGTGGTCTTGCCCAGGCCGGGAGGGCCGAAGAGGAGCACGTGATCGAGGGCTTCGCCGCGTGATTTAGCGGCTTCCAGTGCGATGGCGAGCTGCTCTTTGGCTTTGGATTGCCCGATGAATTCGCCGAGCCAGCGGGGGCGCAGTTTGAGTTCAAAACCCTGTTCTTCGTCAGCGCGCGCGGCGCTGACCAGCCGTTCCGGAGTGTTGTCGCGAGCGATGGCCATGCTGCAAGAAGTCTAACGGGCCGGGGTTGCGACTGCAACCGCAGGCGATGCAGACTCAAGCCGGAAGACACACTACGCCCGGCACGAGCTTGTAGTGAAAGCCCTCGAAAGGCTCGCTCAGGCTAATGGTGAGGAAGGTGTTTGAAGGCTTGCAACCACAGAGAAGCGCGTGAGGGTGGATGCCGGCGGGCAAGAGGTTGAGCAGATCAAGCCATTTGGGATCGGTGACAGGCAGATCGTAGCGGATGCGGCCAACTTGACCGAGACGGAAGACGGCGCGGGTTCTGCGTTTGCCTTTTTCTTCTCGAGTCCACCACCAGAGGTCTTCGGGATGAATCAGCCCCAGCGAGCATTTCGCTGGAGTCTTCTCGAATTGGCTGACCAGCACTCTATCGCAATATCCTTGCAGAACCATAGGTTCCTTATTTACATAGTCGTCAAGAAATTGGACGTCGGACACTGGGTCGAAACGGCGAACCAGGCACCAGGGGCTGCCCGTTACATATACATCTTCCGGATGGCAGCGGGAGCCGCACTTCTCGCCGAGTTCGGCCTCGAATACATCCAAGAGCGCGACTTCCTTCCCATCGGGATAGCTCGCTTCTTTTCGAGTCACGCAACCGGGAGCCTCTTTGCCAACAAGCCGCACCCATTGCTTTGTGACAAGGCTAATTCCGGCGACGCAACGATGGTCGTGCTTGTAAGAGTTGGCAAGACAGAGAATCCGGTCGAAACCCATGGAGTTGGACTCACCTTCAAGCTGGAAATTAAAGATGACGGATTGTTGCATCTTGCCAGTGTTGTTGTAAATATTCGAGTGCCAGACGGCGGTGACAGTGCTCCGCCGTGGGCTCGCTGCAGAGCAGGACAGTTTTCTTTTTGAAACTGTCTTTGGCGATGACTGACTCCACTTTTCGCGAGCGGATGAGAGCGAGATAGGCTTCTGTGTAGGCATCCCAGCCAGTTTTGGATTTCTTATAAGCGTCCAGGATGTCTTGCGTGGGAGCGAGCAATGGTTCATGTTCATAAACCGCACCGCAGATTTCTTCGACAAAGTAGGCCAAGTCGGCTTGCTTGGCGAAGGCGGCAAGCTGAGAGGTGTTGTTCAGTCGCACGTCGAGCAGGCGCTCGATGCCGTGAGCCTTCAGCGTGCTGAAGAATTCTCGGGCGCTTTTTTGGGTAAAACCGATGCTGTAGATCTCCATTGATCCTCGTCGAGTTCCGCAAAGAGCGCGGGCTGCGTGTCGATGAGCGGCTTGCCGGCCTCGGCGGCTACCGCTTCGTCGGATTCCAGGCGGCCATCGCCGCGAATGTGAAGCATGGTGTGGCCGTGTTCGCAAAGTACGCGGCCGATGAGCAGGCGGCGATGACAGTGGGCAGGATCTTCCTCGCCACAAACCAAGGCGACGCGGAATCGCTCCATGCCGGTTTCAAGGCGAGCAATGGCTGCCCGGAAATGCGCATCTTCGTGCAGCCGGCCATAAAGGACGTGGCCTTTGGCGTCGTAGTAGGCGGGATTGGCGGGGCGTCCGCCCAATTCGGCGCCGAAAAAGAGATAGCGGATTCCCGCTTCTTCCAGGGAACGCTGCACGAGTTCCCTGTCGAACTGCGGGACATATTTCGAGTAGGGAGAGCTACGCGCATCGACCACCACTTCAACACCGTGCTGGAGGAGCAGGGCAAGCCAGGCCTCAATGGCGTGGTTGGAGTGGCCGATAGTATAGATACTGCTCATGCGCGGACCCTTGCAAAGGAGGATAGCACTTTGACACCAAATGGAGGCCGAGCCCCGAAGAAACACTGATTCTGTCAAGTGCGCGCAGGCGTCGCAAAGTTATCAAAGTAATAGGCAATTAAGCTGCAAGTGGGGTGTGCCCGTTTACAGTCTTTATCCTCCGAAAGATATTAATGATTTTATGTATCCAGCGAGGAAGTCTGGGAGTAGAATCGTTGGAAAAGCAAGGAGTCCCCCTATGCGTGGTCGTTTTTTTCTCAGCACTCTTCTGTTTGCCGGTATTCTACTTCCGCTTACTAGTTGCAGCACCGACCCCTCACTGACTTCCATCGTGATCAGTCCCGACACGGTTACGGTGACGTTGGCGCCCAATGGCATTGCGCAGGGGTACAGTCAATTCACGGCTATTGGATACTACACCCACCCAGGCCATGCGGCCGGGACCAGGGATATTACCAGTGAGGTCACTTGGGCCTCCAGCGGCACCCAGGTGGCAACCATCGTCACTGGCGGCGCCAAGGCCGGCTTAGCCACGGCAACCGGCTGGGTGAATGGCGTGGCCTGGACGGGGGTTACGAACATTACTGCCAGCGCGCCTGGGTTCAACGGCGTTGTTGTCAGCAACGCGGCAACCTTCACCGTTACAGACTCAACCACCGGAACGGATGACGTGGTATCGATTGCTGTTACTCCCAACCCGTACACCTTCACGGCGGCGAATGCGGCTAATTCGTTCACGGCGACCGGAACAACGCAGAGTGGAGTTAAAGAGGTTCTGACGACCTCGTCCGTGTGGACCTCGGGCAACGCAAGTTTTGTCACGGTTGGTGCTAATACCGGAGTCGGCACGGCGGTCGCAACGGGCACTACGACCATTACAGCCAAATACACGAATGCCGACGGCACGTCGGCCCAGGGAAGCGCAACCGTTACCGTTCCGTAATAAATGTCCTTGTCAACCGGAAAGCCGCTCTTCGGAGCGGCTTTCTTGCGCTTGGAGCCGAGTGGCCGGGTTCTAGAGCGAAACCAGAGTAAACGTGCCCTCGCGAAGGTCGTGTAAGATGGCTTTTTCTTGAGGAATAAGCCATTTGGCTGATGTGCCTCTGGGTACAGCTGCTCTGGTTTCGCTCTATGCCGGCGCGTTGACCTTCGGCCAGTAGCGGAATTTGCGGAAGGTGGCCTGGCCGGAGCCACAGGCGTAGACGGCGGGGCGGAGATCGAGGAAGCCGCCGAGGACGTTGTGGTGGAGGCCGGAGACTTCCGCCGAGGTTTCAGTTTTCTTCCATGGCTGGCCGGGAAGGCGGTAGTAGAAATCGACCTCCTGGCGGTCGTTGACGATACGGAAGGTGGTGCGGGTGGCGCCCTTTTCCACGCGGTCTTTGATGGAGCCGTTGGGGATTCTGATCTGGATTCCCGCAGGCGCGATGCAGATGCCGGCGACGTGGGCGGGGTCGTAGAAGAGCATGAGGCCGGCCTCGCAGCCGGGCGTGACTTCGATATCGATTTCGACAGTGTAGGAGTGTCCGCCGACTGCAGTGGCGAGTGCGCTGGAATCAGTCAGCGAGCTGCCGCGCGCCTGCAGGGTGAGGGCGCCGTTGCCGGTGGTGAAACGGGCAGGATCGAATTCGCGCCAGAAGGCCCACTGGAGGCCGAGTTCGGGAGTGGTGAAGTCGTCGGAGGGATCGGCGAAAGGCTGCTGACTTGTGCCGGGGATGGGCATGGGAATGGCCGAGTCGGCGTTGATCTCAGGGGAGACACGGAACCAGCCGTCGGGGGTCCACTCGACGGGGAGCAGAAGGAGTTGGCGACCCAGGGTGCGGTAGCCGTTTTCATAGGCGTGAACGGTGATGTACCAGCGGCCATCGGGTGTGTCGACGAGGCGGCCATGCCCGAGCGAGAGCCAGCGGTCCTCGCGGGAACGGGTGTGGACGATGGGGTTATAGGGCGAGTATTCCCAGGGGCCGTCAACGTGGCGGCTGCGCGCGGAGATGACAGAGTGGCTGGTGGCGGGGCCGCCGGTGCCGCCCTCGGCAACGTTGAGATAAAAATAGCCGTCGCGCTCCAGCAGCTTGGGGCCCTCCAGGCAGGTACATTCCATGCGTGTGGTGGCGGGGACGGGCCAGGCATCGAAGACCTTGCGGGGAGGGGATTTGACAGCCAGGCCGTCGGGGCTGAGCTCGGCCATGAGACCGCCGGCCATGTGCAAATAACGGCGACCATTCTCGGCAATGTGGGCGGGGTCGATGGCATGGATGCCGAGGTCGATGGGCTCACTCCATGGACCGGTGGGGTGAGCTGCGTGAACGACGCACAGTTTGCCGGCGGCGGGGAAGTAGATGTAGAAGTGTCCCTGGTACTCGCAAAGATACGGTGCCCAGACCGTGCCGTAGTAGCGGTGAAGAGCGGCGGCTGCGGGGCGCCAATTGACGAGGTCACGGGAGTGCCAGATGAGGAGCCCGGGCGCGTAATCGAAGCTGGAGTGGGTGAGATAGAAGTCGTCGCCGACGCGGATGGGGCTGCCATCGGGGTGGTCGCCGCCGAGAATGGGATTGCGATAGAGGTTTGCGTTTTGCGCCAGGGCGAAGCGTGCCTTGGAAGCGAGGGCGAGCGTGGCGGCGTTCATGACGAAGCGGCGGCGGGTCAGCATGGTGGGACCAGTGTAGCTTCGAAGGGATTGCGGAGTACAGCGACGGATGCGTATGCGCAGAGGCGGGGAAGGCCGTTTAGACTGGTATGGTTGCTCGGAGCATGATGACCCACCGGTTTGGAATTCTTCGCCGCTTCCGCTTCAATCTGCCGCAGCGCATTGCGGCGGGGCTGCTGGCTGTGTTTCTCATTCAGGGGTTGTGGCTCACAAGCCGCCAGACGCTGACCGATCGCGATTACCAATATGCGCGCTGCGGACGCGAGATGTGGGAGCGGCCATCGCCTCTGGCCGGCTACTTCACCACTTGCGGCAATATTCACGATGGAGTTTTGGCCTACCGGCTGGCAGGGTTGCCGTTGACCGTCGATCTGCTGGCCGAGCGCGCACTGGATCATTTCCGCAAACCCGAGGACAGGTTGGTGCAAGCGGGGCCAGCCGGCGAATTGAGCAGTTGGGAACTGCGCCACCAGCTTACGCACATTCTGTTTCTGTTGCGGTTGCCGTTTCTCGCGGCCGGATGCCTGTTGGGCGGCGGCCTGTGGTGGGTGACGCGGCGGCTTTACGGCAACTTGGGCGGGTATATGGCGCTCGCGCTCTACTGCTTTTCTCCCGCGGTGCTGCGGGCCTGCATCGCGCCCAATGCGGAGGTGCTGGCCGCATTGGGGGTTTATGGCGGCGTATACACCTGCATCGGCGTGGCCCATGCCATGCAGGGACCAAAGCGCAAATGGCGGCCGCGCATTGTGCTGCTGACGGCGGCTTTTGGACTGGCTGCGGCGGCGCACATTGCCGCGCTGCCAGTGGTGGCTCTGATCGGCCTCGTGGCGATGCTGTGGGTGGCCGAGGGGCGCAGGAGCCAGGTGTTGCCGGTGGTGCTGGTGGCCGTGGCCGGAGCAATGGTGGTGGTCTTCGCTTGTTACGGCTTCTCGCCGGATGCTTTCAGCTACGTTTTCCGCTCAGCCGCGGGCTTTCTGTGGGTTTCACTTGACCCTGCGCGGCGGCTCTTTTCCGCGCTGCCGAATGCGGGAATCACGGTGGCCGCAGGCGCTGCCGTGGTGTTGTTTCTGGGGCTGCGCAAATCGCGGTATTTCGGCAATACAGCTCCGCTGCTTTGCGCCTTGGTCTTGATGGCGCTAGTCATGACGGGCGTTCCGGGAAGTCCATGGTTGTGGGCGCTGCCGTTTCTTCTCACGTTTGTGGGTGGGATCTTCGCCGACGCCTGCGATGGGCCACGGGGCCGATTGGCTGCGTGCGCTGCCGGGGCCATTGTGCTGCTGCAGGCGGTCTTCTGCGTGCTGAGCTTGCCGGGGCTGCTGTGAGGGGCTTCCGTATCTGCGAATAAAGAAAAATGCACTTGAAGACATTAGGCATTATGGGGCATAATTTGGAAGAGCCATGGGTGGTGGAGTTTCATGCGGAGTTTGCACCCGAAGTTCTGCAATATTCCGAAGCGGTCAGGAGAGACATTTATTCTCTGGTCGGATTGCTGAGGAGGTTCGGTCCGCAACTGGGCCGGCCACAAGTGGATACGCTGAAGGGATCGAAACTTCCGAACCTGAAGGAGCTTCGCTTTCGCGCGGACGGTGGGGTATGGCTGGTAGCCTTCGCATTCGATTTGAAGCGGAGGGCAATTCTCCTTGTTGGTGGTGACAAGTCAGGGGCTTCGCAGGATAGGTTCTACCGGAATCTGATCGAGATAGCCGAGCGTCGCTTTGATCAGATTCAAAGGGCGCTTGCAGCGGAAAAGGAGAAAAAGTGATGGTCCCTTTATCGGTCTCATTGGATGAGATGTTGGCTCGGGAATCGAAAGAAATGCAGCTTTCGGTGAAGCAGCGGACGGCGGAGCTGATCGCCGAGGAACTGAATTTGCGTGAGTTGCGCCGTCAGCGGCGGCTCACCCAATCTTGCCTTTCGAAGAAGCTCAAAATCGGCCAGGAGGGGGTTTCGCGCATTGAGAGGCGCCAGGATATGAATGTCTCCACATTGCGCAGTTACGTGGAAGGCGTTGGGGGAGAGTTGTGGATCGAGGCTAGGTTTCCAGGTCAGCCTCCAATTGTTCTCGCTGGATTGGGCAGGAGCAAAGGCAAAAAAATAGCAAAGAAGGCATCCAAGGCGACAGGCAAATCGAAGGCCGGAACGCGTCGCGCCGCCTGAGTGCTCAAGGTCCTCGGAGCTGCCCTGAAATGAGACTATAAAATCAAGCAAAATAAGGACTTATTTACGGTTTTTCGCCTTGCTGAAACCCTCTTTGAAGGGGTAAAATAAAAGCACAGCCCGCGCCGGGCCGGCCCCGCTTTTCCCGGACCTTTCCGCCGCCTTCCGAGCGGGCATGAAAAGACCAAATTATGCCAGAAGATCAGAATCCACTTCTCCCCCTCGAAGGCGGCGCGCCGCCTCAAAGCAGCGCCAACCTCATTCCCATCAACATTGAAGAGGAGATGCGCCGCTCCTATCTCGATTACTCGATGAGCGTAATCATCGGGCGCGCGTTGCCGGATGCCCGCGACGGCTGGAAGCCCGTGCATCGGCGCGTGCTCTACACGCTCAGCGAGATGGGCCTTGAGTACAACAAGAAATACACCAAGTGCGCCAAGGTGGTGGGCCAGTGCATGGGCGTCTACCATCCCCACGGCGACTCGTCCATCTACTACACCCTGGTGCGTCTGGCGCAGGATTTTTCGATGCGCTATCCGATGGTGGACGGGCAGGGCAACTTCGGCTCGGTGGACGGCGATCCTCCGGCGGCCATGCGTTACACCGAGTGCCGCATGGCGCGCATAGCCGGCGAAATGCTGGCCGACATCGAGATGGAGACGGTGGACTTCGTCCCCAACTATGACGAGTCGACATTTGAGCCGGCGGTGCTGCCAACGCGCATTCCCAACTTGATCGTGAACGGTTCGAGCGGCATCGCGGTGGGCATGGCGACCAACATTCCGCCGCACAATCTCACGGAAGTCCTCAACGCGACCATCGAGCTGGCGAAGGACCCTGCCGCGGGGCTCGCGGAAGTGTTGAAGCACGTGCAAGGGCCGGACTTTCCCACCGGCGGCCTCCTCTACGGGAAAAGCGGAATTCCCCAGGCCTACAAAACCGGCCGCGGGCGCTTCATGATGCGCGCCAAGGTGGCCACGGAAAGCCTGACCAAGGAAAAACAGGCGATCATCGTCACCGAGATTCCTTACCAGGTGAACAAGTCCGTGCTGATTCAGCGCATCGCCGAACTTGTGAACGATAAAATCGTGGACGACATAAGCGACGTGCGAGACGAGAGCGATCGCGACGGTATGCGCATCGTCATCGAACTGAAGCGCGGCGCGCAGCCGGAGATTGTGCTCAACCAGCTCTACAAGCACACGCAGATGCAGGAAAGCTTCTCGATGATTTTTCTTGCGGTGCTCAACGGGCAGCCGCGGGAGCTGGGGCTTGACCAGGCCATTCGCTGCTTCATCGATCACCGCATTGATGTCGTCCAGCGGCGCACGGTTTATCTGCTGCGCAAGGCGCGCGAGCGCGAGCACATCCTGGAAGGCCTCAAGATTGCGCTCGACAATCTCGACACGGTCATCAAGATCATCCGCGGGTCGGGATCGCGAGCCGAGGCGCGCGAGAATCTGTATGCCTGGGGTAAGGGCAAGGAGATTATCCTCAACCTGGATCGCGAGCGTTTGCCGCACGAGGAAAAGGGCCTGACTCTGCGCCAGATTGACGCGATTCTGGAACTGCAACTCTACCGGCTTACGCAACTTTCCATCGACGAACTGCTGAACGAATTGAAGCAGGTGCGCGAGCGGATTGCAGAGTACGAGTCGATTCTGGCCAGCGAGATAAAGCTGCGCGCAGTCATCGTGAAGGAACTCGAAGAGATACGCGACAAGTACGGCGACGCGCGGCGCACGCAGATTGTGGACGAGAGCGCCGAGTTGCAGCTTGAAGATCTGATCGCCGACGAGCAGGTTGCTGTGACGGTGAGCCATCAGGGTTACCTGAAGCGCACGCCTATCAGCATCTATCGCCAGCAGCGGCGCGGCGGCACCGGGCGCATGGGCATGAAGACGCGCGAAGAAGATTTTGTCGCGCAGTTGATTGTCGATTCGACGCACGCCTTCCTCTTGTGCTTTACCAACACGGGGCGCGTCTACTGGCTGAAGGTCTACGAGATTCCCGACGTGGGCGCGGCCGGCAAAGGCAAGTCGATGCAGAGCTTGCTCGATCTGCAGCCGGGCGAAAACGTGCGCGCCATTCTGCCCGTGCGCGACCTGGAAGAAGAGGGCAAGTTCATCTTCTTCACCACGCAAAAAGGCACGGTGAAGAAGACGCCGCTCAAGGACTTCAGTAACGTGATGGCTCGCGGTATTATCGCCATCGGCATTGACGGCGACGACGAGCTTGTAGCGGCGCGCATTACCGACGGAAGCCAGATTGTTTTTCTGGCTACGCACTTGGGCATGGCGATTCGCTTTGACGAAAACGACGTCCGCTCCATGGGCCGCCCGGCCTACGGTGTGCGCGGCATCGATCTGGCCAAGAACGATTACGTGGTTGGCGTGGCGATTACGCCAAAGGAGCATGAGCCGGGCGACTTCCGGATTCTGGCGATCACGGAAAACGGATTCGGCAAGCGCACCAATGTGGAGATGTATCGCCTGCAAACCCGCGGCGGCAAAGGCGTCAAGAACATGGCCGTCACGCCGCGCATCGGACGGGTGAACACCATCGAACTGGTGGACGACTCCTCGGAACTAATGGTCATCAGCCAGTTCGGCAAGATCATCCGTATTGACACCAAGACCATCCGCGCCGCCGGCCGTGCCACGCAGGGCGTTCGGCTGTTGAATCTGGAACCGGACGACAAGGTAGCCGCGGCGGTGATCATTCCGCCGGAAGAGTTGAACGGCAACGGTAAAGACGAGGAGCAGGGAACGCTGTTGCAGTAGCGTGATTTGGGTTTTTCGGGAGAACGCGGTGAAACCGTTTCGGAATACCCCGTCGGCATCGAGGTTGCTAAAAAGTACCACGCGTGGTACAGTAAGCAAGGATCAACTCAAGCGGATTCCTGCCATCTTCTATCGTACCGAGGCGGGGAGCGAACCGGTTCGGAGTTGGCTGAGAACGATGGACCCGCAGGACAGGCGCCTGGTTGGGGAAGACATCAAGACCGTTGAATTCGGATGGCCGGTTGGAATGCCCGCCTGCCGTCCGATGGGAGACGGGTTGTATGAGGTTCGGACACCCTTGCCGGGGAACCGCGGCGTACGCGTTTTCTTCTATATTGACCGGATGCAAAGAATGGTATTGCTGCACGGCATTGTGAAGAAGACACGAGAAACCCCAGATGCCGATCTGGATCTAGCGCGCCGGAATATGCGCAAGCATGAGAAGGGTCTGAAATGAGCAAACAAACGGCGTTCGACCACACCGGCTCCACATTCGACAGCTTTCTGGAAGAAGAGGGCATTCTGGATGAGGTCGAGACCGCGGCTATCAAGCGAGTGATCGCATGGCAACTGGCGGAAGCGATGAAGGCCGGCAAGATCAGCAAGAAAACCATGGCTGAGCGCATGGGCACCAGCCGCTCGCAGTTGGACCGCTTGCTCGACCCGGAAAACAGCGCTGTCCAATTGCAAACCATAGCTCGCGCCGCCCGCGCTGTCGGCAAGCGGCTGCGCATGGAGATGATCAACGCCGCGTAGCGGCTTATAAGGAATAAGCGGTGGCTACCCGCAATATGAGAGACGTCGCAGCCGTAGCGGTCATCATCTCACTGTAAGAACTGAACGGCAAGGACGAGGAGCCGAAGTTGTTGCAGTAGGACTGCGCATTTAGCGATAGGCTCAGGTCTCAAAGCGGAACCTGGGCACCCGGTCCTCGACATCACGGCAAGAGGATTGAAAAGTGCCCCATTGCATCTTTGAGTATTCCGCGAACATTGCCGACGAACCGGAATGGCATCAGATCATGAAGAAGGTGCACGAGAGATTGATTGCAACCGGCGAATTCGCGGCCGGAGACATTAAGAGCCGAGTGATCAGACGTGGTAACTATCTAATTGGAAATGGCGAAGGCAATCAATCCTTTGTCACACTCAATCTGCAAATCCTGGATGGCCGAAGCGACGAGTTCAAGAGCGAAATCGCTCGTATGGCATTGGAGATTCTCGTTGCGGCATTTCCAAAATCGTTTGCCGAACAGAAATGCAGCATTACCGTTCAGGTAAGTGAGATTCATCGCGCGAGCTATCAAAGGCATGTAAGTTGTTGATTATGAGAGTGCCCTAGATCCAGCTTTTGAGGCTTGGGACCAGCGACAGAGTAGAGTGGATATAAACCATGAGCATCGATAAGACAATTCGCCGGGTGACCGATCCAGAGCATCAGCAACTGGAGACCTATCGCTACTGGCAAAGCCAATCCGTCGGTGCCCGGCTCACTGCCGTTTGGGATGTCAGTGAAGCCGCATATGCCTTTGCTGCCGCCTTCAAAGGAGCGTCGAGCTGTGATGACCAAGGGCATGAAAGACCTCTTGCGCGTATTGAACGCACACGCCGTTAAGTATCTTGTTGTTGGAGGATACGCATATGGCGTTCATATGGAACCGCGCGCAATGAAAGGCTTGGATCTCTTCATCCGCGCAGATGATGAAAACAGCAAGGCCATATTTGCGGCGCTTGCCGCATTCGGCGCGCCACTCGACGGCTTGACTCCAGCCGATTTCAGGGATGGCACGGTCATCCAGATGGGCCAGCCTCCGGAGCGGGTCGATATTCTTCAGCAGGTGGACGGCATCACTTTCGAGGAAGCTTGGGAGCATCGCCTTGAAGGCCGGATCGACGGCGAGATTGCCACCTTCGTCATCTCCAAAGACGACCTCATTCGCAATAAACTCGCCAGTGGCAGAGATCAAGACCTTCTCGACGTGAAGAAACTCCGTTCCATAGACACTACTACTTAGTGTGTGGGTTTGAGCCGATGTTCCACTTGTCTCGGGAGCGCAACTCTGCCGGATGTTCCGCCCCACGTGTCGCATTGCCGAAGGCGTCTGGACCCACAACAGGTCGTTGCAGAGAATTACGATCGTTCGGCGCACCCTATCTGTAGGAAGAATCTACCATGCCTCCAAAATCCGCATCGGGACTGAACTTGGTTGTAGTCATTCCACTCTCCGCGCTCGATCCCAATCCCAAACAAGCCCTGGCCGCGACAAGCGGTACAGGTGGCGCTTACCTCCCTGAATTACGAACGAAACCACGAAAATACTGAGGGGTTCCCCCCCTATACCCCCGGGGGTATAAATTTCCCCAAAAACCGTGCAGATTAGATCAATGGCGCGGTAACGGAAAAATCCGCATCCTGCTAATAACAAATGGCTTGATTGCAGAAATCAGCAGGGTGCCCAGATGGGCCTTTTCCACAGGAATACCGCTCCTGCATTTCAGATGGTGAGAAACCGCCTCCGAAAAACGCGGTTTTTTCTCGTAAAAACGCGGTTTTTCCCTGTTTTACGTGCTACGCCTGAACAAAACCGCTGTCCCATTCGCCTCGGGCGCGCAACTCGGCGATCTCCGCGCGGGCCATCTCCTGGGCGCGCACGTAATCCGGCTTGGCAATCCGGTTCAGCGGAATCTGGCCGGCTTCGAGAATGATCCAGTGGCGCGGACGCATATAGCTCGGCAATCCACGCGCGTGCCGATCTAATTCGCGGCTGCTCAGTTCAACCCCGGCTTTCTTTTCCACCATTGCCACTACGGCTTCGGAAACGACCTCATGCGCCACGCCGACCACCACGCAGTTTGCAACCTTTCCCGCAAGCGCGCAGATATGCTTCTCCACATCGCCGGGAAATATCTGGTAGCCAAACGACTTGATTACCCACTTCTCCCGGCCGGTCAGATGCAAGCCTGCGGCGTTCTTGAAGCCGAGATCGCCGGTGTATAAGAAGCCGTCGCGCGAAATTGCTTTTGTGGTGGCCGCAGGATCGTTGACATAGCCAAGAAATGTCTGCGGCCCGCAAAAGCAGACGTGACCAATCTCGCCGGAGGGCAGCTCATCGCCCGCGCTGCCATCCTCGCGCATAGGCTGGCGAATGGTGCATGGGTAGATGGGCATATCCACGCCAAGACCGGCGAGAATCGCCTCCTGATTGGATGAATCCCGGTCAGCCGTACTCGCCAGCACATAGGTGCACCAGCCCGAGGCCTCGGTGAGTCCCAGTCCGGTGCCGATCACCGGCGACATGGCGGCAAGCTGATCCACGAACGGCCGCGAGACAGCGTGTCCGCCGTACGCGGCAAATTTCAGGCTGGAGAGATCGTGGCGATCATAGTCTTTCAGCATCCATTCGAGGCTGAACATGGCCGGAATCTGGCCCAGTATTTCCACGCGCTGCTGAGCGATGGCGCGCAGCGAACGGCCGGCGTCGAAGACTTCTAGAAGGACCGCCGTGCCGCCGCCGAAGAAGGTGCTCATCATCGCCTCTGTCTGCCCGCCAACGTGCGACGGAGGCAGATTGACAAGAGTGCGCGTGCCGCGATCTCCGCCAAAAAAAGCGCCGCAGAGGCACATGTTCTGCACTGTGATGTTGCGGTGCGAAAGCAGGGCGGGCTTGGGCGAACCGGTCGAGCCGGTGGTGAAGATGACCAGAGCGCCATCGTCCTCGGCAATCTGGGGGAGGATGGGCGATTCCGCGGATGCCGGGTCGCTGCCTGCTGCTTCCGCAATCGACGCGAAGAATTGCGTGCCTGGAATCGCCTCTTCCGAATCCATCACGATGGAACGTTCGATCCAAGGGCAATGCGTTTTCACGGCGCGCCACAGCGGGCGAAGATCGAGCGGCGATTTGACGCCCAGCGAGACAAATCCGCGCGGACGGAGGATTTCCAAAGCTCGAATTACCTCGGCGGCCGACAAACGCAGATCCAGCGGGGCGACGGTCACGCCGATTTTGAAGCAGCTATATTCGAGCAAAACGTGATCCACGGTGAACGGCAACAAGGTGACCAGGAAATCGCCTTTCGCGAAGCCGAGGCGCAACAACTCTTTCGCCAGCGCCGTGGTCAGGCGGTCGAACTCGCTCCAGGTGACGGCGCGGCTGCCGTCTGCGCTGAGGATGGCAACGGACTGCGGGCGGAGCTTGGCCCACTTCGCTACCACTCCATGCAACAGGTGGCGATCGGCAAAATCTCTCTCGTAATCGTCGAGGGTAAATTGAGGCACTTGCATAGGTTCACCCAGTCATGTTCATGAACCAGCAGAACATTCGCGGCGGCACGCGTCAAGCGCCGGGCAGGAAGGCTTTTGCCGCGCCCATTATCGGACGAAGGCGCATCCGGTTTGATACTCGAAAACGAAAGCGAATGGGCATACACTGAAATTGCTCTGGATTCTCCGCAGACTTCTTGATGCGGCGAACCTTTTTAATCATTTTCGTGCTGGCTGTGCTCTCGGGGAGCGCGGCCTGCGGCTTGCAGGCCTCCTCGGCCAAGCCGCATAAGAGCATTGCGCCCGCAACAACTTCTCACAACTCCGCAACGGCGGCTCACAAGAAAGCAAGCCATCCGGCGAACCGTGTGGCCAGCCGCAAGCCCAGCCATGTTCCAGCCCATGCGGCAAGTCGCGCGCATGTGCGCACTCCGGAGCGAGCGACTCGGCATGAGTCCGGGCGGGCTGCGCAACAGTCTTCGGCGCGCAAACACGCGGCGACTCCAGCCGCGAGTCCTGCATCGCACCGGCAGCCTTCCCGCACCCGTCAAATCGAGAACTCTCATCCGGGCGCGAAGGCGCGGTCAAAAGCGAAGCAACACCGAGTCGTGAATTCCTCTCCGGCGCGGAAGCTGACTCCGTCGGCAAAGCCAGATGAAGACGCAGAGCCGACGGTCACGGGCAGTCCGAATGTCGCCGAGGCGAGCCGTCCGATTGCAGATGGCCTCAAGCTAACAGCCGCAGACCGCGCGGATGCAGCCGCCGCAGCCGACGTGGAACCCACCGAAACGGCCAACGCCGCGATCACGGAACCAGTCCGTTCCTCCACGGCTGAAGCCGTTTCTCTGCGCAAGACGCTGAAGACGATGCCTCCGCCGCTGCGCGGGAGCATGGAGTCGCTGGTGCGGCAAAACGAGAAAACAGAAGCTGACAACCTGGAGCGGATTGAAGACGACGGCGATCTGAACGATCGCATTGCGCGCAAGATGCTGGTGCCTGTTCCTGTTTCGACGGCGCTGACGATCAACGGCAAGCTGCCGCAGAACCGCCGCTATTGCCGGCCTTGGACAGCGACGTTTCTCATCGATCTGGGGCGCGTTCATACGGCCGCGTTTCACCGGCCGCTTGAGGTCAGCTCGGCGGTGCGGACCGTGGCCTATCAGAAAAAACTGGAGAGGGTCAACGGCAACGCGACAGCGGCGGAGGGCGATATCGCCAGCCCGCATCTGACCGGCGCGGCCATCGACATTCCCAAGCAGGGCATGACGCGGCAGGAGATTGGCTGGATGCGCGCCTGGCTGCTGCCGCTGGAACAGGCCGGCGAGATCGATGTTGAAGAAGAATTCCGGCAGTCCTGTTTCCACATTACTGTTTACAAAAGCTACCCGTCTTCCGGGCCGGCGTACAAAAAAACTGTGCAGGCAACGGCCGCGCAGAGCGGCGGGGACACGTCCGGGCTGTAGAACCTATCCGTAAATTTAGAAAGGAATGTGGCGCCGGCCTCCTGACCAGCTGTACTGGCAGCGTCCACGCTGCCAAACGTCACCTGTGGGCCTGGAGATCCACAGGACAGCCGACCCGGAGGTCAGCACTACCAATTTGCGGATAAACTCTAGTCCTCAGAATCAATCAAAATTTGACTGTGCCGGTCAGCCCCTTCGAAGGTACAATCGCCTGCAAAGCCAAATGTGGCTGATCGAGGGAGAATATGAACGAGACGGAAGTTCCATCCGTGGCCGGGGCGACTGCCCTTTCCCAGTGGCAGCGCGTTGCGTGCACGTTTACCGCGCCGTCGAAGACCTTTGAGGACATCAAGCGCGGCAAGCGGAGTTGGTGGCTGCCATTTGTCATCACAATCGTGGCCGGCTACATCCTGTTTGCGGCCATCACGTTCAAGGTGGGCTGGGGCCAGGTGGCGGATAATGTACTGCGCTCCGATGCGAAGACGGAAGAGAAGCTGGCGAACGCGCCCGCTGGAGCGCGTGAAACGGCCTTGAAGTATACGCAGTACAGCATTGAGGGTGGATTTGCAGCCGCGCCGCTTCTCGTTCTGGCATTTGTTGCTTTGGGATCTCTGGGACTGTGGGGCACCATCAACTTTGTCTTCGGCGGCAAGGCCACGTATGGGAGCGTTTTCGCGGTGTGGTTCTTCGCGGATTTGCCGAGGATCATCAAATCGCTGCTGGGAGCTGTTGCGATTTTTGCCGGAGGGGCACCCGAGTCCTTCAATCTTCAGAACTTTGCGCCCACAAGTGTGGGAGCCTTTCTGAGCCAGCAGGAAACCGCCAAGGCGCTCTAGGTGTTGGCCACCTGGCTGGACGTGACCACAATCTGGGCGCTTGTGCTGCTGGGGATTGGCACGGCCGCTGTTGCGGGCGTCAAGCGCAGCTCCGGTTACATTGCGGTCTTTGGGTGGTGGGGGCTATTTTTGCTGATCAGCGTGGGTTGGGCGGCGGCCTTCAGTTGAGAGGTTGATGTGGCAGAAAAAACAGCGCGAATCCGAAGAGGATTCGCGCTGTTTGCTTTTGAAGGGTGAAAAGCTGGTAGCTGTCTTATTCCGTCCAGCGCCGCAGAATGAGCGTGGCGTTGATGCCGCCGAAGCCGAAGGAATTCGACAGGGCGATGTCAAAGCTGTGGGCAATGGCCTTGTTGGGCACATAGTCCAGGCGGCAGGCGGGATCAATATTTTCCAGGTTGATGGTGGGCGGAAGCATCTGGTTCTGCAACGCCATGACGCAGATGCCGGCTTCCAGTCCGCCAGCTCCGCCGAGCAGGTGGCCGTGCATGGATTTGGTGCCGCTCACCTTGAGCGTGTGGCTCAGCGCGTGTTCGCCGAAAACCGCCTCGATGGCCTGCGATTCATTGCCGTCCCCGGCCGGAGTCGCGGTGGCGTGAGCGTTCACGTAACCCACCTCTTCCGGCTTGATGCCGGCGTCCTTGAGAGCGGCTCTCATGCTGCGCTGCGCGCCCTGGCCCTCGGGGGCGATGCCCGTTATGTGGTGTGCATCGGCGCTCATGCCATAGCCGATAATCTCGGCCAGAATCTTTGCGCCGCGCGCCTTGGCGAACTCCAGCTCCTCAAGGATGAGGATGCCGGAACCCTCGCCGATGACAAAGCCGTCGCGATCCTTATCGAAGGGGCGGCTGGCGCGTGTGGGCTCGTCGTTGCGCGTGGAAAGCGCGCGCATAGCGGCAAATCCACCCACTGCCAGGGGCGTAACGGATGCTTCCGCGCCTCCGGCGATCATTACATCGGCGTCGCCGTGCATAATCATGCGCGCGGAGTCGCCGATGGCGTTGGCCGATGTGGCGCAGGCCGTGGCCGTGGCCGAAATCGGCCCCTTGGCGCCATAGCGGATGCTCACTTGGCCGGCCGCCATGTTCACGATGACTGCGGGAATAAAGAAGGGTGAAATCTTGCGCGGACCGCCGTTGAGCAGATTGGAGTGTTCACGCTCGATGATTTCAAAGCCGCCGATGCCGGAGCCGATCAAGACGCCAACCCGGTCTTCATTCCCCGGCGTAATCTGGAGGCCTGACTGGGCCATGGCCTCCTGCGTGGCGGCAAAGGCGAAGTGGATGAAGCGCCCCATCTTGCGCGCTTCTTTCTTATCCACAAAGTTGAGCGGGTCAAAGTTCTTGACCTCGGCGGCGAAGGTGACCGGAAAGCCAGTGGTATCGAAGCCCTGAATCGGCCCCATGCCACTGGCGCCGGCCAAGAGCTGCCGCCAAACTTCGGGCGCGGTGTTGCCCACACCGCAAACCAGCCCCAGGCCGGTAATAACGACTCGGCGAGTCACTGGCTATTTGCCGCCTTTCGCATGCTTCTCGATGTACTCCACCGCGTCCTTGACGGTCTTGATCTTCTCGGCATCCTCGTCGGGAATCTCAATGTCGAAGGCCTCTTCAAACTGCATTACCAGTTCGACAACGTCCAGCGAGTCCGCGCCCAGGTCTTCCTGAAAGCTTGCGCCGGGGGTGACTTCGGCCTCATCCACCTGCAATTGCTCGACGATGATCTGCTTGACTTTCTCTTCAACGGCCATACGTGGTTCTCCTCGTGATTTTAAAAACTTGGAAATCTCTCCGGGGGCTCGCCTTTTGCCTCCGCTTGCCTAGACTACCGGCTCACGGCAGGAAAAAACAACCACCGCGCCTCAAAAAAATGCGCATTGCCCCGAAACTTCAAGTCTACCGGGCGGGCGGGGGTGTGTAAAGACAGGGAACAGGGAATAGCCACCCC
>Ga0255349_1000237_pt1 | contig 25223 bp, 16 predicted proteins | sample CBST25v15metaG_FD_189947 | JGI IMG/M metagenome (GOLD analysis project Ga0255349, IMG submission 189947) | Peat soil microbial communities from Stordalen Mire, Sweden - C.B.S.T-25.v15 | ecosystem: Environmental > Terrestrial > Soil > Wetlands > Peat | place: Sweden: Norrbotten County, Stordalen...
AGATTGTCGTTTGTCATGGCGGTTTACCCATCCATTCTCCCACGGCGGAGAGAGGGTTTGCTTGAGTTGCGCTCCAAGGGTCAGTTTTTTCGCGGCTTTCGGCGCGCCCGGGGCCGTCCGGCGCACTCGTTTGCCGTCAGGCGCGGGGCTGCAATGCGAAGGCGCGAGGCGGAATCTTCCCGGCTTTCCGCTGCGCTCTCACACCGCAGCCAGTTACACTGATTACGCTATGGAAATCCGCGCGAAGAACGAAATGACAGGGAGCGAAATCCGCGAACTGTTTCTGCGCTTTTTTGAGTCGAAGGGGCACCGCCGTGTGCACTCCTCCTCGCTGGTGCCCGCCAACGACCCGACGCTGCTGTTTGCCAACGCCGGCATGAACCAGTTCAAGGACCTCTTTCTGGGGGCGGAAAAGCGCGAGTACACCCGCGCGACCACCTCGCAGAAGTGCGTCCGCGCCGGGGGCAAGCACAACGACCTGGAAAACGTGGGCTTCACGCGCCGCCACCACACCTTCTTCGAGATGCTGGGCAACTTCAGCTTCGGCGACTACTTCAAGCGCGAGGCGATTGCCTTTGCCTGGGAGCTGGTCACCAGTCCGGAGTGGTACGGAATCTCCAAGGACCGGCTCTATGTGACGATTTTTGAGGGCGCTGAGGGCGTGCCGCGCGACAACGAGGCCGAGCAGTTCTGGATCGAAGCAGGCGTTCCCAAGGAGCGCATCTTCGAGTACGGCCTGAAGGACAACTTCTGGCAGATGGGCGAAACCGGGCCGTGCGGGCCGTGTTCGGAGATTTTCTACGACATGGGCGTGGAGGCCAGCGAGCACGGCTCCGAAGGCCAAAAGAAGGATTTACCCTTCGGCCAGGACGACGCCCGCTACGTGGAAATCTGGAACCTGGTCTTCATGCAGTTCGATCGCTCCGCGGAGGTGGACCCGGCGACCAAGGCGACGAGTTACAAGCTGACGCCGCTGCCCAAGCCGTCGATTGACACCGGGATGGGTCTCGAGCGCGTGGCCGCCGTGCTGCAAGGGAAGGTCTCCAACTTCGAGACGGATTTGTTTGTGCCGCTGATTGCCCGCGCCGCGGAACTAACCGGCCTTGCAAAGCGCGATGTTTTGAAAGGGCACGACTTCAGTCGTGCCGAAAGCGCTCCTGATAAAGATGGGGCTTTAGCCCCCGAGGGAATGAACGCTCTTCTCGGCAACGCCAGCCTTCGCATCATCGCCGACCACGCGCGCGCGGCGACTTTTCTCATCAACGACGGTGTGCTGCCTATGAACGAAGGCCGCGGCTACGTACTGCGCAAGATTCTGCGGCGCGGAATTCGGCACGGAAGGCTGCTAGGCCAGGAGCAGCCGTTTCTCTATCAGATGGTTTATGCCGTGCGCGATCTGATGCAGGGCGCGTACCCGGAGCTGATCGATTCGGCTGACCGTGTGGCCAAGGTGGTGCGCAGTGAAGAAGACCAATTTGCTCGTGTGATGGAATTCGGCTTGAAGCAGTTCGACGAGCAGATTTTGGGTCTGTTTTTGCCGTACAAGGATGAATTAAGGTCGATCGAGGCCTCGGCGGAGTTTCTGGCGGCCGTAAACGCACTGAAACCAGGCGAGACTCTGCCTAGCAATGTCCAAAGAGCAATTTGGGTTGATGGAATAAAAAAACTGGGCATCGTCCTTGTATTGCCCGGAGTTGAAGCTTTCCACCTCTACGAAACCTTCGGCCTGCCGCTGGACTTCATGGTCGATGCGGCGCGCGACGCCGGCGTGAAGTTCGACGAAGCCGGCTTTGAAGCTGCCCGCTCCGAAGAGCAGGCCCGCGCCCGCGCCAGTTGGAAGGGCGGGAGCCAAAAATCGGCCAGCCCGGCCTATCGCGAGCTGCCGAAGACGGATTTCCTGGGCTACAAGCAGCTCACCGCTTCTGGCGCGGAAGTCCTCGCCATTGTGAAGGACGGCGTGGGCGTTCCAGCCGCGAATGCGGGCGATCTGGTCGAGGTTGTGCTGGATCAGACCAGCTTTTACGGCGATTCCGGCGGACAGGCGGGCGACATCGGCTGGTTTACCTCGGCGGATGGCAACGCGACCGTGGCGGAGATTCAGGGCTGCGTTCTTCCCGTTCAAGGCGTCCGCGCCCACAAGGCGCTGCTCAAGGAAAATCTGGCCGTCGGCGATCACGTTCGCACGGTCGTCGATGCCGAGCGGCGCAACGCCATCCGCCGCAATCACACCGGCACGCACCTGCTGCACGCGGCGCTGCGCCAGGTTCTGGGCACGCACGTGAAGCAGGCCGGCTCGTCGGTCGAGCCCACGCGGCTGCGCTTCGACTTTTCTCACTTTGCGCAGGTGGCCGACGAGGAACTGGAAGAAATCGAGAGCATCGTCAACCGCGAGGTGCTGGCCAACTCGACCGTCGAAACCCTGGAAGACGTGCCCATCGACGTGGCCGTGAACGAGTACCACGCCATGGCGCTTTTCGGCGAAAAGTACGGCGACAAGGTGCGCGTGGTCAAGCTCTCGGACGGTTTCTCGACGGAGTTGTGCGGCGGCACGCACACGCGGGCGACGGGTGAGATCGGCCTGCTGAAGATCGTCAGCGAGGGGTCGGTTTCCTCGGGCGTAAGGCGCCTGGAGGCGATCAGCGGCCTGGGTTCGCTCGCGGCCTTCCGGCAGGATTTTGCTGTCTCGCAGATCGTCACCCAGCTTGCTCCTCCCGCGGACGGGAACAGCCTTTCCGACTCGTTCCGCGCCAAGCTCAGCAGCCAGGAAGAAGAACTGAAGCGTCTGCGCCGGGAGCTGGAAGAGGCGCGGATGAAGTCGGCCGCGGGGGCGCTGGACGAGGCTCTCAGCCGCGCGGTTGAAGTGAAGGGCGTGCAGCTGGTTACGCTGCGGGCCGACTCGCTCGAACGCGGCCAGTTGCGGACCCTGGTGGACAACCTGAAGCAAAAGCTCGGCGAAGGAATCGTGGTGCTGGCCTCGGCGCAGCCCGATAGCAAAGTCGCGCTGATTGCCGGGGTCACGCCGGGCCTCACCAAGCGCATTCAGGCGGGCAAGCTGGTGGGCGCGGTCGCCAAGCTGGTGGGCGGCTCGGGCGGCGGCAAGCCGGAGATTGCCGAGGCGGGCGGCAAAGACCAAGCGCAGATCGACTCAGCACTGCAGGCCGCCGCGGGCATTGCCGGGGAACTGCTGGGTTAACCACCTGCGGTGGGGCCAGCAGCTCGCTTTTCGCTCGCACGTAGATTCTTGCTTTCCCAGCTCCGAAAAGCGAGACCTGGCGCTCCCAGAGCCTCTTTACAGGATTGGTTGTGTCTCATGCTTTCCCTCCCTTGCCGCAAAACAAGAGCGCGGCGAGGGTGGAGCACCCCAGGCGCCCAGGCCGAAGGCGTCCAGCCTCACCGCAGGTGATTATTTGTTTTCGTCGCCGGTGAGGCGGAAGGTGATGGTGCCCCAGAAGAGGCGGGCGCGCATCTGCACGGGCAGATGGCGCTGGTCGTCGGTGTACCAGATCCAGATGTCGCCGCGATTTTTGACCACTCCGGCGTCAGCCGTCGGCTGCACGCGCAGGGTCTTGAAGGTGCCCAGCGGAGTTTTGATCTCTTCGCGGCCCTCCACTTTCATGGTCACCGGCACGGTGCGGGTGGAGTCCAGCACCGGGATCACGAAGTTGTGGCCCAACTCGATGGGCTGCGAAGCGGCGTAGAAAATGGCCGACAACAGGTCGGTGAGGCAGCCGGAAACGGGCGATTGGGCGTTTTTGGCCTTCCCGGTCACCAGGTTCTTTTCGTTCAGGATGGAGTGGTGCTGGTCGTAATCGACGTGGAGCGTCGAACTGACCTGGCGGCGTCCCTCGACGGTCTGCTTGTTGAAATCGTAGGTGCAGCCGGTTCTCCGGTCAAAGCTGGATTGGAAGCGGTCGCTGACGTGGAAGAGCATGTTGATGGCGCCGATGGTGTCTGCGCTGGCCGTCATGTTTTCCCGGTCGCCTGCGGCCTGGAAGCGCAAGACCGCCGTTCCGGCGGGAAAAACCCGCCAGTCCACCGAATACGTGAGAGTCTGCCTTTGCGGAAAGCTGAAGCCCGCGCGAGGCGGCGCCAGAAGAGGGGCCTGCTGGGCATAAATCGTGGCGGCCAGGGCAAAGGCGCCAAAAAGAACGGCTGTCGTTGTGCGCATCTTCACCGGTGAATGGGGCTCCTTGTTCGATGAACTTCCGAGCTGAGGTGAATTGGGTTCTGAGCCGTAGAAACCGCTCATCGCGGCAGTTTTACGAATGCGGCGATGAGCGGCCGCAGAAAAAAAAGGCTGCCATAAAGCAACACTACCCCTATGCCTGCATTGTACTCGCGGTGCCGGAGGTAAAGCGAAAACGAAAAGGTGCCGGAAGACTGCGATGGGGACGAAGATCGGCCGCCGCCAAGCCCGGTTCCGGCATCTGCGCCAGGAGGGGTGGCCGGAGTCAGCCGGGGAATCAGCCGCGGCACCCGCCGGCAATAGTCGTCAAAGCCGGGAAATGTGGCTCGCAGAAACCGCTCCTCGGAGGCGATCACGGGGACGTAAATCACGGTAAAACCCAGGGCGAGGAAGAGCGCCACCGGCCAACTGAGCAGCGCCAGGGCAAAGCCGGCGGCGATCAGCATGGAGCCCAGGTAGAGCGGGTTGCGGGTGTGTGCGTAGGGGCCGGTCACCGTCAGTTCGCGGTTCTTTTTTACATAGCCGGCCGCATAGGCGCGAAGCCCCAGGCCGGGGAGCACCAGCGCCAGGCTCCAGGCCACGGCGGCTGGATGCGGCGCGCGCCGAACCAGTTCGAAAAGAAAAAGCGCCGCCGTAACAAAGCCCAGCGGTACGCGAATGCGCCTGGCCACCTGCTGCCAGCGAACAATCCAATCGGGCTGCGCGGAAGGAACGGTTTCGGTCATAAAGCGGTCTCGCAAGAGGTCTTCCTGATGAATTTTCTTGACTGGAGATGAGCGGAATTCTGCCGTTGCGCCAAAAAACCGCTGGAACGGGAGATCCGCATCGGCCGAAAACCTGGACCGGGCTTCATTGCGGTTGCAGTCCACTGTCTGTACTGCCATGGTCAGGATAAAGCAAGCGATCGGCGGCGCGCAGCACCTCGTCGGGCTGGATGGTCAACAATCCGGATTCGGGCGCTTCGCGGCGGGTGTGGTCGCGGCGGCTCCCAGGGCTGCGCAGCACCTCGAACCGCGTTCCGAAGGGTCCGTTGCGGCTGGGATCGGTGGGGCCATAGATTCCCACCACGGGCCGCCCGAGCGCGCAGGCCAGATGCAGCGGACCGGTATCGCCGGCCACGGCCAGGGCAATGCGGCGGGTGAAGGCAATGAGCTGATCGAGCGTGCAGGCGAGCGGAGTGGCCTCGCCGCCGGTTTCGCGCGCGATCACTTCAGCCAGCGGTTCCTCGCCTGGACCGGCATTGACCAGCACGCGGCAGCCCCGCTCGACGAGCCCCCGTGCAACGGCGGCGTAGCGTTCGACCGGCCAGCGCTTGGCGCCCCAGCCGGCGCCGGGATTGATGAGAACGGCAGGGTGGGGCGCGGCCGGAGGCAGGATTTCATCGGCCCAGGCCTCGGCGGCCGGGTCCGTAGGCAGCCAGGGAGCGACGGGGATGAGCGCATCCCCGGCAATAGCCGAGGCCAGCTCCAGATCCTGCTCGATGACGTGTGCGCCGTGCGTGGCCACGAGCTCAGTAAACAGCCAGCGCGCCGCCCGCTCCCGTGGCCGGTCCTCGCCAATCACCCGGACGCAGCCTGTAAGCCGTGCCACCACCGCCGACCGGACGGCTCCCTGCAAGTCGAGCACCGCGTCATATTCGCCGGCCCGGAGAGCCAGGCGCAAAGCCTTGATTCCATGGATCGTTTTAGAGCTGAAAGGAGCCTTGCGCCAGACCCGTGTGGGGGCGAAATGAAGGCGGTCGATCAAGGGTTGAGCAGGCAGGGGCTGCGTGGGCAAGGGATGCGCGGAGCTTCGCGGGGCTGGCCGCGCGATGCTTTCTTCGGTAGCCAGCAGCGCCCGCCAGCGTGGCTCGACTACCCAGTCGATCACCCACGCCGGATGAGTCTGGCGCAGCGCCGTCACTGCTGGCAGGGCGTGAAGAATATCTCCCATGGCCCCCAGCCGGACCACCAGCAAACGATACTTGGACTGCGTGTGCAAGCTCTGATTTTCGCACAGACGCGGGGCCAGCCTGAATTTGAACAGCTCTGGAGAAGTGAGAATGCGCTCCCGGCTGGGGTTGGAGGAGCGGATGGGCCGAGGTGCTTCCCTGGACGGTCTCTTGGCCAACCCGCAGGGCGCTCGCGTGAAAATCAAGCGCCCGCGGGCTGAAGTTGCCCGCGGGCTGGATGAATCGTCCTTTTCGGACTTTATTTCGAGTTGCGTCCCTCGTAGGCCTGCAACAGAACCTCCACGGGATGCATTGTGTTGACTGCGGTTCCATGTTCGATCTGCATCTGGCAGGTGGCGCATTCGGTGACCACAAACTGCGGGTCGGAGGCGCGGACACTTGCAAACAGATCTTGTCCGATCGCCATGGAGACGTCATACTTCTCCTCTTTGAAGCCAAAGGTGCCGGACATGCCGCAACATCCTGCATCGAGATCGTCGATCGACACGCCGGGAACCTGACCCAGCAGGTGATACCACGGGCGTCCGGTTCCCTGCGACTTCTGGTGGCACGGCGCGTGGTAGGCGAGGTGCACGTCGGTCTTCTGGAAATCGGTGTTGAGCTTTCCCTCATCCGACTGCATCATGAGCAGCTCAGCCAGGTCGAATGTGTTGTCGGCAACCTTGCGCGCCCCCTCGGCCAACTCTTTGTCCTCCGAGAGAAGGCTGCCGAATCCTGTCTTCAGCATGTGTCCGCAGCTCGAACAGGTGGTGACGATACGCCGTCCCGCGTCCACCTGAGCGGCCAGAGCCTTGATGTTGGTGCGCGCCAGCGAGCGCGCCAGATCCGCGGCGCCGTTGGCAACTGCTGGCACACCGCAGCAATCCGTTGCGGCCACTTCGGTTCCAAAGCCGTTGCGATCCATCAGGTTGACCACCTTCTCGGCGAGGTCGGGCCGGTTATAGCGGATGAAGCAGCCGGGAAAGAAGACGAATTGCGGCCTTTCCTTGCCGTTCGTCTCGGCCTTCCGCGGGCTCGGCTTCGTGTACGCGGGAAACTTTCGCTCCGGCGTAATCTGAATGAGCTTGGACATCAGGGCTCGCGCCGGCTTCATGGACAGCCCGAAGTTGGTGACCGACGGCACAATGGTCGACAGCTCGCCCAACAGGCCGGGACGGGCAAACCACCAGTCGCGCAACTGGTGCACCGGCGTCTTGACGTGCTCCGCCTTGGCGACCGCGATCATCTCGGACACGGGAACCTGATTGGGGCACACAACATCGCAACGGTGACACCCCAGGCAGTATTCCACCCACTTCGAATCCGTATGAATGCCTTCCCGGCGCAACCGCTCCATCTCCGGGCCCAGCTGTTTGGGGCCAGGATACTGCGGATGGACGCTGAGCACCGGACAAACGGTGTTGCATATGGAACATTTCAAACAGTTGTCGATTGCAAAGTCATCTGCCCGCATAGCATCCCCTTGTAGCCGCCGCGAGAGTTCCCGCGCGGTAGCCGGTAAGAATTTCTATCGCCTCTCCGCTGTTGCCGGAGCCGTTGTCCAGAAGCGAGCCGGCGACGAAGAGATTCTGCGCCATCGCCGAACCGGCCGCGGTAAGCGGGTGCATCTGCTGGTCGCGGCCCGCGCATTGCCCGCCCAGAAGGCTGGCGGAGTGCTGACCGGAAGCCAGCACCACGCTCTCGCCGCGCAGGATCATCGGGTGGCCCGGACTTGCAACCTGCAGCCGAATCGGTGAATCTTCGTGAATCTCGATTTGTTCCACCGGGTATCCGCGGAAAAACTCCACGCCCGCCCTGCGCAGGTAACCCTCCAGGCGCTGCGAGAGACGCAGGCTGGGAATGGACGGAGGCAAAGTCGGCAGTTCGCCGATCGCACAGCCGACTTCCCGTTCAAATTCGGCAATCTGCTGCGCGGAGGAATTCATCCCCAGCAGGCCGGGCAAAAGGATGTACTGGGCTCCGGAAACGGCCTTCCTCAAAGCGGACGCGAATTCAACGCGGAAGGAAGGGTCGCGATCGAAGCACTTGGCGACGCGCACGGAAGAAACCGGGATTCCAAAATCGCGCGTGAAAGAGATTTGATGAGCGGTATAAATGCAACTGGAACCAATCCGGCGCGCGTTCTCGTTGAGCCGGTCGGCCATGAAGTTTTCATCGAAGGTGGTCAGCCCGTGAATGCCGACAACCGCGGCCGAGGCTCCCTCGCGCGGCGCGGCTTGCCACAGGGCGCGGGGCGCCAGCGCTACGCGCTGAAAGGCGCCAAGAAGGGTGGGCAGCCAGCGCCCGTCCGCGGCATCTTCCTCCAGCGGGCAACCTGCCAGGCGGGCCATCTCGCGACAGAACGCGATCGCCTCGCTCAGTTCATGCGTTTGGCCGGCTTCCAAAAGCTCGTGCGCCTTCACCGAACTGGTTCCCAGCACAAAGGATCCCGGCCCGGTGGCAACCAGCGCCACCTTCAGGTTCTGATGGGCGGCCGCTCCCGCGGCGGTAAGACCGGCGATTCCGGCGCCGACAACAACGACATCGTAACGATTACTTTCCATCTTGCTCTCCGGAATTTGCGCAGACTTCGACGTCCGCGCCGTAGAGGTCGTGGCTCAGACTGAGCTGATCAAGCTGCTTCCCCTGTTGAATGAAGGACTGCCCCTTCCAGCGCTCATGAATATAGGCGGAAAATTCCGTGGCAGCCTCTGAAGCCGTCCAGTGGTCCGTCTGAAAACCTGCCAGCATGGCCTTGTATCCGCAGAAGGTTCCCTGGCAGGGGCCGTAGCCCAGGCGGGTCCGCCGGCCAATGTCGGCGATGGTTTGCGTGGGACTCGGATTGGATTTGCCGAGAACGTATTCCAGTTCGCCGCGCGTGACCATCTCGCACTCGCAGACAATCTCCGCCAGTTCGGGGTGCGCCTCGATGGCATCCAGGACATGGTTGACCGCCTGGCCAAGACGGGTTTCGATCTTTTCCGTCACGGCCTGCGGCAAGGAATGAAGGCTGCGCTGGTGCGTACTTTGATCGACGGCCGGCCGCAGCGGCACCTTGTCGGTCGTGCATTCGACATTGACACCGAGTTTCTTCGCCACGCAGTCGCAGGTCACCGCCGCCATGAGCCGATAGGTGGTGAGTTTGCCCCCGACAATCGAAATGAAACCGCTGAGGCCATCCTGCGCCTCGTGATCGAGCAGGGCATAACCGCGGCTGATTTCTCGGCCTCCCGCGCCCCCTTTTGCCTTGGGCACGTAGAGCGGTCGCACCCCGCAGAAGATGCGCATCAGGCGCGCCTCCCTCAGTCCCGGAATCAGTTCATCGCCGAGTTCCAGCAGATGATCGATCTCCTCGGGAGAAACGGTCAGCCCCTCGGGGCCCGGCATCTGTATGGAGCTTGTTCCCAGGATGCACACCGGCCCGGCGGGCACCAGGAGGTCGGCATCGCCCGGCTTGCGGCAGCGATTGATGATCCTGGTGTTCAGCCGATGGTTAAGCACCAGAAGGCTACCCTTGTCGCAGCGCACCGGGACTTCGATGCCGGCCAGCGCGGCAACGCTCTGCGCCCAGCCGCCCGAGGCGTTGATGATCATCTCGCAGGCGATTTCGTGCTCCTCGCCGGTTCGCGTGTCGCGATAATGCACCCCGCGCGCGCGTCCATCGGTGATGCGAATCGAAGTCACCTTGCTATACGTATGGAAGCGCGCGCCGCGCCCGACGGCGGCCTCCAGGTTGGCCAGCACCAGGCGGAAGACATCGACATGCCCGTCTTCAGAGGTGAATGCGCCCCGAATATCCTTGCCCACGTTTGGTTCGAGCGCGCGCGCTTCCTCGGCGCTCAGGCGCTTGCTGCCCAGGCCGATGGTCTCCGCGGCGCTCCACCACTTTTCGAAATATGCCGGATCGTCCTCGGCACACTGTACGAAAAGCCCTCCGACAGCCTCCACGCAATGCGGTGCAATGGCCTTGATGATGCGGTTTTCAGAGACGCATTCCCGGGCAGCTTCAGCGTCCTTGACGACGTAGCGGCCGCCGGAATGCAGCAGGCCGTGACAGCGCCCGGTGGCTCCATTGGCGATGTCGCCCTGCTCCAGCAACGTGGCGGAGATGCCCCGCAAACTCAGATCCCAGAGAATGCCCGCGCCCGTCGCGCCTCCACCGATAATGACAACTTGAGTTGACTCCATGCTCTTCCTTTCGCGCTTGATGCAGGCCACCTTACGGCCCGGCACACAATAGCGCCCACGCCCCTCGGCTCTAACTGCCGATCCATACGCATCGGCCTAACTTGATCTGCGGGAGAAGAAAAGAGAAATGCCAGCGATGAACGCCCTGCCGCAACTTTCGGCCGGCCCATGTTTCAGTGTCGCGGTGGGTTCGCGTCCCGGCCGCTTTCAGATCCGGCCAGAAAAGACTATAAAAAGGAATCCAACGCGGCGCGGCAACATGAATTCATGTTGGCAAGCCGTCAACGAGCGCCAAAAGTCGCATTTGTACAGATAACCGGAATCCTGGAAGCTTTGCAGCAGGAAGGATTCTTAAACCTCGACCAAGGCGTTCAAAATACCATGACAAGGCTCGCACCGCTGATCCTCTGAATCCAAAACCAGTTTCTGGCTCAGAGGATTGATCCTGACTTCTTCAGCAGCATTCAGTCACCCGTTCGCGCTTTCTCAGACACTCTTCACGAAACGGCACAGACTAAAAAGCAACTAAGTATCGCGCGCGCAAAGAACAGTTGTCAACCGTCAAATTATGGAGCACTCAACAGCCTTGAATCCCCGCTCCGCGACAAGGTCCGCGATTTTGCCCCCGAATGCATTTGCAAGCTTCCGGTCTGGCGCCAGTTGCGTTGCCATGAAGTGAGCCATGGAGTGAGGAGGAGCAGAAAGCCCGGAGCTTGAAATGAGAACAGGACCGCGATCATTCTCCCGGCCGCGGACATAAAATAGCCCCGCGCGGGCGAAAGCCTTGAAAACATTTCCCTTGCTGTTGCCCCGCGCTCTGTATATGATTGTGTTCAATCCGGGAAGATAATGAAGGTAGAGCTTCGATCCGGATACGTTTCCTGATGTGTCTGAACGGCCTTCTTCAAGTTCGATAGTAGAGTGGTCTTTCCTGATTCGAAGGCCGAGGAGAGCGAAAAAATCTTCATGCAGGAAAAGTTGACACCGCTGCGGGTTTTCCTGCAGGGAACTCCCATCATCCCCGCGGTCCGCAAGTTCGAGCATGTGGATCAGGCAGCAGCCGCGCACGGCAAGATGGTCTATTTCCTGACGGGAGATCCGGAAAACTGCGAATCCATGATCCAGAAGATTCTGGCGGCAGGCAAGCTGGCCATCGTCAATCTGGATTTACTCAATGGCTTCTCGCGCGACAGGTATGCCGTGAATTACCTGAAGCGCTGTGGAGCCAGCGGGATCATCTCCACGCACCTGGATCCGTTGCGTCACGCTCATGAGATCGGCCTTTATGTCATCCAGCGGACTTTCCTGCTGGATAGCGGATCGATGGATACCATCACCAATCAGTTGAGAAATTCGCCTGTGGATGCGCTGGAGGCGCTGCCTGCCATGGCGGCGCCCAAACTGCTGGGGATCGTTCAAGCCAGTTCGCTCGATATTCCTGTCGTGGGCGGCGGGCTGCTCCGCACCATGAAGGAAGTCGAGGAACTGCTCTCGCAGGGGATCAGCGCGGTCTCGATCAGCAATCCCCAGATGTGGATTCATTAGCGGCCGCGAAAGGGCGTCCTCCAGCGGCTCAAGAATTATAGACCGGTTTCCTTCCACTTCACTCCGATAATTCCTTGCCGGGAACCATCTGAATCAACCCGATAGCGGCGTCCAGACCGGCCCGCTCAGGCCGGCGGCAGACACCTGTCTGACAAGCCTGAAGCACCGGAATAATTTTAAAAATCCCCTTGCTTTTTTTCACGCAGAGTGTTTATGATTAGGCGTTTTTCGGCGCAGAGATTAAGAGAGCCCGACTGTTTGGATGCATGAGTGTGCCCCCCTCAGGGGGGACTCGATAATGTGCCTGGACTGTCTGGCTCTTTTTTGACATAAACAGAAACTCATGATTTGCAACCCTGTCATGATTTGTAACCCTGGAGGAGACCACGAATGAGATCTTCAATGAAACTCAGCTTTAACCCGCGCCACTGGAATGCGGGAATCCTGGCAATTGCCGGCCTGGCGGTCGCACTGTTCCTGTGCCCGCGCGCCGTCTTTGGCCTCACCGGAGCGGACCCTGCCACGACCGCAGCTCCCACGGCGACCGCGACAGCGACTCCCGCGGCCGAAGCGCCTTCGCCGGCGGCAGCCGTACCGACATTTACCACCCAGGCCCACATGCTCAACTGGGGACCGGGACGCGAAAAGCTGGCCGACAAGGGCTTCAGCTTTGACTTCTTCTATGTCACAGATATACTCGCTGATCCTGCCAACCCGACCGGGACCGATCGCAGGCTCACCGACTGGCAGCGTCTGCGCGGCACGATCAACGTGGACTTTGGAAAGTTCAGCGCGTTGAAGGGTCTGTCCCTCTGGTCGACCGGTCTATGGCAGAACGGTTCGAACATGGGCGGCGTCATCGGCAGCATCTCCAACCCCAGCGGCATCGTCAGCTCCCATCAGTTCCGCCTGGATTCCATCACCCTGACGCAGAAGTTCCTCGATAACAAGGTCTCGATCGAAGCCGGCATCTTTGCCGCCCGCGACCGCTACGGACTGCAGCCCTACGGCGGCGCCTTCGTCATGGAGCCGTTGGATTATGACTTCGGCAACCTGGGCAATGCCCGCCCCTCCTACGATCCTGAATCCTCTCCCGCGGTCAACCTGAAGATCACTCCCAACAAGTACTTTGCTGTGGAGTCCGGCTTCTTCATGCCCCCCGACGACGGCGAGGAGCATGATTATCCGACCGGCTGGAAGCCCATGAGCGGCGCTCATGGCAACACCTGGGATACGGCGGTGTTTTACAACACCTTCGCCAACCACACCCCGGACCAGAAGAACTATCAGGGCCAGATCCAGGTCGGCTACATCTACAACGGCAGCAAGGCTGGAAGCTGCTCGGCGTATACCGGCTGCAGCGGTTTTGTCGATTACAGCAAGACAGCTGACTACTGGAACCTCTATAACGCTAGTGGCGCCGTCCACAAGGCAGGTCTGAGCAAGAACGCCTCCACGGGCATCAGCTACGATGGCGGTGTTTTGATCGACGACGAGGTGTACGTCGACCACAACTACGAAGTTTATGCGATGGTCAACCAGCCGGTTTATCGCGTAGCCGCAGGCAGCAACCGCGGTCTTGACGTGCTGTTCGGCGTGAACACGGGCCCGCAGGAAAAGAGCGAAGTGCCGACGGAATTTGTCGCCGGTGCGGTCTTCAACGGTCCGATTACCTGCCGCCCCACCGACACCTTGGCCGTCGGTATGACTTATGCCAAGATCGGCAGCGACTACAACGACGCAATGACTGCGTACTACGGCCCCGGCTACACGCTTAACAACGAGACTCAGATCGAAGTCAACTACGATCTGCATGTCTTCCCGTGGCTGCAGTTCCAGCCCGTCTACCAGCACTATTCGAGCGTGGGCGGCAGCAACAAGTCCGCTACCGTTGCCGGCATGCGCGTGTTTGTTGACTTCTAAGACGCAGCAGACAATCGAAACATAAGGCACGCAAGGAGAGGTTGATGAAAAGCCGTACCGGCGCACTTCAGGCAATCCGGAATCGCCAATTCGATGTGTGCGTCGTTGGGGGAGGAGCAACAGGAACCGGCAGTGCGCTGGATTCCCAGTTGCGGGGGAAATCAACCCTCCTTCTGGAAGGAGCGGACTTCGTTTCGCACACCTCCAGTAAATCCACCAAGCTGGTACATGGAGGAGTACGGTACCTGCAGCAGGCCGTGGCCGATTTTGACCTCGGCCAGTTCAAGATGGTGCGCAAGGCGCTGCATGAACGCATTCATATGCTTCATGCAGCGCCCTTCCTGGCGCACCCGCTGGAGCTGCTGGTGCCGTGCTTCAGTTTTTATGAGATGGTCTATTTCGCAATCGGCATGAAAATGTACGATGTGATTTCCGGAAAGGCCCGTCTCTTTCCTACCCGCATTCTTTCCAAAGCTCAGGCCCTCGAACGGTTGCCCGGGTTGCGTGGCGACAAGATCGTCGGAGCCGTATCCTACGCCGACGGCCAGTTCGACGACGCCCGTTACGGCATTACCCTGGCGCAAACCTTCGCGCAGCAGGGCGGGGAGCTTCTCAACTACGCAAAGGTGGTGGGGTTCGGCCGCAATGCAGCCGGAAAACTCGCTTCTGTGGAAGTTGTGGACCAGATTTCCGGCGAACACTTCAATGTCAGCGCGCGGGCTTTTGTGAATTGCACAGGCCCCCACGCGGACGAGATCCGGCTCATGGCGAACCCGAATATCGTTCGGCGCCTTCGTCTGAGCAAGGGAATACATATTCTCCTCCCGGTGGAGCCGATGGGCAGTGACGCGGCTCTGCTGATTCCCAAAACCGAGGATGGAAGGGTCATCTTTGCGATTCCGTGGCTTGGCAGCCTCCTGGTTGGAACAACCGATGATGAGATCGATTCCGACGAAGGGCTGGCCGCCAACGAAAAGGAGATTGCGTATCTGCTCAAGTACACCAACCGGTACTTGAACACCGCATACACCCTTGCGGATGTGCAGGCTGCTTTTGCCGGAGCACGTCCGCTGGTGGCATCCAAAGACGCAGTGAATACCAAAAAGCTGATTCGCGACCATGAAGTTGAAGTCGACGAGCAAAGCGGCTTGGTGAGTATTCTCGGCGGCAAGTGGACCACTCACCGGGCCATGGCTGAAGACGGGGTCAATCATGCGATGAACGTGCTGGGAGACCAGCACGCGCATTGCAAGACGCTCGATTTTCTGCTCGCTGGCGCAAAGGATTTTCATCCCGGTTACTGGCGCGAACTGTCTGAGCGGTACTCGCTGTCTGCGGAGACTGCCCAGCACCTCGCGGAAAAGTTCGGTACGGCGGCGCCTCAGGTTCTCGATGTGGCGGCCAGCCAGCCCGAACTTCGCCAGCCGCTCTATCCAGGAAGTGCAGCACTTGCTGGTGAAGTTGTATATTGCGTGCGTGAAGAGATGGCTCAGTCTATAGAAGACATCCTCGCGCGACGTGTCGGCATTCAATTCCATAGTTGGAAAAACGCAATCGCCGCCGCGCCTGTTGTGGGCCGGCTGCTCGGCAAAGAACTTGGCTGGAACGAGTCGCAAACGACAGAGGCCGTCACTACCTATGTCGAGTCGATTCATCGCCTGTCCGAGACCGCTGGACAGCTATCCCGCGTGTAAGAAACTCCGGCTCAAAAGCCGGACCAACGTCTGGAAATCCAGAGAGGGGACACCAATAATGGCAGATTATGTTGGAGCAATTGATCAGGGGACGACGAGCTCCCGCTTTATCGTGTTCGACAAGACAGGCCGCATCGTCAGCGTTGCGCAAAAAGAGCATGAGCAGATCTTCCCGAAGCCCGGCTGGGTTGAGCATGATCCGGCGGAGATCGCACGGCGCGTGGAAGAAGTCATCACCGAAGCTATGGAAGCCAAGGGCCTGCGGCCATCAGACCTGGCAGCCATCGGCATCACCAACCAGCGCGAGACCACGGTAGTCTGGAGCAAGAAGACGGGCAAGGCTGTCTATAACGCCATTGTGTGGCAGGATACGCGCGTTGCGGATACGGTCCAGGAGTTCACGGCGAACGGCGGCCAGGATCGCTACAGGGCCAAGACCGGCCTTCCTCTGGCGACTTATTTCAGCGGTCTCAAGATTCGCTGGATTCTGAACAATGTTGCGGGCGCGCGCGAAGCTGCTGAAGCCGGCGAGCTGATCTTCGGAAACATCGATACATTCTGTATTTGGAATGCGACCGGCGGCATCAACGGCGGTGTACATGTGACCGACGTGACCAACGCCAGCCGCACCCAGTTGATGAATCTGGCGACCCTCCAATGGGACGACGAGATACTGAAGGACTTCGGGATTCCGAAGCACATGCTTCCCAAGATCGTCTCCAGCTCCGAAGTGTACGGCAACGCTACGATCGCTGCGGTCAAGGGCGTTCCGATTGCCGGTGATCTTGGCGACCAGCAGGCTGCTCTGTTTGGCCAGGCATGCCTCAAGCCCGGCGAAGCAAAGAACACCTATGGAACCGGCTGTTTCATGCTCATGAACACCGGCGAAAAGGCTGTTCCCTCGACCAGTGGACTGCTGACCACGCTGGCTTACAAGATCGGCGACAAGCCGGCCATCTATGCCCTGGAGGGCTCGGTTGCAATCACCGGCGCTCTGGTGCAGTGGCTGCGCGACAACCTGAACATGGTCGCGAAGAGCTCTGATGTCGAGACTCTGGCTCTCACCGTGACTGACAACGGCGGCGCTTATTTCGTGCCCGCATTCTCCGGGCTCTATGCACCTTACTGGAAGGACAGCGCGCGCGGCGCCATCGTTGGCCTGACGCGTTACGTCAACAAGGGCCACATCGCGCGTGCAGTTCTGGAAGCAACCGCTTTCCAGGTCGCCGAAGTGGTGGATGCGATGCAGAAGGACTCCGGAATCAAGCTGGACAATCTGCGCACCGATGGCGGCATGGTCGTCAATCAGACGCTGATGCAGTTCCAGGCTGACATTCTCCAACGGCCGGTGATCCGTCCCAAAGTGCTGGAAACGACGGCTCTTGGCGCGGCATACGCTGCCGGGCTCGCGGTCGGCTACTTCAAGGACACGGATGACATCATCGCCAACTGGGCAGAGGACTATCGTTGGAAGCCGACGATGGACGCTGCCAAGCGCGAAAGCCTCTATCACTTCTGGAAGAAGGCTGTCACGCGCACCTTTGATTGGGCGGAGTAGCCAGCGGCGCCATGGTCCTGCTTTAGCGGGAGGCCAATGGATGTATCAACGAGTGCCCGGAGAAATCCGGGCACAAAGAAATCAAAAAATCAAGGAGATTCCAGATGCACGGTTTACTTTTCGGCGAGTTTATGGGCACACTGGTACTGATTCTTCTCGGTGACGGTGTTGTCGCGAACGTTCTTCTTAACAAGTCCAAGGGACAGAATTCGGGCTGGATTGTCATTACGACAGGGTGGGCATTTGCCGTAACCATGGGCATCTGCACTGCGCTTGCGTGCGGCAGTCCTTTTGCGTTCATCAACCCGGCGGTTGCACTCACAGTGTGCATCCTTCACCCAACCAACTGGCCTATCTTCCTTCCCTGCTTTCTCGCAGAGGTGGCTGGCGGCCTTGCAGGCGGCATTCTGGTCTACCTGGTTTACCTGCTCCACTGGAAGGAAACGGAAGATCCAGGCCTCAAGCTGGCCATCTTCTGCACAGGCCCAGCGATTAAGAATATTGCCTCCAACACCCTGACAGAAGTCATCGCCACCGCTGCTCTGATTACCATCGGCCTGACCTTTGGCAACAAGGCGGTTGGCGGAGCTACCGGCCTGGCCGCAGGGTGGGGCCCGTGGCTGTGGGGCGTACTGGTTTGGGGTCTCGGCCTGTCGCTCGGCGGTCCTACCGGATATGCTATGAATCCTGCTCGTGACTTCGGTCCCCGTTTGGCCCATCTGATCCTGCCGATTCCAGGCAAGCGCGATTCAGATTGGGGTTATGCCCTGGTTCCGATCATTGGACCGCTGCTCGGCGCCGTTGTGGCCGCTGGAATCATCATGGGTTCCGGAATCTAATCATCCAACCCGAAAACTGGCCGCGACAACCCGACTTTGGGCTGCCGCGGCCAGTTCGGCCGATGGAATCTATCTCGAAGTTTGTAGCGGCCCTCCGGCCTCGATAGGGATTGCCGAACAGGAAGCTCCCCGGCGCAGCTGGAGGTGTAGTTTTCATTTCTGCACCATTCTTTCCGGGTTGCAAGGGTAAACGTCATCAGTTCGTTTTGATTTGGCGCAGAGCGTCAAGCGAAACACGGGACGCAGCAAAGTCTTTACCGCTGGCTGGCAAGGCGTGCGCAGGCTGCGGGGCATTGTCATGACTCCTGCTTTCTGCTCCGGCTTCCGGTGAGGCGGTAAGGGTAGCTCTGTGCGATCCATTCAAAAGGGTTTATCTGAAGACAGCGGTGCTTTTCGGAGTTCCGCGTTGTTTTCCTGGAGGATTCCGATGGAAAATCTCATGAGTTTACCAGAAAGTGCAGTTCGCGAGGAATTGGGAGAAACTCAATGGTTTCTTGCCGACAGCCTGCGCGTTCTCTTGTATTTCGCCGTTTGCGGCGTAGTCTGCGCTCTGGCTGCAACTTCCCCGGTTACCGCGCAGTCCGTGCCTGTCCCGCATGCTACCTATGTCCCAGTAACCGCCAACTCCTATCCCCTCGGGGCGGCGAATCATCTCAATGTCCCCGAAGACCTAAAGCGCGTGGGCTATGTCGAAGATGAGTACTTCGTCAGCGGGACCGCCAACGTCTATGACTGGACCCCGCCGAATCCCGCCACTGTGCGCACAGCCAATGCACCCTATACCACGCGTATGCTGATCCGGCGGCCTATCGATTCCCGGCGTTTCAGCGGAAACGTCATCGTCGAAATTCTGAACGCCACCAATCTCGTGGACTTTGAAATCGGCTGGGCTCTCTCCAAAGAGCAGATCGTGCACAACGGCGACATCTGGATCGGTTTCACCAGCAAGCCAGTCACGGCCGCCGCGCTGCAGCGCTTCAATCCTACGCGCTATGCACCCCTGAATTGGGCCAATCCGCTCCCGGTGACCGATTCCCAGAACTGTACGACTCTTTCGACGATCATTGCCGGGGACAGTTCCCGCACGACCGAGGACGGACTTCTCTGGGACATCTTCAGTCAGATCGCGGCCCTTGCCAGAAGCGATGCCGACGACAACCCGTTGCGCAACTACAACGTCAAGCGGGTCTACGGTTACGGCTATTCGCAATCGGGCTTCGATTTGCAGACCTACATCGATGCGGTGCACCCGCTCGCAAGGCAGCGCAATGGCAAATATATGTTTGATGGGTTTCTTGATGTTGCCGGTTTCAACACTCCGGCGCCCATCAACCAGTGCTCGCCGGCTCCTGCGGGCACGGGGGCTGCAGAGATCCACAATGCCGGCGTGCCGGTGATCCGCATGGCAACCAACAGCGAGGATGTGCTGGCCAGCGTCCAGGCAGCGCGACGCGAGGATAGTAACCAGTATCCCGATCAATTCCGCGAGTACGAGTTGGCGAGTGCAGCTCACGCCACGCCGAATGAGCTTGACTTCGGGCCGGCCTACGCGGATATCCTTGCAGCCGGGGCTCCCATGCCTCCGCTGACCTGCGGCTTCGGTCCACGCAGCCCTTATCCGAGTGGATTTCTGCAGAACGCAGCGCTGGCAAATCTGGAAGCCTGGGTAAGCACCGGTGTTCCCCCGCCTCCGGGGCTGCTGCTGAATTACGGCGAGAATGATGTTCAAACGCTGGATGAATATGGAAATGCCACTGGAGGCGTGCGCACTCCGTATGTCGACGTTCCGACAGCTCAGTGGTTCGTCGGAAGTCCTAGCACCACATCATCGCTTTGCTTCCTGCTCGGGTATGTGCAGCCGTTCGACAAGACGCAACTGGAGGCGCTCTATGGCGATCATGAAGCCTATGTCAAGCAAGTGGTTGAAGACACTTTGCGTCTGGTCGCGCGGCGCTATCTCACGTTCGCAGATGGGCAGTATATGATTCGTCATGCCCAGCAATCCAGTGTTCCGGCGGCGGCAGATATACCATCCGATTTACCGGATGACCTCTACTGGCGCTGATTTTATGACGATGGCGGGCCGGAAAACACTCCCGGCTCGCTATCGCCCAACCCCAAATTGACACACTGAAGCGGCGCTTTTCGGAGTTCCGCCTTGTTTTCCCGGAGAATCCAATGAAAAAGCTCATCAATGTACCAGAGAATGTGGTTCGCGAGGAGTTGGAAGGAATCCAGTTGGCTCATGGCGATCGCTTGCGCGTGAGTCTCGATCCTTTTTACATTGTGCGCAAGGATGCGCCGGTCAAGGGAAAGGTCGCCCTGGTGTCAGGCGGCGGCAGCGGCCATGAGCCGATGCACGGAGGGTTCGTCGGACTTGGAATGCTGGACGCGGCGTGTCCCGGCCATGTTTTCACCAGCCCCACACCCGATCAGATGTACGAAGCCAGCAAGGCTGCAAATGGCGGAGCGGGTGTTCTGCATATCGTCAAGAACTACACTGGCGATATCATGAACTTCGATCTTTCAGCTGAGATGCTGCGGGCCGACGGAATCGAAGTTGCCAGCGTGCTCACGGACGACGATGTGGCGGTGCAGGACAGCCTGTATACGGCCGGCCGGCGCGGAGTCGGCCTCACGGTTCTGATGGAGAAGCTGCTGGGAGCGGCGGCGGAAAAGGGCGCAAGCCTGGCCGATCTCAAGTCTCTTGGCGACAGCATTCGGGTGACCGGGCGCAGCATGGGCATGGCGCTGACAGCTTGCACCGTGCCGCACGCCGGCAAACCGTCGTTCGAGCTGGGAGAAAACGAGATGGAAATCGGCATCGGCATTCATGGCGAGCCTGGCCGCAAGCGCATGGCTCTGGCGTCCGCCGACGAGATTACCGAGATGCTGATGGAGCCGATTCTCTCCGACCTGCCCTTCAAGAGCGGCGAAAAAGTGATTCTGTTTGTGAACGGCATGGGCGGCACGCCGCTCATCGAGCTGTATATCGTTTACCGCAAGGCGGCGGAGATCGCGGCCAAGCACGGTATCCAGATCGTTCGCAACCTGGTAGGCAGCTACATCACCAGCCTGGAGATGGCCGGGACTTCGATCACCGTGCTGCGCGCGGATGACAAGCTGGTCAGCCTGTGGGATGCTCCGGTCAACACGCCGGGGCTGCGCTGGGGAATCTAAGGCATATCCTGAATGAGTGTGGAGCCGCCAGGCGGGTTCCGGGTGGATGTTTTCTGGGTAACAATCCACCCGGTGCTTGCGGTCTCACCCGACACCATTCGGCCGATGCCGAGTCGAGACAGGAAAAAAGAAAATGGAACTGTTCAAGCTGGAGCAGGCGCGGGCGTGGCTTCTTGCCTCCGCCGTTGCGATTGAAAAGAATGCTACCCTGCTTTCCGATCTGGATGCAGCGATCGGCGATGGCGATCATGGCGCAAACATGTCGCGCGGATTCACGGCGATCACCAAGAAGCTGGAGACGACCTCTCCGGCCGATATGAGCGCACTGTTCAAGAGTGTGGGAATGACCCTGCTTTCGAGCGTTGGCGGCGCGGCCGGACCCTTGTACGGAGGATTTTTTCTGGAATTGGGGAAACAGACTGCTGGAAAGCAGGAACTGGATGCGGCGGGACTGGCTTCCATCCTCGAAGCCGGGCTGGGGGACGTCCAGCGGCGGGGCAAGGCGCGGCTGGGCGACAAGACGATGGTCGATGCACTTACCCCGGCAGTGGCCGCGATGAAGGCAGCAGGAAGCGATATTGCGGTGGCAGCTCGCGCCGCGGCCACGACGGCTCGCGATGCCGCGGAAAAGACGACGCCGCTGCTTGCGCTCAAGGGTCGCGCCAGCTATCTGGGCGAGCGCAGCATCGGGCATCAGGATCCGGGCGCGACCTCCACAGCACTGTTATTGGAGTCCTTAGCCGCTGTCAGCGAGCAGGGGTAAAGCCGCCGATGCGGGCATAAATCATGATTGGAATCGTACTGGTTTCTCATAGCAAGAAGCTGGCGACGGCGCTTCGGGAGCTGGTCCTGCAGATGGTGGGACCGGATTTCCCGATCGCGGTTGCCGCCGGAGTGGGCGAGGATCACGAAGAACTCGGAACCGACGCGGTCCACATTGCAGAAGTTCTGCAGCCGTTCCTGGAAGGGGAAGGCGCGCTGGTTCTCATGGACCTGGGCAGTGCGGTTCTGAGCGCGCAGACGGCCCTCGAGCTGCTGGACACCTCGGTGGTCGCGGACCCTGCTACCAAACTGCGTTTGTGCCCCGCGCCGATTGTGGAAGCGGCTATCGCAGCGGCGGTGCAGGCAAGTACCGGCGCAGCTCTGGATGATATTGTCCGTGAGGCGGAGATGGCGCTGGCACCCAAACAGGCGCAACTGGGAACCGAGGAGCCGGCCGCGCCCGCGCCGGCGGCTGATTCCGCCCTGGCATCTGAAAAGCTGGTGGAGTTCGATGTGGTGATCGAAAATCCGCATGGCCTCCACGCGCGTCCCGCGGCCAAACTGGTGCAGTTCATCAGCCGCTTCCAGTCGGACGTTCAACTGACGAACCAGACAAGCCACAAGGGTCCGTCTTCGGGGCGCAGTTTATCCAGCGTCAGCCTGCTGCAGGCCCGCCGGGGCGACAGCATCCGCTTCAGCGTGCGCGGCAGCGACGCCGATGCGGCATCTGCGCAACTGAAACATCTGGCCGCTGCGCGTTTTGGCGAGGCGGCGGAGGAGATACTGGAGTCGGTGGAGTTGTCCGCTGCCAGGCCTGTTGCGGACGGCGTATCCGGCGGCGTAGGCGCCTCGGAGGGAATCGCGATTGGCCGGGTGCTGGCGATGGACGCCGCGCTCCCCATGCCGGAAGAGGGAGATCCGGGCTCGCCGGCCGAAGAGCTGGACCGGCTGAGCAAGGCCCTCGCGCAGGTAGGGGAGCATCTGAAGGGCGAAGCCTCTCACCGTGGTGCAGCGGCGGAGATTTTCGCCGCCCAGGCGCTGATTCTGAGCGACCCGGTCTTCCTGGACGCGGTGCATGCGAGGATTTCTGGAGATAAAGTTTCCGCTGCCCGTGCGTGGCGAGTAGAGAGCGAGAAGCTGGCCGCATCCTGGGCCGGGATGGAGGACGAATACCTCCGCGCCCGCGCCGCCGATGTGCGCGACATTGCGACCCGGGTCTTGCGCGTCCTTCTGGACGGCAACCAAACGGCCAGGATTCAGCCTGATCCCCCGGCCATTCTTCTGACCACGGAATTGCTGCCCAGCGAGGCCATCGCGTGCGATCCAAAACATGTGCTGGGGGTGGTGGCCACAGCGGGAAGCGCCACGGCTCACGCGGCGATTCTGATGCGCACGCTGGGGATTCCCATGGTGGTGGGGGCCAGCGGCATCGCGAGCGCTGCGCTCGGAGCCGATGCCGTTGTGGCGATAGACGGCGCCACGGGCGAGGTGTGGGTCGATCCGCCGGAGCTGCAACTGGCCATGATTCGCGCCCGGCAGCAAGCCTTGCTCCAGGAGCGCGCGGCTCTGGAAGGCGCCAAGCGCGAGCCCGCGATCACCCTCGATCACGAACGCATCGAGATTCTGGCCAACGTGGGCAATACCGCCGACGCCCTCCAGGCCATGGACAACGGAGCCGAAGGCGTGGGGCTGCTGCGCACCGAGTTCGTTTACCTGGCGAACAAGGAGATGCCCAGCGAAGATCAGCAGACGGCCTCGCTGGCCGCGGTGCTGAAGGAGCTGGGCCCGGGGCCGGTGGTGATTCGCACGCCGGATGTGGGCGCGGACAAGCCCCTGGCTTACCTGGAGGCAGCCGAAGAGCACAATCCATTTCTGGGCGTGCGCGGGCTGCGCTTGTCTTTTCGCTATCCGGAGTTCTTCCGCTCGAATCTGAAGGCGATCCTCCGGGCCGGAGTTGCGCACGACGTGTGGATCATGTTCCCCATGGTGACCAGTCCGGAGGAGATGCGGAAGGCGCGCGGATTTGCCGAAGAGGCTCATGCGGCGCTCGATCGCGCGGGCGTCGAGCATCGCTGGCCGGTGAAGCTGGGGATGATGGTCGAGGTTCCGGCGGCGGCCGTGCTGGCCGGGCGTTTTGCGGAGCTGGCGGATTTTTTCAGCATCGGCACCAACGACCTGACGCAGTATGTGATGGCCACCGAGCGCGGCAATGCGGACCTGGACTCTTTGCAGGACACCGCGCATCCGGCCGTGCTGCGCACCGTTCACTCCATCTGTCAGGCGGCGGACGCGGCATCCTGCCATGTATCCGTTTGCGGCGATGCAGCATCAGATCCTGTAGCGGCGGCCTTGCTGGTCGGGGCGGGTATTCGCTCCCTGAGTGTGCGTCCCAACCAGGTTGCCGCCATCAAGGCCCAAGTGCGCAGATTTTCCTTCGCGGAGCTGCGGACACTGGCCGCAGACGCAATGAAGCTGGACAACAGCGCGGAAGTTCGCAAGCTGGCGTCCGGATTCTTGCAGAAAGAAACCTAGGGGATTCCAAAAAATGGCGGAAAAATCCGTACTGATCTTTATCGAAGATGGCTACGAAGATATGGAATTGATGTACCCGAAATACCGGCTGGAAGAAGCCGGATACAGGGTTGTGGTCGCCGGCCCCAAGGCGGGGACCCTGTATCTTGGCAAACACAGCTATCCGTGCGCCAGCGACGCGGCGATTGCGGAGATGAAGGAATCCGACTTTGCGGGAATCGTTCTGGTGGGCGGATGGGCTCCGGACAAGCTGCGGCGCAACGCCAAGGTGAAGAGCCTCGTCGCCGAATTTCATCGCTCGAAGAAACTGATTGCCGCCATTTGCCACGGCGGCTGGATGGCCATCTCGGGCGGGGTCTACAAAGGCGTCCGAGTGACCGGAAGCCTGGGAATCAAGGACGATCTGACCAATGCCGGCGCCATCTTCGAGGATGCGGCGGTGGTGGTGGACCGGCACTTTGTGAGCAGTCGCAAGCCGGACGACCTGCCGGAGTTCATGAAGGGCGTTCTGCAAGTGCTGGCGGGCAAATAATCGCGTTGCCGGAGTGAGGAAGAATCCAGAAGAGCCTGGCCGCGGAGTTCTTCACCGGCTCCGCGGCCAGGCGCGTCTTCAGGAGATGATCCGCCCGAAGCCGCTCTAGTCTCTCACCGGCGTTGCCGACCCACGGGGGATGAAACGGGTATCGTAGCTGATTTAGATTAGTCTTGCGTCATCGGCACAGAGGTCATTCATTCCTTGGTGCGTATGAGCCCGTGCTCTAGAGCATTTTCATAGTTCCTGTAGTGATGGCGTAGCGTGTCTGAACCATGCTTTTGCATTGTCGGTCGTGATGAGTTGGAGGGCTTCGGCGATGGCCTTGTCGAGGTCCTCTTTGCATCGAGCACG
>Ga0255349_1000238_pt1 | contig 25205 bp, 23 predicted proteins | sample CBST25v15metaG_FD_189947 | JGI IMG/M metagenome (GOLD analysis project Ga0255349, IMG submission 189947) | Peat soil microbial communities from Stordalen Mire, Sweden - C.B.S.T-25.v15 | ecosystem: Environmental > Terrestrial > Soil > Wetlands > Peat | place: Sweden: Norrbotten County, Stordalen...
TGCGATGATGCCGTGCGAGAACATCTGCATCACCGCGCCGGTCATGCCGATCTGGTTCAAGGTCATCAGGCCCAGCAGCACGAAGCCCATGTGGCTGACGCTCGAATAGCCGATGACGAATTTGAAGTCGGTCTGCGCCAGGGCGACCAGCGCGCCGTAGACGATGCCGATAACCGCCAGAATCGCGAACACGTCCCGCCAGGAGCCGATGCCGATGAAGGAAAATCCCCACGGGTCAAGCCCGTGCGGGAAGAGGCCGATCCCGGCGCGCAGGCAGCCATACGCGCCCAGCTTCATCACCACGCCGGCCAGCAGCATGGAAGCAGCGGTGGGCGCTGCCACGTGGCCGGTCGGCGCCCAGGTGTGGAAGGGCCACATGCCGGCCAGGATGGCAAAGCCCGTGAAGACCAGCGGGAAGACCCACATCTGGAAGCTCACCGGGAAGTGGGCGGCTCCGAGCGCGATCAGGCTGGTCGAGTGGCTGCCCGAGGTCGAGTAAGCCGCCAGCAGGCCGACCAGCACCATCGCCGAGCCCACGAACGAGTAAAGCGCCAGCTTCATGGCCGCATACTCCCGCCGCGTGGAGCCCCAGATGGCGATCAGGAAGTACTTGGGCACGATGGCGATTTCATAGAAAACAAAGAGCAGAAAGAGATCGAAGCTGAGAAAAACCCCGTAAACTCCGCCGATCAGCGCCAGGAAAAAGGCGAAGAATTCATTGGTGCGCAGCTCGATGTCCCAACTGAAGAGCACCCCGGACACCGCGGCGAGGCCGGTCAAGAGCACCAGCACGCGGCTGATGCCGTCATCGGCCAGCAGGTAGTGAACCCCCATCGACGGCACCCAGAGCGCATCGACGATGATCTGCCTTCCCTGCCCCATGCCCGCCACAAAACCCGCTACTGCCAGAGCCAGCCCGGCCACGGCCACGGCCAGCGCAAGCCAACGCGCCAGATTGCGCGTGAGGGCCGGCTTGCCCTTGGGCAAAAGCGCCAGCACGAAGGCCCCGGCAAACGAGAGATAGATCGTCCAAGCCAACATCAAAATCTCCAGTGAGCCAAGAGGTTCATGACCGTCGGGTTCATACTCGCCACAATCAACTGCGGCACAAGGCCGATCAGCAGCATCAGGCCGATGACCGGAGCCAACGCCAGCCGCTCGCCATGGTGCAGGTCAGGGAATCCGACGCAGTGCGCTGCTACCGGACCCCAGAAGACCTTCTGAATGACGGTCAGAATCACCGCGGCCGTCACCAGCAGACCAAGAATCGAAACCGAGGCCGCAACCCAGGACAACGAAAAGACGCCGCGGAAGATGAGAAACTCGCCGGGAAAACCATTCAGCCCCGGCAATCCGAGCGATGAGAACAGAGTAATGCCCATCAGCCCGGCCAGCACCGGCGCCGGCTTGCGCAGCCCGCCAAAGTTGTCGATGCCGCGATGACCGCCCGAGCGCTCCTGGATCATGGCCACAAACCAGAACAGCGCCGCCGCCGTCAGGCCGTGGTTGAACATTTGCAGAATCACGCCGTTCAAGGCCGCCGCCTGGCTGGTCAGCGTGGCGGCTCCAGAGGCCGGAACCGCCAGCGCAAAGATGCCCAGCAAACAATAGCCCAGGTGGTTGACCGAGGAGTAGGCAAAGATGCGCTTCATGTCAGTTTGCGCCGCCGCCGCCCAGGCGCCCATCACCACCGTCGCGACCGCGAGCACCAGCAGCGGCGTGCGCATCTCGGCGATCTGATGCCCGAAGAGTGGAATTGCAATTCGAAGCAGGCCATAAACGCCCATCTTCGACATGGCGCCGGTCAGCAGCATGGTCACCGGCGAAGGCGCTTCCGCGTAGGCCGCCGGCAGCCAGGTGTGGAAAGGAATCATCGGCACCTTGACGGCAAAGCCGGCCAGCACGCCAATCGCCAGCCAGATCGTTACCGGCCCCAGGTGCGCCGTTACCGCCTGCTCCAGCGCTCCGGTTGAGGCCATCTGCGTCAGAACGCTGAAGTCCATCGAGCCGGTGGAGAGATAGACGGCCAGAAACGACACCAGCAGCGCCGCGCTTCCCGCCATGGTGTAAACGAAGAACTGCGTCGCCGCCGGCCCGCGTCGCGCGCCGCCCCACAGCTTGATGAGGAAAAAGGCGGGAATCAGGCTCAACTCCCAGTACAAAAACCAGGGAAAGAAGTTCAGCGCGGTGAAGGAGCCGAAGAGGCCGGATTCCAGCACCAGCACCAGCCCAAAGTAAAGCCCCGGCTGGTGGTGAACGCGGTGCGCCGCATCGACCGACATGAGCGTGACCAGCGCCGAGAGCACCAGCATCAGCGCTCCCAGCCCGTCCACGCCCAGGTAGTATTGGATGCCCAGAGACGGCGCCCAGGCGGCCCGCTCGACTAACCCGATGCTTCCATCCACGGGTAGCTGGGTCCACACCACCAGCGCCAGCGCCAGCGAGGCCAGCGTCGTCACCAGCGCCACGGCGCGCGCATGGCGGCCGGCGACGAGCGCCACAGCCGCCCCCACCAGGGGAAGCACGGTCAACAGCGTCAAGAGATGAAATCCGCTCATGCCCGGCTGCTCCAGATCAGAATCGCCACCAGCGCAACCACGGCCAGCGCCAAAATTCTCAAGTAAGTTTGCACGCGGCCTGTCTCGATCCGCGCCAGCAGGCCACCGCCCACGCCCAACTCCTCGCAGCTCTTGTCAAAGCTGCCATCCACCCAATTCATGTCGAGGAAGCGGTTCAGCTTCGCCCACAGGCCGAAGCCCCACGCCACTCCGGCCACCGCTCCGCCCCAGACGCGGCGGTCCAGCCAATCCGCGACCCGCGCCCACCACGCATAAAATGCAATCACCGTCACTCCGTAGAGTTCATCCACATACAGCCGGTCGCGCAGCCAGCCCCAGAGCATGGGCGCGGACTTCTCCAGCGCATCCGGCTCCTCCGCCTGCGGCGAGCGGCTTCCGTAGAGCATCCAGCCCAGACCCAATCCGAGGAAAACCACCGCCGCCGAGGTCGCCATCAGCCTCACCAGCCCCGGTTCCATGAAGCCGTGGATGTCGAAGCTCACCGCGCGGTCGTCCAGGAAGGCATGGAACCATGGCCACGCCGGGGTTCCGATCAGTCCCAGCGCGATGGCGAAGAAAGCCAGAATCCCCAGCGGCACGACCATCACCGCGGGGCTCTCGTGCGCCGTCTTATGACCCCGCCAGCGGCCGAAGAAGACGTAGCTGACCTGGCGCGTCATGTAAAACGCCGTCAGCAGTGCGCCGAAGACCAGCATGTAAAACGGCGTCTTGGCCACACTCCAGTGCTGAGCCGCCTCCAGAATGCCGTCCTTGCTCCAGAAGCCGGAAAACAGCAGCGGAAAGCCGCACAGAGCCAGCATTCCCACCGCATAGGTCAGAAAGGTAAAGGGCATGACGGACTTTAACCCGCCCATCTTGCGCACATCCTGCTCGTCGTGGCAGCCGTGCATCACCGACCCGGCGCCCATGAACAGAAGCGATTTGAAAAAGGCGTGGGTAATCAGGTGGAACATCCCCACCGCCACGCCGCCCATGCCCAGGCCGGCCATCATGTAGCCCAGCTGCGACACCGTGGAATAGGCCAGAATGCGCTTGATGTCGTTCTGCGCCACGGCGATCAGCGCCGCGAAGACCGCTGTAAATGCGCCCACCCAGGTGACCACCGTCAGCGCCGTGGTGGTCCCGCTCAGCAGCATTCCGCCGTGGGTAAGATGCGCGCCCGCGGCCATCAGCGGATAAACCCGCGCCACCAGGTAAACGCCCGCGGCCACCATGGTCGCCGCATGAATCAGCGCCGAGACCGGTGTGGGGCCCTCCATCGCGTCCGGCAGCCAGACATGCAGCGGAAACTGGCCGCTCTTGCCCGCCGCGCCGGCAAAGATCAGCAGGGCGATCGCGCCCGTGGCCGTCAGGCCCAGAGCGGCGTGCTGGGCCAGCAATCCGGTAAGCGCCTGAGCCTCCATCGAACCCGCGCCGTGGTTGTAAAACAGCAATGTGCCGGTTCCCGCAAAGAGCCAGACGATTCCCAGCAGAAAGAAGACATCGCCGATGCGCGTGGTGAGAAAAGCTTTCTTGGCCGCCGCCGCCGCCGCAGGCTTCTGATACCAGAAGCCGATCAGCAGGTACGAGGTGAGTCCGACGATCTCCCAGCACATGAACAGCAACAGCAGGCTGTTCGAGATCACCACGCCCAGCATCGCTCCGGCAAAGAGCGAGAGAAAGCAGAAGAAGCGCGTGAAATTCTCGTCGTGAGCCATGTAGCCGACGGAGTAGATGAAGATCAGCAGGCCAACGAAGCTGACCATCACCAGCATCACCGCCGCGAGCGGATCGAGCACCCAACCCAGGTCCACCTGCCCGCCGCCGAATTGCGTTCCCACCTGAATCCAGCTGAAGTTGACCGTCTCGCGGACGGCCGCGCCATGCGCCCACGCGGCCACCACGTGCACAAAGGCCACTAGCGAGAGCAGCAGCGAAAAACTCATCGACCCGATGGCCAATGCTGCGGCCGCCTTGCGTTTCGGCTGTTTCAGCAGCGCGCCCACGCCCGCGGCGATCATCGGCACGGCGGGAATCAGCCAGAGAATCTCCGCAATGGGAGAGACGCTCAGGAATGGAGTGAATGAAATTGTCTCTTGCATCAACCTCTCACCCTTTCATCCTGTTCGTGGCGTCCAGATCCGTTGTATGCGCATGGCGATGAATCGAGATCACCAACCCCAGCCCCACCGCCGCCTCGGCTGCCGCCACGGCAATCGAAAAAATCGCAAAGATCATCCCCGTCAGCAGCTCCGGATGCGGCCCATAGCGCCAGAAAGCGATCAGATTCAGGTTGGCCGCGTTCAGCATCAGTTCAATGCCGATCAGCACCAGGATGGCGTTGCGCCGGGTCAGCGCGCCGGCCAGGCCAATCGAAAAGACCAGCGCGGCCACCAGAAGATACCCCGCAAGCGGCGTCATTCAGCTCCCTCTTTCTCGTGCAAGGCCACGATCACCGCGCCGATCAAGGCCAAAGTCAACAACACCGCCACAATCTCCAGCGGCAAAACATAGCGGCCCATGAGCGCATTGCCAATCTCCTCCACGGTGACCGTGGGAGCCGGCGTGGCCTGCGGAAGCCAGGAAACGCTCTGCAGAACCGCCCAGCCGAAGACCGCAAAGACTGCCGCCGCGATCACCAGCCCCATCGGCCAACTCCGGCTGAAGACTCCGTCCTTCGGAGTTTCCGAGCCCTTGGTCAGCAGAATCGCGAAGACCACCAGAATCGCCACCGCTCCGATGTAGACCATGATCTGTGCAAACCCTGCAAACTGCGCGTCCAGATTCAGAAACAAAAGCGCCAACCCGGCCAGAGCCACCGTGAGCGCCAACGCGCAATGCACCGTGTTCTTCAACAGCATCGCCGCCAGGCTGCCAGCCACCGTGAGCGCCGCAATCAGGTAAAAAATAAGGTTCATCAGCAGTGGCTCCCTGTCTCGAAGTAGTAGGGATGGTGGCGATGACAACCGGGATTGAACGGGGACGAACAGTGAGGGCATTTGTCGAAACACCCCAGATATTGCCGAATACTTAGTTCGGCGCCGCAAACTCCGCATAACACCGCTGCCTGATCCCACTCGCATTTTGGCCAGACCTCGATCGCGTGATCGGCCAACGAATCGTGACACTCCTTGCAGGCATAGTAGATTCCGCAACACTTCATCTTGATTGCGACGATGTCTAGCGCTGTGTTGTAGTGGACGCAGCGCGTCTGAGGGTCGAGACAAACCCCAAGGACGTGCGGGTGCATTTTGGCCATGGACTTAGCGTAGAAGACTGCGTCCTGAAAACCGGATTGGACCGATGAATTCCTCTGGGAAAAATCACTCCGCATAGCGATATCTCCTCGGCCCAAAGCGTTTTCTGCGCATTCCGCCCCAGCCCAATCCCACGTAAGCCAGCGCCAGAATCAGTGTGCAGACCACCCACTGCCGCCATCCGCCGCCCAGGAAGCGCCAGGCCGCGGCCACCAGCACGTTCAGCAGGCTGATGGGCAGGACAAACTTCCAGGCGAAGTTCATCAGCTGATCCTGCCTGAGCCGCGGCATGGTGCCCCGCAGCCAGATGAAGAAGCAGATGGAAAGCATCACCTTGGAGAAGAACCATATCCACGACGGAACCCAGCCCAGGAACGAGAACGGCGCCGACCATCCGCCCAGAAACAGTGTGGCTCCCAGCGCGGCCACCGATAACATGCCGATATATTCGCCCAGGAAAAAGAGCGCGAATTTGAAGCCCGAATATTCGGTAAAATAGCCGGCCACCAGCTCCGACTCGCCCTCAGGCAGATCGAAGGGCGAGCGGTTGGTCTCCGCCGTGGCCGCGACGATGAAGATCACAAACGCCGCCAGGCCCCAGGGCGTAAAGACGTACCAGTGAGGGAAGACGCCCGTGTAGTGGTTCTGCGCCTCGACGATCTTCGTCAGCGAAAGCGAGCCGGAGATCATGACCACGACCACGCTCGATAACAGCAGCGGCACCTCGTAGCTGACCATCTGCGCCACCGCGCGCATGGCGCCCAGCAGCGAGTACTTGTTGCGGCTCGACCAGCCCGCCATGAAGACCGACAACTCGGTCGCCGCGCCCATCGAAAAGTAAAACAACAGGCCGGCGTCCATCTCCACCAGCACCATGTTGCGCCCCATGGGAATCACCGCAAAGCCCATGAACGCCGCCACCAGCAGCACCAGCGGCGCCAGAAAATGTACCGCCGCGTCGGCGTTCCTGGGAACGATGTCTTCCTTGGTCAGCGACTTGAGGCCGTCGGCCACCGGCTGCAGCAGCCCGAAAGGCCCCACGCGGTTCGGCCCCAGCCGGTTCTGCATCCGCCCCAGCCCTTTGCGCTCCAGCCACACGGAGATGGCCATCAGCGTGGGAAAGACCGCGATGATGGCCACCACGTTCACCAGCACGCCGGCCGGCTGCCGCCAGAAGGCGGGCAGATAGCCCAGCAGCCAGTGTTCAAACAAAACAAAAATCTGATCCAACTTATCGATCATCGGCTGGTCTCCCGCATCGGCTGGTCTCCCGCATCCGCTAGTCTCCCGCTCCTGCCGGCGGCTCGGCGGTTTTTGCCGCTGCCGCGGCCTTGGCGGCGGCGGCTTCGGCATCCAGCTTGGCCTTGGCTTCGGCTTTGGCCTTTTCCCCGGCCCGTCGCGCGTCCACTTCGCCCGCTTCGGTGGGGTGAATCTTCCGGTAATGCCCGTTCGACTTGGCCAGAGCCCTGCGGTCGTGCAACAGTCCGCCAAAACGGTCCGTGGTGCTCAGCTCGAACTCCGTGTCCATCTTGATCGCCTCAAACGGGCAGACCTCGACGCAGATCTGGCAGCTCATGCAGACGGAAATGTCGATGTCGAAACGCGCCGGATAGATCTGCATCTTGCCCACAAAATCCGGCTTCTTGTCCTTGGATTTCTCGATATAAATGCACTTGGGCGGGCACTCTTTCTCGCAGATCTGGCAGGCCACGCAGCGCAGGCCCGCCTCCCAGTCCTCGCCGTCGTACACCAGGAAGGGAAAGTCGCGCGTCGCCTCGATCGGAGCGATGCGCTCTTCCGGGTACTGGACCGTCGTCAGCCGCTCGGCGGAGACATAGCTCGCGGCAAAGTTCTTTGCCGTCACCGCCAGCCCCTTCAGTAAGCCCTCACCTAACAATGCATCCTCCCAAAAACAGCTACTAGCTAGCAGCTAGTAGCTATCTGTCCACTTCGCCCAGCACAATATCCACACTGCCCAGAATCAGCACCACGTCGGCCACATTATTGCCCAGGCACATATCTTCGAGAATCGTCAGATTCACCAGGCTGGGCGGCCTCACCCGGTAGCGGTAAGGGTTCGGACTCCCGTCGCTGATCAGATAAAAGCCCAGCTCGCCCTTGGGCGCCTCGATCCGTCCATAGGCCTCGCCCGGCTTGGGCCGGAAGCCGCGAATCTTCGCCTTGGGGTCCATCACCGGACCCTCGGGAATCTCCTTGAGCGCCTGCTCCAGAATCTTGAGCGACTCGCGCAGCTCCAGCAGCCGGATCATGAAGCGGTCGTACACGTCCCAGTGATCGCCCAGCGGCACCTGGAAGTTGAAGCGGTCGTAGATGCCGTAGTGGTCCACCTTGCGAATGTCGTAGTTGACTCCAGAGGCGCGCAGCATGGGGCCGGTGACCCCCGCGTTCACCGCCAGCTCCGGCTTCAGAATACCCACGCCCTGGGTGCGCGCCATCAGAATTTCGTTCGTGCAGAGCAGTGTCTCGAACTCGTCGGCAAAGGCCGGCAACTCCCCCACCAGCTTGCGCGTTCTATCCAGCCAGGACTGCGTTGCATCCACGCGGCAGCCCCCGAAGCGCATGTAGTTGCACATCATCCGCGCCCCGGTAAGCTCCTCGAACAAATCCAAAATCTTTTCCCGCTCGCGGAAGGCGTACATCAGCGGCGTGCCGCTGGCGCCCATGTCCTGAATCAGAAAGCCGATCGACGAAGCGTGGTTCTGCACCCGCGTCAGCTCGCCCACAATCACCCGCAGATATTCGGCGCGCTCGGGAACCGCCTGACCGGTGAGCTTTTCGACCGCCAGCGCGTAAGCCCAGTTGTTGGTCAGCGAGCAGATGTAGTCCAGCCGGTCGGTGTATGGCATCGAGGCCAGATAACTCTGCCCCTCGCCCAGCTTCTCGTGGTTGCGATGCAGGTAGCCGAAGACCGGCTTGAGCCGGATCACCCGCTCTCCGTCCAGGGCTACATCCATGCGGAAGACCCCGTGCGTCGAAGGGTGATGCGGCCCCATGGCCACTTCCAGAATCTCCGCTTCGCCGTCCGGCTGGAGCTCCATGGGCTGGTTCCAGCCCTCCAGCTTCTGGCTCTCCGGCTTCTCATGAGCAGTTGCGGAATGGCTTTGCAATTGGCTCATCGGCCGCCCTCCGTTCCCTGCCCACCGGCCACCGGGGCGTCACCCGCCGCCAGATGCGCCAGAGTCCGCTGCAACACCTCGTCGTGCGCCGTCGGCTCGTACTCGAAGTCGTCCGGCTCCCGGTAATCCTTCCGCATGGGGTAGTCCTTGAACCCCTCCCACATCAGAATTCGCCGCAGGTCCGGGTGCCCCGTGAAGACAATCCCGTACAGGTCGAAGATCTCCCGCTCCTGAAACTCGGCCGAGCGCCAGATGGGTGTCAGCGAAGGAATCTCCACCTGGTCGCCGCGGTTCGCGGTGCGCATTCGCAGGATCACCGGCCCGTGCTTTCTGGCCACCGAATAGAGGTGATAGACCGCCTCAAGATAACCCGGCTCAACGTGCTTGCGGGTCTCCTCGACCGTCTCTTCGACACTTTGCTCGACTCCATCCACGGTCTTGGCCACCGTGCGGGTCACCTTCACCTTTTCGGCGATCTCCCGGTCCGGCCAGTCCACGCCGGTGACGTTTGAAAGGTAATCGAGCCGGAGATCCGCATCGTCGTACAGAAACTTCGCCACCGAGAGCGCATGGGCAGGCGCGACGCGCAGCGAATGCTGCTCGCTGGGGCTGGGGTTGGGCACAATCTCCACACCCGCGCCCGGCACCGCCGCCTCGATCGCGGCCTTGATCTCTTCTATCGTCTTCATCAGCGAATCACCACCGGCACAGCCCACACGCCCTTGTTCGACGTCGGCTCCAGATCGTGCTCTCCGGGAACGGGCACCGGAAACTCGCCCTGCGCCGCGGCGTCCAGGTGCCGCGGACGGCCCTCCCCGGTCAGCGGTTGCTCGTCAATCTTTTTCTGCAGCATCATGAAGGCGTGCAGCAGCGCTTCGGGACGCGGCGGGCAGCCTGGAATATGCACATCCACGGGAATATAGCGATCAATTCCCTTCAGCACGTTGTAGCCCTGCTTGAACGGCCCGCCGCTGATGGCGCAGGCCCCCATAGCGATCACGTAGCGCGGCTCGCCCATCTGGTTGTAGAGCCGGACCACCTGCGGAGCCATTTTCTTGGTCACCGTGCCGGAGACGATCATCAGGTCGGCCTGGCGCGGCGACGGCCGGAAGACCTCTGCCCCGAAGCGGGCCAGATCGTAGCGCGCCATGGTGGTGGCGATCATCTCGATGGCGCAGCAGGCCAGCCCGAAGTTCATCGGCCAGACCGAACTGCGCCGGCCCCAGTTGTAGAGCTCCTGCATGGTTGTGACGAAGACGCCCTGCTTGCCCAGTTCGATCTTCAACCCTTCATCTACCATCTTCGCTTCGCTCCATGAGCTTCTAGCTGCTAGCTACTAGCCTCTAGCTTTACTTTCCACGCTTTCGTGGCCGCATCGTTGTCCTGGCAGCCGGCTGCGCTGCCTTTCATAAATTCCCGAGGCGCTGACCGCGGGCAATTGCTGGCGGATCACCGCCCTGCCAACCCCATGCCGCTGAAAGCTCAATGGCACCGGCTAGAACCTAGAGGCCGCTTTTTCACGCCCAGGTCAGCACGCCCTTGGCCCAGGCCCACGCCAGCCCTTCGACCAGCAGCAGCACAAAGACCAGCATGGCCACGCAGGCGGCGACATTCAGCCCGGTAAAGGCCACCGCAAAGGGCAGCAGAAAGACTGTTTCCACGTCGAAGATCAGAAAGATAATCGCGTACAGGTAATAGGCCGAACGGAACTGCATCCATGCATCGCCCTTGGATTCGAGGCCACACTCGTAGATGGCGTTCTTCACGCCATTTGGCTTGGGCGGTGAATACACATGCGCCCACAGCCACGCCAGCCCCAATGGAGCCAGCCCAAAACCGAGCGCCGCGGCGAACAGAACCGCCAGAGAAAAATAGGGATTTGATGCCATCTTCGAAAACAAAAATCCTTCTTCATGAACGTACCAGTTCAAAGGCAGCTTTGGCTAACGGAAAAGGGTCTTTCCACCCGCTCCGAGGGCATTTCACCCCCCTTTATCCCACCCTGTGAACCTGCTTCTAACGTCGCAGAGCAGAAAGGGCTTTCTAGTGGTGTCCCCCACACAGATGGTCGTTTATCCGTTTTGAAGGGTACGGGCTTTAGCCCGTACGTAAAGCCTGCAAAATCAAGAGGGCTTTAGCCCCTGAGGGAATGCCGGCTAAGCACCACTCGACGATTGGGCCGTGTTTCAGAGGATGATATTTCCGGCGGACACCACTAGCCTGATCCACTCCTGATTTTCGTCTGACGCCACTGCCTGCATAATCACCATGGAATGGACACACCGATCGTGCGGGCGAAAGCAAAGCTGCGCTTCCATCCCCGGAGCGCGAGGCGGTCTGAAAACCCCTACCGTTGCCGGCTACGTCAGATGCAGTCAGAAAGGCCCCGCGCAGCTTGCCCGTCCAATCGAAATGGCGAAGGTTTATCCCTCCCAGCGCCAGATCGAGCAGTCCTCCCAGTTCGACGACGCATACTCGCCGTCCGGCTGGTTGGCCATAATGCGGTGGTCGGCGAGCGCATCTGCCTTGGACCGCCGCACCTGCCCGAGAAACAGTCTTTTGAATCCGGGCTGCCGCTCCAGCACCTGCTCCTGTTCGTTGTTCACGTACAGCAGGTCGAGTCGGCAGGCGCGCCCGGCCGGGGCCTCCGGCAAAGTCATGGACAGGCTCTGGGACAGGCTCTGGGACAGGCTCTGGGACAGGCTCTGGGACAGACTCCGGGACAGACTCCGGTTCCAGGCCGTGAGCAGCCGCCGCATCACCGGCGCGCCGAAGGGATTGAAAAGCAGCGCCAGGCACGGCCCCGCCGGAAGCGGAAACTCGACCGCATCCCGGCAAACGATCTTCATCGGCGCACGCGCCCGTTCCGAGGCCCGCCAGGCGGCCAAGTTTCTGCGCGCAATCCGCGCCAGCGCAGGGTTCAGTTCCACTCCTACCACCTGGCGAAACGGAAACTGGGCTCCCAGCAACACGGCCCGCCCCATCCCCGCGCCCACATCGAGGAAGGTGACTTCTTCAATCGCACAATCCGGCCGGCTCCTCCGCCAGCGGCGCACCAGTGCCTGGAAGACCGACGGCGCGACCCCGTAGTACGCCGTCGCATAGCGGTCATGCCGGTGGCCGCTCTGCAAGTGCCGCCCGGCAACCAGCCCGCTGGTCCGAACTCCAAACTCCTCATCAAAGGGGTGGCGCGTAAACCCCTCTTCAACCTTGAGCCCCGGCAGCCATCGCCGCGCTGGAATTTTCCCGGTGGTCATCGAAAGAAATCCTTCGCGCCCTGAGCGCATGGCAGGCAGGAATAGAGCCATTTCGAGCAAATCTTGATCGAAAGTGCGAGAAGCCGGCTACGATTGCTCCGTCGCCTTGGAATCAGGCAGCGGAGCAAAGGTTCCCTGATGCTTGGCTAGTGTTCGTCGGCAACATGGCGTGGGTATCCCTCGGCAATCGATTCGCGAGCCGGGTTCCCTGTACAGAAAAACAAAGCCTTCGGTTCCATGGTCTCATCCCTCGGTCACACCAGGAGTGGAATGGGGGATCCGCCAGCTAGTTTCAACAGGCGATCAACCCCTACTGGCTCCACTTTGAGCAGAGGAACGACGGCATAGCGATTCGATTGAGAAGCAATGGCATCGATCTCGCGCAATTCGTTGCGCGCGCGCTGCCGCAGCAGCGGCGAGAGCGGATGGGCCGCCGCCACGCTGTTGTTGACGATCCATGCCCACGGCTCGATGCCGGCGCGCCGCAGGTCATCCTGCAGGTTGACCGCTTCGAGCACGGGCGTTGTTTCCGCCAGGGACACCAGCAGCACCTTGGTCTGCTTCGAGTCTTGCAACTGCATCATCGGGGTGACGGACTGCTGGCCTCCGTTCTCCGCGTGGCGCATCACTTCCCGGTGATAAGCGCCGGTCGCATCGAGCAGCAGCAGGCTGTGGCCGGTAGGAGCCGTATCCATGACTACAAATTTCTTTCCTGCCTCGCGAATGATGCGGGAGAAGGCTTGAAAAACGGCGATTTCTTCGGTGCAGGGCGAGCGCAGATCCTCTTCCAAAAGCGCCCGGCCTTCGGCGTCGAGTTCTGCTCCTTTGCTGTTCAGTACATCCTGACGATAGCGCTCGGTTTCGGCGTGCGGATCGATGCGGCTCACGGTGAGGTTGTCCATTGAGCCGTCCAGGGTGTCGGTGAGATGAGCTGCCGGGTCGGAGGTGGTCAGATGTACCGCCAGGCCCCGACCGGCAAGTTCCACAGCAATGGCGGCGGCCAAAGTGGTTTTGCCGACTCCGCCTTTGCCCATCAACATCACAAGACCGCGTTCGTCGGCGGCAATCTCATCCACCAGCGCAGAAAGATGGGGAAACTCCAGATTGGACGGCAGTTGTTCTTCACTGGCGACTGTCTGTGCCGGCTCATCCTTCAGCAAATGACGCAGCGCATCGAGGCCTACCAAATTGAAAGGTTTGAGAGGAAGCCGATCGCATGGAAGGGCGGTGAGCACCTCCGGAATCGCGGACAAGGCAGCCTCTTCGCGGTCGCAGATCGCCGCTGCCAGCGGGTCTTTCGCTGCTTCGCTGCGCGGCAAAACACCGTTGATGACGAGGTACTGCTGGGACAGACCAATGGCCGCGAGTTCTTCATGCGTGCGAGCGACTTCGCGCAATGTCGCCTGTTGTGCGCGGGCAACCAGGACCAGGCGTGTGCGCAAAGGATCGGCAAGAGCTTCGAGCGCGGATTTGTACTGCGCATGTTGCTTTCCCAGCCCAGCCAGTGGTCCCAGGCACGAGGCATCGCCTTTGCCCAGGTCCAGAAAACCGCTCCACGCACCAGGCAACTGCAGCAACCGGATCGTGTGCCCGGTCGGGGCAGTATCGAAAAGGATGTGATCGTAACCGGCAGTCAAAGCCGAATCCGTGAGCAACGCAGTAAACTCGTCGAAGGCCGCGATCTCTGTCGTGCAGGCTCCCGAGAGTTGTTCCTCAATGCCGTCCACCACTGCCTCCGGCAGCACACCGCGAACCGGCCCCACAATGCGATCACGGTAGGCCTGGGCTGCCGCTTGCGGGTCGATTTCCAGCGCGGACAAACGCGGCACGGCGGGAATAGCGGTGATCTGGTTGCCGATGCTGACACCGAAGACCTGGCCCACGTTCGAGGCCGGATCGGTGCTCACCAACAGCACTCGTTGTCCGGCTTCGGCCAGTTGGATCGCCGTAGCGCAGGCAATCGAGGTCTTGCCTACGCCACCCTTGCCTGTAAAGAAGAAATAGCGGGGAGATTGTTCGAGAAATTTCATCTTGGTATCTCCAGTGTTCAAGTGTTTAGTCCTACAGTTGTAGATCGTCTTTGCGGAGGGAGCAGGGGGCTTCAGCCCCCTGAAAAACCGAAACAACGGGGCCTCTAGGCTCGGAACAGGGCAATCCGAAGCAAATACAACTGTAGTATCAGCAGCCGCCGCCGCCTGAGCAGCAGGATCTGACGGCCTTGAAAGAAACATGCATTTCGATTCCTGCCCAGCGCGTCAATTCAGTGCGATCCGGATAGCGGCCCGCCAAAGCCACTTGGCCATCCACCAGAACCAGTGGCAGCGCATCAGCGCCTGAGCGCTCCAGAAACGCCTTTACGACCGGGTTATTAGCAAACTCCATTGGTTGCTGTGCCAGGCTGAAGCGCTCGAGCTGCGCGCCGTTCTGCTTGGCCCACTCCACGTCTGCCGCGAAGCTGACCAGGTTCTGATCGACATCGACTCCGCACACGCCGGTGCTGCAACACAGCGCCGGGTCAAATACTTGAATGGTTCTCATTTTCCTTCTCCTTTTAACGTTGATATTGCGATTACGAACAAACTTCGCCGATTCGATTCAGTTCCACTGCAAGGCGCGCAGGATCGAGCTTCAATTCAGCCAGAGGCAGCGCAAGAAAGGCCTCGATCCGAGCGCGCAGAGTGCGATAGACCCTCATGAAGACCGCGTCGATTTCTTCGTCGCTGCCGGTTGCATGCGCAGGGTCTTCGACGCCCCAATGAGCGCGCAGAACTTTTCCGAGGTAGGCGGGACAGGTTTCGCCCGCGGCATTGGAGCAGACGGTGATGACCACATCGGGAGTCAGCGGCAGCTTATCCCACGACTTGCTGTGTAAGCCATCCGTCGAAATCCCCTCGCTGCTCAGTAGCGCGAGCGAGCGGGGATGCACCTCTCCGGCTGGCTTGCTGCCTGCACTCATCGCTCTCCAGCCCGAAGGGGCAAGGTGATTGAAAATCGCCTCTGCCAGAATCGAGCGGCAAGAGTTCCCGGTGCAGAGAAAAAGAACATTCATTTCAGCTTCTCCTTGTAGCTTCTGAAAGAGGAGGAAGCACGGCTTCACAACATTTCGAGGCGCCGCGAATGTCTGCGCACTTCTCTGGTTGGCCGGAGCAACACTCTTCCGTCAGGTAAGCAATCAAGTCCAGCATCAGTGGAATGTTGGCGCGATAGCGTTGAAATCGCCCCTCTTGCTCCACCGTCAACAGGCGGGATTGCGTCAGTGCTTTCAGGTGAAACGAAAGATTTGTAGGCGGCACGTCGAGCGTTGAGGCAATCTCGCCCGCCACCAAGCCTTCCGGTCCCATTTTGACCAGCAACCGGTACACCTCCAGCCGCACGCCCGATGAAAGGGACTCGAACACGCAGATTGCTGTGCTCTTCTTCATAGTATGACTATACAACAACTATTGAAATAATGCAACTAAATCAAGGCCTCTTCCATCAACAAGTCCTGCGCGCTGCCGATCCTCTTCTTGGAAAGCGTCAGGATATGGAAGATATCCTGACGCGAAAAGTGCGAGACCTTCGCCATTTGCCAGCTCAATCTTCTCGATGACCTTCAGTTGCGCCGCGCTATCCAGGTCGGGGCGCAGCGTGGCGACCGTCTCGACGGCCAGGTAGCCGTGGGCGATACGGCAGGCGTACTCGGGGTCACGCCGCGCATCCGGGCCCATCGGGTCCAACTGCGTTCCACCGAGCCCAGCGAGGAGATGAGAATGCCGTCCATATCGAAAAGAATGCCCTTGCAGCGGACTTGAACCGGGGAAGAAGCGATGGAAGAAGCGATGGTTCTATCGTAGCGGGGGACGGTTTACCGCTTTTCCTGGGCTTTCCTGAGCGCGGCGGGGGCTTTTTTGGGCGCGGCGAAGGTGACCTTGGACGGTTCGGTGAGGGTCACCGTGGCTGGCACCGGCGTCGTGAGGGAGCCGCGTTTCACCTCGCTCTGTTTCAGTGTGAGCAAGCCGTTGCCGATCCCGGCGTCGGCGGTCCAGCTTTCAAAGCGCGCCAAGGCGGGAGGAATCTGACCAGAGCCCGAAGCTGCGGCGACTGCCCCATGCCGCCACTGGAAATGGAGAGCGCCCTGGGCCGAGGCGGCCAAATCCCTGGCCGTGAAACCGGAGAGATCGATTTTGCCGTTCCCGGCGAATGTGCCTCCGGCGATGCGCAACCTGAGCAACTGGCCAATGGCCTGCGGGCTGAGCTTTTCAAACTGGCCTTCGAGCGCGTAGGAGGGCTTGTCCTGGGTCGACGAAGCGATGTGCAGTGTGCCGGTTCCCTGGACGCGGCCGCCCAGCAATCCGGCCTCGAAGGCGGTCATCTCGGCTCCGTTGGCAAGCGCGCGCAAAGTGACCGTTGGATCGTGCAGCGTGACCGGCCCCAGAACCAGCGATTGGGCTTTGACCGTGCCCTCAAGCTGCGGCCAGGCTGGAGCAGCCGAGCGGTGAAAACGATCGATCAGCGTGGAAAGCAGGGTGCCCCGCTCATGAGCGCCCAGGAACGCCGCCTGGAGCTCGACCGAGTCGAGCGCGCCAAACTGGGCCTGAAAGGTCGGTGGACAGGTCTGCGGCGGGTCGCAGGCGGCGGGAAGAGTGAGACTGGCCGTTCCCTTCACCGGGCCATACGAAAAGACGACCGGGGTCCAGCGAATTTCGCCCCCGTCGAAGTTCAGCGTGGCCTGGGAGATCACGACGTGATTGGCCAGGTAATCGGCCTTCCAGTTCACATCGCGCAGAATCACAGTCCCCGTGAGGCTGTCGCCTGGGGGCTCGACGGTTGGCTGCGGAAGTGGCGGGCCGACTTGCGTGGCAGGCGAAGGGCCTCCGAACGACAGCTTCTCGACCGGCACCCAGGGGCCTTCGGCCGTCAGGTCCACGGAGATGGGACCGCCGGCCAGCCCGTTCAGTCCGGCGGTATTGGCAAATCCGGCCACCGCTGCCAGTTCCTTGGCCCGCGCCATGGAGGCCTGGCCGCGCATCACAACCTGGTAGCCGGAGAGCGCCAGCCGGGTGGAAATCGTGAGTGGAACGGGTGCGCCAGCGGGAACGGCCACGGTAGCGGTGAGCGCCGGGGGCTGGGAGACGCCAGGCAACTGGTTCCCAAGAGTGGACGCGGGCACCAGTTGCAGTTTGGGAATGCGGATGGGTTCGCTGAGTCCATTGCCGCTCAGTTGAAATCCCTCGATGACGATGCTGCCGGTGAGTGGCTCCTCAGCCGCAGCTTGGGCCTTGGGAAGACGGCTATTGGAAACACGAACCGGTTTTTCCAGCGTGGCATTGGTCGAAGATGCTGGGTTGGCGGCGCTGGGCGCGTAAGTGATTTTTCCGCTCGCCGATCCGCTGGCCTCCAGGCCGGGAGCCAGATCGCTGCGCACTGTGCGCAAGGCGTCCAGTCCGACGGCTGCGGAGATCCGGTCCAGCTCGACGGAGAGGCGCGGCAGGCCGCCCTGGCCAGCCCGCTCGCCGGGCAAGTTTCCAGTGAGGCGAACGTGGCCGTCACCCAGCGGGGAGTCGCAGACCAGGTTGTCGATGGCGCGGCTGGTGATGTGGGCGGCAAAGCTGCAGTTGGCGTCAAAGTCCATGGGCTCGGCAGGGGCGAACTCGGCGCGATGAACGCCGGTCGCGCGCAGCCGGGCTTTGATCTGGGCCGCCTCGGCCGTGCCGTCCAGCTGGAGGTCGCCGGTAAGATCGCCGCGCCAGCCCGCATCGGAGCCGAGCAGCAGGCGGGTGAGCTGGCCCAGCTGCGCCTGGTTCCACTCCAGGTCGACATGCACCGGCATCTGGCGCAATGCGGGAGCCTGGTGCAGATCCGCCTCCAGGCGCACGATCCCCGTGCCGGCCTGTTCGAGACTGATGTCGGTGCGAACGGGTTCGCCGCGCAGCCGGACGCGCCACTCGCCCGGATCCGGCTGCCACAGCGAGATTCCGGCGCTGACGATTGAAAACGGCAGCTTTTCCACGCCGTTTTTGATGTTGATGCGGGAGTTGGTGGCCTCAAGGTAAGGCAGCTTGACCAGCCCGGCACTGGCGGACGCAGTTTGCGCATGGGCGGTAGCCGTGCGCAGCAGCGGGTCAATATTCCAGGAGCCGGCGGAGGTGCGAACCAGATTCAGGCTGGCCTCGTCCACGCTGATGGTGTCAATCTCCAGCCGCCCGCGCCACAGCGAGAGAAGCCGAATCGAAGCCGCGACCGTGCTGGCGTGGAGCACCGGCTCGGCGCCGTAACCAGGGTCATCCTCGACGGTGAGGTCGGTGAGCACAAAGCCCGGCCGGGGCAACAGACGAACCTCAACCGAGGAGAGACGAACCGGGCGGCCCAGCGAGGTGGAGATCAATTGGGTGATCTGCGCCTTGTATCGGCTCACGCTCACCAGCGGGGGCACGATCAACCCGGCCAGCAGAATGACCGCAAGGGCCATCAGCAGCAGCCAAAAGCGCTTGCGTTTTCGTTGCCGGCCTTCGCTCTGTTCGTTCATGGGCTCGTGTAAAATCCGTTCGTGCGGGTCAGTTCAGCGAATCATATGCAGAGTACGCTTCCAGCGCGTATCGGTAAAGAAGTGCAGCGCAACGTGTCCCATCCAGCCCAGGCTGCTGCCCAGCCCCGCCTGCTCATATTGGTCTTCCGGAGTCTTGAACGACCAGTAGTTGAACAGCGGGCGGCCCACGATGTTCGCCCTGGGCACAAAACCCCAAAAGCGCGAATCGAGGCTGTTGTGCCGGTTGTCGCCCATCATGAAGTATTTTCCCGGAGGTACCACCAGGTCGCCATTCACAATGTGATTGGAAAAATCGACCGTCCAGGCTTCGGTTGCGTCCATGTCCGGGGATGGCGGTACGGAAGGAAACTCGTCGAGAAAGTCGGAATGATTCTCCGCCGTCGTCGGCTGCGCGTAAGGCTGAGCCTGGGCCACACCGTTGATGATGACGATACCGTTGCGCAGATGGATGCGATCTCCGGACACGCCGATCAGCCGTTTCACCAGAAACATCACCACCGGCTTGCCGTCTGCGTCCAGCTCTCCTGGCTTGATGAAGACGACCACGTCGCCGCGCCGGGGCTCGCGGTAGTACACCAGCGGCATCCACCTGGCGGGCGGGGCGAGGGTAATGCGATCCACCACCAGGTGGTCGCCCACCAGCAGAGTCTTTTCCATCGAGCCGGAAGGAATCACGAAATTCTGCGCCAGCAAGGTAAGAATGAACAGGCCAACGACCAGGACGGAGCAGATGCTGGCCACGGCCTCGAACGGGGTCTCTTCCACCCGCTGCGCAGCGGGCTCGGGCGCTGGCTGGGCCGCGGAGGGCGTCTTGGCGGTCGGCGTCTTTTTCTTCGTCATCCTGTCGCTCTTTTTCAGAGAACTCCGGCTCTACCGCACCACCCGGAAGAAGCGCTTCCAGCGGGCAAACCCGAAAAATCTGGCCGGAATTTCCCCGTCGTGTCCGAGTCTATCATCCGCGGCTTGTTTGACATCGGTCGCCGAAGGCCGGCGGAGCGAGAAGTAAATCAGAAGCGGCCGGGCCACAATCGCCCGCCGCGGCACAAAGCCCCAGAAACGCGAATCCTTGCTGTAATTGCGATTGTCGCCGAGCATAAAATAATCGCCCCGGGGCACCGCCAGTTCATTGCCGCGGGTCTGAGTCCGCATCTGCCTCCACCAGGCCGGGTCCACCTCGGGATCCGAATAAACCCTGGCGGGAAGGTTGTCGCTGAGTGCCTGGAGGGGCGCGGGTTCGAAGGTGGCATACGGCTCGTCAACAGCCCTGCCATTCAAAAAAACGTGACCGTCGACGATGCTCAATCGGTCGCCGGGAACGCCCACCACCCGCTTGATGTAATAGACCGCCGGATCGGTGGGGGGATGGAAGATGACAATGTCGCCCCGCGCCACCTCGCGATAGGGCAGAAAACTCCGGGCGATCCGATCCGACGGAGCATAGACCTGCTTGTTGACCAGCAGAAAATCGCCCACCAGCAGGGTGTGCTCCATGCTTTCGGATGGAATCAGGTAGGGCTGAAGCACAAACGTCAGCAGAAACAGCGCCACCACCACCGTTGCCAGCAGCGAAACCAGCGCCTCGGGCATGGCCGGCAGAGCGCCCCAGGAAGCGGTCCAGGACAGCGAACGCCGCCGCGGAGATGCTCCAGGCCCTTCAACAGTGGTGCTCATCGCCCTCCCTGTCCCCTCTGTTCAGGACCCTTCTGTTCCGGACTGGGATCGTCCGCTTCCGGGGCGGCGGCTTTCCCCCGCGCCGCGGTCAGCCGCTCCAGCGCACGCCGCGCCGCGTCCTGCTCAGCGTGTTTCTTGGTGCTGCCCATGCCGCGCGCCAACTGCTTTCCCGGTTCGCCTTCAGCGGTTTTCAGCCGCACCTCGACCAGAAAGCGCTTGCGGTGGTCGGGGCCGCTCTCGCTCTTGACCCGGTAGACCGGCGTGCCGGCGCGCGCAGCCTGCAAGTGCTCCTGCAACGCCGATTTGAAGTTGCCCAGTGCGGCCCCGGAGCGCAACTCCCTGGCCAACTCCTCGGCGGCCTCGCCCATCACCCGGCTGCGGACAAAGGCTCTCACCGGCTCCAGGCCGGCATCCAGAAACACCGCCCCCAGCACGGCTTCCATGGTGTTCGAGAGCACGGTGCTCTTGCTCCGCAGGCCGCTCTTGTCCTCGCCGCGGCTGAGGCGCAGATGACTGCCCAGGCCGATGGCCGCAGCCACCTCCGCCATGTGCTGGCGGCTCACGAGTTGGGCGCGAACGCGCGTCAGTTCCCCTTCTCGCCATTCCGGGTGAAAGAGAAACAATTCTTCCGCCACCACCAGCCCCAGCACGGCATCGCCCAGAAACTCCAGGCGCTCGTTGTCGCCCGCCGGTTCTGCTTCTTCCCCGCCGGTCTTGCAAACCTGTTCGCCGGCCCCCTGCTCGTTCGCCCCCTGCTCGTTCGCCAAAGACCTGTGCGTTAAAGCGCGAACCAGCAATTCAACCCGCGCAAAATCATGCCCCAATGCTGCTTCCAGTTCGGCAAGTACGGCTTCCACATGCGCCTCGATCCGACCCTTAGATACCCTTCCAGACCACTTGCGATTCGCTTCTGGTACACATTCCGATACGCTTCCTGGCCTCCGTTGCCCGAAGCGGCGTCTCCGCCCATCAAAAGAAGCTACTCGGTAGATTAGACGCCAAGCGCTTCCCGGCGGTTGTCTGCACTGGCACTACTGAGGCTTTTTCGTCCCATTTTGCCCGAAAACTCCGGGCTGATCGAATGGATTCGTTGTGGGCTTGGCCGTCTGGGGCTTGGACGGCGCCGGACCGGGCGAGTTGTCCCCGGCATCCTCCTGGCAACTGTCCCCGTTGACTGCGTAAGTCATTTTGATGCCACGCTCGGCGGCCAGCCGAGTATCCTGCTGCCCATCGCGCGTCTTCAAAGCCTCCTGGTACTCGGTCAGAGCCTGGTCGCGCTTGCAATCCAGGTCCAGCATCCGCCCCAGATAGATGTGCGACCAGGAGACCTGGCGGGGGTTCTTGCTGGTGGAAAGCGTCTGCTGGAATTGGTCGATCGCCTGTTCCGGATGGCCGGTGAGGAGAGCCGCCCTGGCCAGGATGAAGTGAGCGCGGGCGCTGTCAGCAATCGCCGCGGGAGAATTGGAGCCCGCCTCAAGAGTCTGGCGGGCCAGTTCGCTGGCCTTGGCCACGTCGCCGGCGGCAAGCTGCTCCTCAGCCAGGTCAAGGCCGGTCAATTTGCGCGGCACACTGCGCATCAGCACGTCCGTATCGGCCACCTTGTCGAAGTCAATCTGGCGGGCGCGCTGTACCTGCTGGTCCACGTCCATGCTGTAGACCATCTCGCCGATGCTGTCGCTCAGGCTGGCCGGATTCTTCTCGAACTGAATCAATTCCTCATAGAAGTACTGCGTCAGCACAAATCCCTGCCTCATGTCGTGGGCCACCGCCCCCGCGCGAACCTCGTCCACCTTCCGCTGGTATTCCTGGCGCTTATGGAAATAAAGCGGCATCTGCTCCCGGTCGGCCTCGGCTGGAATCCTGTACTCGGGAATGCCGGTATCCATGGTGCGCGCCTCGATGGCTTTGATGAGGCACTCGATGGTCAAAGCCACCGGGTCGGAACGGAAGCGATAAGCCAGCGGAGCGTCGCGGATCTCCTTGAGGACCGACTGCTCGCGGCCCAGGGCGTTGGAGCGAACAAAAAGCAGCGGCTCGATCACATAGTGCAGGTAGGTATGACGCACGTCGTTGATGGGGATCGCGCCGCCCGCCGACGGCGAAACCACCACCACATAGTCGGTGCCGTAGATGCGCGCGTTGACCATGCGCGGCGAAAGCATCGGCTCGATCACCACCACAAACAGTTGCCCGCTGTAAGCCGAAGCCGGCATTTTGAGGTAGAGGTTGGTGGAGACGATCATCTTCGAGAGCGGATCGTGGATCTGATCGATCTGTTGATCGTAGATGCGGTGCGCCGTCAGCCAGATGCCGTTCAAATCCACAGCCTTGGCAAAATCGCGCAGCAGGGGAACCACATCGGCCACCTGGGTCGCGTCGGGCGGCATCTCGGGCAGTTCGGCTGACAATTCCAGCGCCGGCGGCTGCGTCAGGTAAAAAGAGAGCGAAATGTACTGCGCAATGTCTTGATCCGTGCCCGTCATCCGGTGCTGGGCGATGAAAAGGCAGAGTTTATCTCGCTTTTGGCGGGCATCTTCGCTGTTGGCCAGCTCCTGGTTCATCTCCGCGCGGACCTGCTTGCGCACCGGGGAACTCTCCTCCAGGCCCTCGTCGTAACCGCAGGCATTCAACGCCGCGGCCATGAAAAAAACCGGTTCAGAGCTGATCAGCGAGATGGTCGGACCGGCCGGATCGACCAGCGAAGGCGCCTTTTCCGCCACCAGTCCTGGCGCGGAAGGCGAATTTTCTCCTCGCGCGGTCGATTTGCCTGGGTTGCTGGACGAGGATTGGGCGTGCGCCGCGGCAGCCGCATACCCGGCCATCAGGCAAATTGCTGCAGCCCAAAAAACGGCGGAAGATCGCAATGCTCTGAATGTCATGAGAAAACCCTGACTGCAAGTCTATTGGGACGCACCATCAGGGTCAAACGAAAGCAATGCGGGAAGCCAGGACGCTTAGCAGCCCGTGGTGAAAGTCAGGTTTTGAAAGGGCACGACTTTAGTCGTGCCGCAAATACCTGATTAAAAACGACGGGCTTTAGCCCCTGAGGGACGGTTATCGGAATATTCGACTTTCACCACAGGCTGCTAGCCCTGCCCAATCAACCGAGGGAGACTGCAAGCGCGGGATAGAGGCCGGCATGGCTGGTTTCATAAAGAGACAGCAGCCGCTGGCGCATCAGATAGTAGGCCGAGGATGCTTCCTGGGCGTGCAGGGGGAGGGTAAATCGGAAACGCCGCAGAAAACCGATCGGAATCATGCCCAGTTCCACATGGCGAACGGCGCGGCGCAACACGACCGCATCTGACCTCATGCGTTCGGTGACGATGACCGCTTCCTCAAAATTCCATCGCTGCGCGTAGGCGGCCAGAGCGAGCATGATCTCCGCGTTCTCACGCATTTTTTTCAGGCCTTCATAGCCGCCCAGAAACTCCCAGATCTTTTCCGGCTCCAGATCGATCTGACCGCGCCGCGGAGTCAGGTAATCCATCGCCACCGCGGACATTCCGCCCACATCCACTGGGCTAAGTCCGGCGACAAGATCCCGCCAGTCCCGCTGCCGCTGGGTGAGCATGGAGCGCCAGTTGGCGATCACGGCTCCGGCGAAGGCGCAGATCAAAAGCCCAAACACGAGATAGGGCAGCTCACTGGTCATCTCAGAAAGATTACCTTTGAGCATCCAGCGTGTCAAGATTATTTTTGACGCGCCTGTGCAAATCCAGGATATATGCCTGCAACTCGGGAGAAATCGGCTGCCGAACCGGCTCCTCCAGCCAGAATTGGACTATCCAGTAACCAACCGCCGCTAGGTAAACGAGCATTCTCACGTGCTCCAGGCCCCTGAAGTAGTGCCAGGCACCAAAGTAACTGTGCAGCCCCTCCACCAGAATGGCCATCACAGCCCAGACCGTCCAGCCGTTTCCCACCGCCATCACGTGGTTGCGCCAGCCCAGGCCCAGGCTCTTCGATGTTCGGATAAGGACGTAATACAGTTCGCAAATCACGAAGCTGGCAAAGAGACCTGCCCGCACTTCCAGGATTTCGAGAGGATTCGAGGCCGGAGGTTTAACCAGCCAAGGCAGCGCGGCAGCGATCACAACACCCGACGCACCCCAGAACAGGAACTGCCTCTTGGCGTCCCGAACCCAGGTTCCGGTGGGTCGCATGACGATCCGCGCGACCTCCCACACCACCGCCAACTCAAAAAACACCATAAAACCGACATAGGGCCAGTAAATCCGTGCATACCAAGATGGAAAATGAAATAAAACCAAATACATCGCCACGGTCATTGTCGCTTCGAAACCAATATATGTGGTGAAAACCGGGAAATCCCTCCATCTGCGCCGGACGATAAGAATCAAAAAGAGGGTCGCATCGCCCAAGAAGGTAGCCGCCCACAAACCATAATCGAGCGCTGAAAGTTTCATTTCACCTCACGGTGTCATTTCCACTGCCTTTCCATACCGAGAACAAACGGAACTGCGGTGAATAACTTGCCCAAAGACAATTGCTATGCTACCTGGGGCTGAGGAATTCCGCCATCGCTCGGGAACGAAAGTTGCTGCGCTACCTGGGGCTGAGGCATTCCGCCATCGCTCGGGAACGAAAGTTGCTGTGCCACCTGGGGCTGAGGAATTCCGCCATCGCTCGGAAACGAAAGTTGCTGCGCTACTGCGTATTCCAGTGATGTGGGCACTTGATTCCGGCGATGTGGGCAGGCGTCGGAGCGAAGCGACGCTGGTTGAGTTTTACAGTATTCAGGTTGCCCACATGAGTCAAGAAAAGGGTAAATA
>Ga0255349_1000239_pt1 | contig 25180 bp, 18 predicted proteins | sample CBST25v15metaG_FD_189947 | JGI IMG/M metagenome (GOLD analysis project Ga0255349, IMG submission 189947) | Peat soil microbial communities from Stordalen Mire, Sweden - C.B.S.T-25.v15 | ecosystem: Environmental > Terrestrial > Soil > Wetlands > Peat | place: Sweden: Norrbotten County, Stordalen...
CAGGGAGTTGTAGTTGGCATAGCCGCCGTGAGTCTGAAGGTACATGTGCCCATAATTTTTCAGCGGCTGGTATTGCGCTGGGTTGATGGCGTTGTAAGCGTCATTCGCCGCCCCAACAGCAGCAGGCGTAAGCGGCGCCGGGTTCTCATAGAGGAAGTTCTGCGGATCAGGCTGGAAGAACGCTCCATAAGCAACAGGGTTGGCATCTTGGATATGGCCGTTCGAGCCATTTTCAAGCTGGTTGCGGCTCGCGCTGCCTACATACGAAACCTCGGCAACGGTATGGCCAGGAAGAGACTGTGCCACGCCGTAGCTCCAAGTCCAGGCGTAAGGAACCTTATTGTCGCCTTGCTTGTCGACGATGGGAGATGTGCCAATCTGATTCAGGCCCACGGGAAGCGTGTACGTCTTGGTGCTCGCGCAGGTTCCTGGACCGGTGGTTGAGTTGTAGTCGGTGCCGGTGTAAGAAATACTGTTGCACACCGTTCCGCCCTGGACGTTATAACCGTAGAAACCGGACATGCCTGTCGCGGCGCCAAGGTCGTAGTTAAACGAGCCCAGCGGACCACTCATGGCGCCACCGGCGTCGTTGACCGAGATCTGGTAGCGGAATGCAGATGCTCCGCCGCGGACCACGGTTTTGCCTGTTCCGAAGACGTCCCAGGCGGCGCCGAGGCGCGGGTTGTAGAAGAACAATTTGCTCGCGAAGCCGGAGACCGGAATCTTCGAATCAAGTGCGTGCCAGAGCAACCCGGTATTGGCCGGAGCGCTGGAGGTGTTGTTATAGGAAGCCGGGTCCCAAACCTGTGTGCCACCAAGCTTGTCGTACCACTGTCCTTCATGATCGGCGCGGAGACCGAGGTTGATGGTCAGTTTTGGCGTGGCCTTCCAGGAATCCTGTCCCCAAATGGACCACTCATGCTGTTTGATGTCCGGTACCAAACTCTTTGCCAAGTTTGACTCGGTGTAGTCGCCGATGCGGCCCATCAGACGGTCAAGAATGGTGTTGTAGGTGGATGTGCCGCCCCAGCGGTTCATATTGAAGGCGCCATTGGGGCCGCTGCCTTGAGCGTAATTAGCCTGGAGGTTCTCTTGCCCATCCCAGAAGAATCCGCCCTTGAGAGAGTGAGTCTTGATGATCTTGGTGAAGTTGTCTGTGATGGAGGGACTCTTCGCCGTCTTGCCGAAGCTGTTCGCACCATAGATTCCGCTGGTGAAATCACCCTGCTCATAGCCGACAAATGGCGTGCCGTCCTGCCATCCGCCCGCGCTGACGGGAAGTACGTCGCTCAGGTTGGATGTTTGGAACAGGCTGCTGGCCGTGAAGCCCAGCGCGCTGCGGCTGACGTTTTTCATATTGCCACCGCTGAAGACGTTCTCGAAATTCGAATAAGCGAAAACAAATTCATTGGTGGTGGTGGCGCTAAAGACGTGCGTAAAGTTGACCAGATAGACTTTAGCGGTCTCTTTACCGCTGGGTTGCGACGCATAGGGAACCGACCATTCAGGCGCCCACCATGCGGCGATCGGATGCTCGTCAGCTTCTGACTGGTAGGCATACGATCCCCAGATCTTGTTGTTGTCATTCAAGGCGTAGGTCACCTTGCCAGTGGCTTCCCAGCGGTTGACAGGAAGGCTGGGCGCATAGCTGAAGTTGTTCCAGCCATTCTGCGCGGAAGGCGTCATGTATTTCTGGCTGGCCATCGCCGGACTGTTGGTCGAACCGGGCACCGTTTGCTCGGAGAGAATGACGCCGTTCGGATCGAAGTACTTTTTCAGGTTCGGGGGCAGAGCTGTCGTGTTGCTGGCCTGGTAACCACCCCAGGGAGCGTTGGCTGGGAAGCAGCCTTGCCACCAGTCATTCGTATTGCAAGGCAGATTATAGGCATCGCCATAGGTGCTGACGACGTGAGAATCCACTCCGGCGTTGCTGAAGTCGCCGCTCATCTGAGCAGCAGTCGGAACGTTCATCACATCAGGCGCGCTATAGGGCGTCTGGTACATCTTCTCGTAGCCGCCCCAGAAGAACAGCTTGTCGCGGTTCTTGTTGAAGTTCTTGAAGAAGATCGGGCCACCCACATTGCCGCCCACATAGTAGAAGTGCTGGGGGTAAATCGGGTTTCCTTCAGCCTTGTTAAACGCGTCGTTGGCGTAACCCACGGAAGTGTTGCGCGCATACAAATACGCTTCGCCGTGGAACTTCTGGGTGCCGCTCTTGCTGAAGGCCTGCAAAACCGCGGGACCTTTGGCATATTCAGCGTCAGCAGAGGCCGATGAGAACTTGACGCTATCGGTCATGTCCTGGTTGATGTTGGCAACCTGTGTTCCGGCATTGCCCGGATCGATCAGGTTGGCGCCGTCCAGGATCACAGCCGTCGAGCCGTTGGGCTGCGTGCCGTTGGCGGAAAAGGCTCCGGCCGGGCCGTTGTTGGTGCCAGTGGTCTGGCTGTTGTATGCGGAACCTGCGCCGCCGCCATTGTTGAATGCGACGCCAGGCATCATCTTCATCAGTTCGGCCGCGTTGCGCCCTGTCAGGGTGGCGGAGTCGACCAGTTCATTGTTGAGGGTGGCGCTGACTTCGGCGTTATCCGTCGGCACTTCTGCATCTGCGCCGGAGACCACCGTGATAGCCGTAACGTCGGAACTCACCTTGAGGTGAATGTTGGGAAGCGAACGGGAATCGCCCTGGTTGATAAGAATCCCCGTTTCCCTCCAAGACGCAAAGCTCTTGGCCGAGACGGTGACGGTGTAAGTACCAGGCATCAAAGCCGTTACGGAGAAGAATCCGTCACTGTCGGCCTTCGTGTCGCGGCGGTCGCCCGTCGCGTCATTGGTAATCAGAACAACGGCTCCCGCGATCCGGGCTCCGGACTGGTCTGCAGCGATACCGCTAATCGTGCCGGTCAGCTGCTGGGCGTGAGCGATGGCCAAGGACAGAACCATGACTGGGATGAGCAGCCACGGAATCCGCCTGAGCCATTGCGATATCGAGGCTGAGCTCGACATCTTTTTATTGCCTGTAAGCATTTTTACTGCCTCCTGAATGCTTCTTGTTGTGCCCAGCCAGTCAGACGCAGATCTAATATTCCTGCTACGGACGGCCGGGATACGTTATTGTGAAACTGTCTACGAATACCACAGCCGATATGCCACGCACAAGTCTTTTTTTGGCGATTTCTCTTGTAAACCTATTCATTCAGCTCGTCTATTCTGTATCTTATTGATATATTGGATGTTATTGCAGAACCCTCCGGAAGATTCCGGAGCGGTTTTTCGGCTCATGCGGAATTCCTGGCATCCCTCCGTTTGGCCTTTCTTCTTAATGAGATACGGCTTGAGCGGTATGCGCTTCCTTTTACAGCAACTGGCAGAACGCTCAGGCAGCGATCAGCCGGTTCCTGCCCCTGCTCCTGGCACTCAGGCGCGGGAGAACGGCCGCCCTGGGACGACCCCATGGCCTTCCAGGATGGTCACCAGCCGATTGGCGGCCTGACCGGGGTATTTCTCCACGGCTCCCGACGGCCAATAGACCTCAATATCGGCCTTGGTTTCGGCTCCCAGCCCGAAGTGCAGGCGGGGGTCGTTGGAGGAAACGTAGCTGGACTGGCTCAGCACGCCCTGGGCCTGCACCTTGTTCCCATAGCGCACCAGAACGCGCGCCCCGATGGCGCTGCGGTTGCTTTTGGTCCCCTCCAGCCGCACCTTCAGCCAATGATTCTCCTTGGGGGCGTCATTGCGCAGCAGGGAGGGCGGCTCATGCTGATTCATGATGACGATGTCGAGGTCCCCGTCATTGTCGAAATCGCCGAAGGCGCATCCGCGGCTGACGTGGCGCGCGTTGATGCAAGAACCCGCCTCGTCTCCCATGCGGGCAAAGGTGCCGTCGCCGCGGTTGCGGAAGAGCACGCGCGGGCCTTTATAAGGAAACTGCGGATTGACGCGCTCGAGTTCCGCGTAGATATTCCCTGTGACCCAGAAGATGTCGGGAAAGCCATCATTATCGAGATCGACGATGCCCGCGCCCCAACCAAGGTACTGACGTTCGCCAGAGAGGCCAACGGCCTGCGCCTGGTCCTCGAAGTCTCCCTTGCCAAGGTTGTGGTAAAGGCCGGCGGGCTGAAGCTGGAAGTGCGTCTTGAGGATGTCCAGGCGGCCATCCAGATCGTAGTCTCCGACGCCGATTCCCATCCCGGCCATTGCCTGCCCATCGGGACTGATGGCCACGCCGCGCATCAGGCCTTCCTCGCGGAAAGTGCCGTCGTGGTTATTGAGCAGCAGCAGGCTAGGCGTCGTGTCGCAGGCTACAAAGAGATCGGGCCAGCCATCTTCGTCGATGTCAAAGGTGACGGCCGTCAGCCCATACGAACCCTGAACCGCCGCGATTCCCGATTCCTTGGAAACATCGGCAAAGGTTCCGTCGCCATTATTGCGATAGAGCAAGAACTGCGGCGCCTTCAGGCCCTTTGGCCCGCAAGCCACAGCCACACCCTCGTATGCGCAGTTGGCCATATCCAGGGATGGCTTGGCCGCGGTGGCCAGATCGATATCGACATAGTTAGAGACGAACAGGTCCAGCAGTCCATCCCGGTTGTAGTCGAAAAAGGTGCAGCCGGCGCCGAAGCGCGTTCCCTCATGCAAGAGGCCAGCCTGCTTTGTTACATCCGTGAAGGTGCCATCGCCATTGTTGCGGTAGAGCTTGTTCTGGCCGTAGTAGGTGACGAAGAGATCTTCAAACCCATCGTTGTTGTAGTCTCCCACGCAAACGCCCACCGCCCAGCCGGCATCCCACAATCCCGCCTTCCGGGTCACGTCGGTAAAGGTGCCGTCGCGGTTGTTCTTGTAGAGCCGGTTCGAAGCGCCCTCTGGAATGCCCTCCAGCGTCCTGCCGCCCAGGATGAAGATGTCCATCCATCCATCGTTGTCGTAGTCAAAGAACGCGCAGCCTCCGCCCATCTCTTCGACGATGTAGGTCACGGTTTCAGGAATGCCGTAATACATGGTGCTGGTAAGGCCGGCGCTTTGGGCCACATCGGTAAACCGGGAAAACGGCTTGGACGCAGCGGGTGCGGTGGAAGGCGTCGCCGCGGGAGCGGCAGACAGGACGCGGGGAAAGAACGCCGAAGCGCAAAGGGCCGAAGTGGCCTTCAACAGGCTGCGCCGAGTCCATTGAAATGTTCGCTCTGACATTCTCTATCCTTGAATTGATTTTAACTGCCGCGATTGCAGCCGCTGAAACCACCTGTCCCTGGCTCCGCGCACGCGCGGATTCTGGCTTTTTCCGCTTCCGCGCGCTTTCCGCAATTGGCACGGCCGCCCCTTAGGGCTGAGCTTGCTGGGCGGCCGAATCGCGCGCCAACTGATCGCTCAGTTCGCGAGCCTCGGCGTTGCCGGGTTCCAGACGAAGAGCCGTCGCCGCAGCATCGCGGGCGGCGGGAAATTGCCCGGCCTCAGCCAGCGCGCCCCCCAGATTGATCCATGCTTCGACCCAGGCGGGAGCGGCCTGAACCGCCAGGCGGAAATGCTCGATGGCCCCATCGGCATCGCCGCTTAGCGCCAGCAGATGGCCGAGTTGCTGCTGTGCGCCGGCCAGTCCGGGATTCAGCTTGATCGCCTTTTCCAGTTCGGCGCGTTCACTCTTTGTGTCCCCGGCCTGATCGAGCGCCAGAGCCAGCTTGTACTTGTAGCCGGCGTTGTTCGGCGCTCCTTCCGTTGCTTCGCGATAATGCGCAAGGGCTTCCTTGACCTTGCCGGCCTCCAGTTCCTCGTCTCCCCGGATCGCGCTGTTTTGCGCCTCGACGCCGGCTTCGTTGGACTTTTCGAGCTGCTGGTACAGTTTCATCTCTTCCAGCGCGCGGCTGTTTTCCCCCAGGCCGCGCAGGGCTTTGGCCAATTCAAAGTGCACCTGCGGCTGCGGAGCTCCCAGCGCAATGGCCTTTTCCAACTGCTCCGCCCCTTCCTTCCATTCGTGCAGGGAGACGAGCACCATGCCCAGGCTGTAGCGGGAGCTGAAGATATCCGGATCAATGGCCACCGCCGCCTCCAGATGCGCCTTGGCCTGGGCATTATCGCCCACGGAGCGGTCCACGACCCCGTTCAGGTAGAGAACCTCTGGATCATGCGGACGCTTGGCCAGCAGCCTGGGGCCCATCGGCCGCGCCTCATTGATGTGGCTGGTCAGCACCAGAACGCGAAACAACTGCACCTCGGCCTCCTGGCTGCCGGGGTGCTTTTGCACCATAAGCTGCGAAAGATTGATGGCATCCTGGTTGCGAAGTTGCTTGATCAGAACGACCGTCAAGGCTTCGGACAGGGGCAACGAATCGGGAGAGAGCTTCAACGCCTCATTGAGGACGGCGCCAGCCGCATCGACATGGTTGAGCAATCCCAGGGCGTGCGCAAGATTGATGGTCAGCTTCTCGGTTCGGGGAGCGTTTTGCAGCAGCAGGACCACGCCGATGTAGTCCTTCCGGGCAAGCAGATCATCGCTCAGGCCCTCCAGCGCGGCTTCCGAATGGGGATCGATTCCCAGCGCCTGTTTCCACTGTTCCTCCGCCAAGGGGCGCTGCTCGGTCTGATCGTAGAGGTCGGCCAGGGTGAGATGCGGCTTGAGAGCTTTCGGATCCCGCCGGATCGACTCCTGCAAGGCAGGAATCGCTTCGCCTGTGTGTCCCCATCCGATCAGGGCGAGTCCTTCAAGATAGTGCAGTTGAGCCGATCCAGGATCGGCGCTGAGCGCGCCGTGAAAGGTCTTGACCGCGCATTCGTACTGATTGTGGACGGCAAACCAACTGCCCAGCAGAATGGCATTTTCACTGGTGGGGTGAGCGCGCATTCTGTTCATGAGCGCCTGCGGCCCGGTGCAAGCGGCCTGAGCCGTCCCGGCAAAAGCCATGCAGGCAGCCAGCAGAATCAATAGTGTGCGCCGTCCGCGCAGGATGCCCATGATTTCATCTCCCGTCAGCAAGAATACAACAGCCCAGCCGCCCTTCTGCCACATCGATTCCGCGGCGTCCGAGCCTGTGCCGCCACGCGCCGCGGACCCGTCAAGCTCAATCGCGGAACCACTCGAACCTGCAGTGGCCGAGGGGCTGGGCTTGCGCACCCCGCGCTCTCCGTTTTTCCGGATTGCCTCTTGCCTTGGACCTGCAACTATTCCGGGATAGAAGGGTTAGAATTTTGTGTAATCATATTGTGCCGAACTCTTTGCTTTTTTTGGAGTCAGCCTAGGGAGAAATTGAATGCGTTTTCACATTGAACTGTGTTTTGGGACACTGCTGCTTGCAACCGCAGCCCCCTGGGTAGCCTCTGCGCAATTCCAGGCTCCAACCAAAGAAGAGCTGAGCATGACCTCCGACCCCGATGCTCCCGGAGCCGCGGCGGTTTATCTCTACCGCGAAGAAAAGGTTGATGATCCGCACCACTTCCGGACTGTCTACGCCCGCATCAAGGTGCTCACGGAAAAAGGCAAGGATCTGGCCACGGTTCACATCACGTACCAGCGCAATTTTGTCATCAGTATAACGGGAGACAACTCCAGCAGAAGCGGTTCCGCTTCTGAAAACCACTGGGACGCGCCCGAGCTCGTTCATACTGGCGAGGATACCGGGACGAATCCCGATCTCCGAGCCGGGCATACCGAGGTTTCAGCCATTGAGGCGAGAACCATTCATCCGGACGGAACGGTCGTCCCGCTGACGGGCACCCCGGCCGACCTGCTGAAGGTCAGCAAGGGCACAAGCCAGTTCAACGAAATGACCTTCAACCTGCCCAGCGTGGAGGTTGGCAGCATCCTGGAGTATCGCTACCAAGTGCGCTATGACCGCTTCCAGCTAGCTCCAGACTGGCAGATTCAGCAGCCATATTTTGTACACAAGGCGCACTATGTTTTCACGCCAGACGAGCAGTTCCTGCCCTCTCGCAATTTGGGAGGAGGAGGAGGAGTCTCCAACACGGTACTGTATGGGCAGAACGGGGAAGTCATGACCGACATTCGATCTGTGGCTATCCTTCCGCCAGGAAAAGCGGTCAAGCAGGATGGCCTGGGCAACTATTACGTTGATTTCAGCGACATCCCCGCCTTCCCCAATGAGCCCTTTGCGCCACCCCTGGCAGCGCGGATTTACCATGTCAACTTCTTTTATACCTTTACGCCGAACGCGAAGGAATACTGGCAAAAGGAAATGCAGGCATGGATAAAGGATGTAGACAGGTATACCGCGCCGGCCGCGCCGGTCAAGAGCGCCGCAAATGAAGTGGCTCTGCCCTCCGACACTCCGCTGGAAAAGGCAAAAAAGCTCTACGAACTGGTGCAGAAACTGGAGAACAGGGACACCTCCAGCGCTTCGCCTGCTATCGCCACCGACTGGGTTCCGCAGGGAAATGTGGAGACGGTGCTGGAGCACAAGAGCGGCAACAGCGAGCAGATCGCGTTCCTCTATCTATCGCTGGCTCGCGCCGCGGGACTCAACGCCCGGCCGGAGCGGATTGTCAGCCGGGATCGGCACACCTTCTCGGCTGAACTTCAGGATACGACCCAATTGGACAGCGTGCTGATCGGAGTTAACATCAACGGCGAGGAAATCACCCTCGATCCGGGTGAGAAAATGGCCCCCTTCCAAACTCTTCACTGGTCTCATGCCGGCGCCGGCGGAGTGGCGCTGATGGCCAACGGCAAGGTCGAAACCATCCTCACGCCCTTGCAGGACAACAAAGACAACACCGTGATTCAGGTCGGCAATCTCAACGTGAGCGCCGAAGGAGCCGTTTCCGGCACGCTCAAGGTAGGATTCATCGGACAACAGGCATTGCGGTGGCGGCAACTGTCGCTCCGCTCTAATCCCGATGTGATGAAACAGCAACTGGAGAATGCGATTGCCGCGCAGGTTCCCGACGGCATCCAAGCCCATATCGACCGCATCTCCGGCCTCGACGATCCCAGCAAGCAGTTGGTGGCCGTGGTTACGGTTACGGGCTCCCTTGCCGGTCACGCCGGCAAACACCTTGTTCTCCCTCGCCTGTTCTTTGAGAGCAAGGCCGCGAATCCATTCCCCGCAGACGATTCGAGGACGCTTCCTGTCGATATGCACTATCCCGTGCAGGAGCAGGAGCAGATCACCTACGTCTTCCCCAGCGGCTATGCCCTCGAAGGCGCGCCCCAGGACGCCTCGATGAAGTGGGAAGATAATGCCGCGTACCAGCTCCGCTCCAAGGTTACGGCCAGCTCCATCACCACCGCCCGCATTCTGGCGCGCGGCTTTACGATGATCGACGCCAAGGAATATGGCCCGCTTCGCGATTTCTACCAGAAGGTTGCCGAGTCCGATCGGCAGCAGATTGTGCTCAGCGAGGCGCCGGTTGCCGGCAAATAGCCTTGGAGTTTTATTGATCCGGCCCTGAACAATGCAACACTGATTGGGTGCCCCACCCTCGCGACGCCTTTGTTTTTGTCGCTAGGGTGGGGAAGCACGATGCAAATCTTTTGGGCCGGATCGTTAAGATCGGATCAGTCAAGCGGAAGGCAAAGCCGTGAAGCGTAATCGCATCTTGCGGAGACCGGCTCTTGTCTTTCTGCTGGCGGGATTTGCCTTGCCTGCTTTTGCCGCCGGTCAGGCCGCGGTTGCGCTCTCCAATCAGGCCACGGCGGGGAAGTTCGGGCAGGTAACAGTCGAGCAACTTGAACGGGTGTTAGCTGCCAAACACAGCAAGCCGGACAAAAAAGTCGCGGAGCAGCTCGGCAACCTGGAACTAACTCAACGATTGAGCACGGCGCGGCTGGAGCGCTTGAAAGCCGGTTTGCCCGGCGATAAGGCCCGCTTGGCGCTGCTCGCGCTGGCCGATAGGTCCGCGTTTCTCGATCTTCCCGCGCAGGAAATTCTTCCCAATGCAGCGCCCGACGCCGTCACCCAGAGCCAGATCATCTCTCGCGCCGTGGGTTTTGTTCTGTCGACTGTTTCCAGAATGCCGAATTTCTTCGCCCTGGAGACGATTACCCGTTTCCAGGATATGAAAGTATCTCCGGGAGTTAACCCGACCATCTCCGTTCCGGACCAGGGCTTCTTTGTTATGGACAAGCGCAGCGCTTCTGTGACTTACAGGAACGGGGGAGAAGTTCTGCAAGCAGTGGTAGGTAAGAAGCATAAGAGTAACGAGTCATCCACAGAGGGTTTAACTACCAGGGGTGTATTCGGGCCGCTGCTGGATATTGTGATGGGAAATATCCTTCACGGCAAAGTAACATGGGGCCATTGGGAGCAGGGGCCGGCCGGGCCGCTGGCGGTCTTCCTCTATGCGGTGCCGGAAGGCAAATCGGATTACACGGTGAAGTACTGTTGTTTCCAATCGGGATGGGGGGAGATGCGCGAATTCAGGGCCGTTCCCGCTTACCACGGAGAGATCGCCATCGACCCCGCCAGCGGCGCCGTTCTTCGCCTGGTGCTGAAGACAGAGCTGCAGCCATCCCTCCCCATGAATAAATCCGATGAACTGGTGGAATATGGCCCGGTAGAGATTGGTGGAAGGACCTATATCTGCCCGCTTAAAAGCATCTCCATCACGAAGGTGAAGGCGCTGGCATCTCATGGAAGTGCGTCCAACGCCGAAACAAAGGACAAACCCGGCAGCCCGGCGGACAATGCATTGAAACAAACCGAAATAGTGAATGAACCCGCTGTAACTGCCATCAACGATGTTATTTTCGAGAACTATCATCTGTTCCGCGGAGAGGTAAGCATGCTTTCCGAAGACAGCACGGAGACGAAGGAAAAAGCGCCTGCGTCCGTCCCCGCGGCTGCTCTGGAAACAGCCCCCATACGCTGATTGCCACTGAGGGCCAGGTTCCCGGATTTTGTGCTAGCATGGCGCTGTTGAGGTGAATGAGATGTTGAATAGCCGTTTTGCGCTTCTTGTCCTTGCATTTTCTGCAATTCTTCCCGGCCTTGCGTTGGCGCAGACTGCCGCGCAGCCCGATACCGAACCCTCCTCCGCTACCTTCAAACTCAATGTTCGGACCGTTCTGGTGGATGTTGTGGTGACAGACAAGAACAACAAGGCGGTTCCAGGCCTGCAAAAGGGTGACTTCCAGGTCTTCGAAGACGGCAAGCCGCAGGCCATATCGTTCTTTGAGCCCAGATTTGCCTCGCCGGCCGGCGAGGCCAGCGCGACTCCGGCTCTGGCTCTTGCGCCCAACACCTTCACCAACGTTCCTTCTGTGACCCCGAACGACTCGGTCAATGTGCTGCTGATGGATTCGCTGAACACCGCCGTGGGGGATCAGGCGTACGTTCACAAGGAGATGGTGAAGTATCTTGGGTCCATTCCCGCGGATACGCGCATCGGCATTTTTCTGCTCAGCGAAAAACTGCGCATCATCCAGGGATTTACGCAGGATTCGACGGTGATACGCGCCTCCATTGCCCGCCTGGCCGCCAATCCTTCGTCATCCGCGCTGCTACCCACGATTGCTGGAACCGATGCTCAGAATTCCGTGACGAATATGATTCTGGAGCAGGCGGTGGAAGGCGGGTACGGTGGAGTGCCAAACGCTGGCCTTGCCGACACGGCTTCCGCGCTGCAGCAGTTTCTGGCTCAGCAGACTGGTTTTGAAGCCAATCAGCGGACCTTGCTGACGCTGGAGGCGCTGCAGCAGATTGCGCGTTATCTCTCCGGCGTTCCAGGCCGGAAGAACCTGATCTGGTTTGTCGGCTCTTTCCCTGCCTGCATTCCTGCGATGGCCAGCGAGTCGGATCTTACGAGTGGCGGCTGCCCTTACGAAGATATGGCCAAAAAAACGGTGGTTGCTCTGGCCAACGCGCGCGTCTCGATTTATCCCATCGACGCGAGGGGCCTGACTAATAAATCTCTGTACTCCGCGGAGAACGCCAAGTCGCCGGGAGCGCCAACCAACTTTCAAACCCTGATCGCGAACCAGCAGAGTTCGCTGAACGCCGATGTGGCACAGGACGCTGTTAACCAGGGCGGGATGGACTTGCTGGCCAGGGACACTGGCGGCAAGGCAATCTACAATACCAACAATTTCTCGGGAGCGCTGGCGGCGGACATCGACAACGGGTCGCGCTATTACACGCTGGCGTATACGCCCACGAACTACAAGGAAGAGGGACGGGAACGCAAGATCGAGATCAAGACCGCCTCTGGAAGTTATAAACTCTCTTACCGCCGCAGTTACTACGAGGACACCCCCAGGGAATTGAAGGCGGCGGAGGCAGCTCCAGGCACGGATCCGCTGCGCCCGCTGATGGATCGCGGCATGCCCAACTTTACCGAGATCCGCTATCGCGTGAAGGTGACGCCTGCCAGTTCGCTGCCCGCCGCGGATGCGCCGCGCGCCGGCGATAACGCCGATCTGAAAGCCCCGTTCACGCGCTATACCGTCAGCTTCTCGCTGGCCACCGAGAGCCTGCCCCTTGTTCCATCCCCGGATGGGATTCGCCGCGAACCCGTTGAAGTGGCGCTTATCGCCTACAGCCAGGACGGCAAGCCGTTGAACTGGATGGTCCGTTCCATCGGCCTCGCCATCCGGCCAGAGCAGATGGCCATCGCCCAGGCCTCCGGCATTCCCTTCCATTTCGATTTTGATGTTCCGCAAGGGGACGTTTACCTGCGCACCGGCATCTACGACGCTTCGACCAGCAAGGCGGGAACCCTGGAGATTCCGCTCCGCTCTCTTGTGGTGGCTCACAAGTAGCTCCGATTTCAGGCCTCTAACCGCGTGATTTTGTATCTTCAGGCTCGTGGTATCCCATTCTTTCGCCAGGATCAAGGCGAATGAATGGGATACCGGAGATTGCGGGCAGGTTCAAGTTTCAGTTAGATATTTCTGCTTTTTGTCAATCGCCGCGAAACTTCGAGTATCATGTGGGGTTAATTAGAAGATGGCTTCCAGGTTTTGCCTATTTTCTGGAAGCCATGATGAAGTCCACCATGTGATTCAGGCGCAATATCTGCGCTGCGCGTTCAAGGAGAGCACTATGCCGCGTTTTCGGTTTATCCTTCTCAGTCTTGCTTTCTGTCCACTGCTCGCCGGCACCTCTTTTGGGCAGACGCCCGCGCCGCTTGAAACAGAAGCCCCGGCAACTATGCTGAAGATCAACGCTCGCAGCGTCCTGGTGGATGTGGTCGTAAAGGACAAGGATGGCAGCGCCGTACCCGGCATGCGCAAGGAAGACTTTCAGGTAAACGAAAACGGCAAGCGGCAAAAGATTGACTTTTTCGAGCAGCATTTTCCATCGGCTCCCGACGCGGGCCCTGCCGCTCCAGCTCTGCCGCCGAACACCTTCACCAACGTCCCTGCCACAGCTCCGAGTGAAGCCGTCAATGTGCTGCTCCTGGACGTCCTGAATACCAACCTGACTGACCAGATGTACGTGCGGCAGGAAATGGTCAAGTATCTCGGCGCCGCGCCTCCGGGCATGCGCATTGGCATCTTCATGCTCAGCGACACGCTGCGCATCGTTCAGGGATTCACCGACGACTCGCAGCTTCTGCACGCATCTGTCGATCGCTTCGCCAAAAAGCCGGTATTAGCCACGGAAGAGTCCACCCCGGACGAACTCGCAACGCAGTCTACAGCCATGAACAACCTGAAGTCAATGATGTCGGGCCCAGGCGGAGATCAACTTGGCGGAATGGTTTCCTCCCTGCAGAGCTTCATGGATCAGAACGCCAGTTCGCAGCAAAACCGGCAGCTTCTTATTACTCTCGATTCGCTCCGGACCATCGCGCATTATCTCTCCGCGGTTCCGGGACGAAAGAACCTGATCTGGTATGTGGGGTCCTTCCCGCTCTGCCTGCAAGCCGTTACGACTTCGATGACCGGCTGTCCCTACGATGATCTGGTCGAGAAGACGATCAACGAGTTGGCTGCCGCGCGTGTCTCGGTTTACCCCATCGATGCGGGGGGAGTCGGGGCGCCGAGCGCGGACATCAGTGGCGCGGGCGGTGACCAATCAGGAAGCCTGATCGCAGGAACATCCATTCCGGGACCGAACGCTGCAACTGCATCGACAAATTCAGAATTTGCTTTCATCAACTCTGAGAACTGGGCCGAGGAAACCGGCGGCAAGGCCTTCCATAACAATGACGTGCGGGCGGAGACTGCCGATGCCATTGCGGACGGCTCCAGCTATTACACACTCGCTTATACGCCAAAGATCGGAGAAGAACTGGGCCGCGAACGGAAGATCGAGGTGAACATTCCCTCCGGCAAGTACAAGCTCACCTACCATCACCGCTACTTCGAACAGACGCCCAAGGAATTGAAAGCCGCGGCAAAAGCGCCGGCGAAGGATCCCTTGCGCCCGCTGATGGATCGCGGCATGCCGAACTTTGACGACCTGCAATATCGCGCCCACGTCGAGGCTCTTTATCCGCAGCCGGCCGCGGACGCGCCCATCGCCGGCGATAACTCCGCGCTCAAGCGCCCGTTCACGCGTTACACCGTGCGGTTTGCTCTCTCGCCCGAGCACGTGAATCTGATCAAGGGACCGGATGGGGTTCGCCGCCAGACCGTTGAAGTGGCGCTTGTCGCCTACGGCCAGAACGGCAAGCAGTTGAACTGGATGATCCGTTCCATCGGCCTCGCCGTCCGGCCCGACCAGATGGCCCAGGCCCAGGCCTCCGGCATTTCCTTCCATTTCGATTTTGATGCGCCGCCCGGCGACGTATACATGCGCACCGGCGTCTACGACACTTCGACCAGCAAGGCGGGCACGCTGGAGATTCCGCTCCGGTCCATCATGGTGGCTCGGCGGTGACTCTGTATCGGAATTGCCTGAACCTTGCGGATGGATGCAGGGTTCATGCGATTCAACTGAAAACCTTCCTTCGGGGTTGCGAACCTCGATTTCCCGCCGGTCATAGAGCGCGCTCGGCCGCCTGAGTATCCCCGGACCTGCCGCCAGCATCCCATATCCGCGCCATCGATTGACTTGTTCCATGCGGCCCAATCACACGCCGCGCTATGAGCCCCAAACGAAACGTGAAAACAAGGCAGCGCCGGATGCAACTTTCGGTGTATTTTTACGTCAACCTAAATGGGAGATTTTTACGTCAACCTAAATGATGGCTGCCGTCTTCTCTATCCACTCGAATCTGCCTGATGACAGTGAATCACGATAAAGCCATGCAAAAAAACAGCTCGCAGTTGACACGGTAGACAAGGCGCAGAAGCGCGTGCCTGCATATTTATTGCGGCTCCATGGAGGAACAGTGTCCCCACATTTCCCGCGCCTGGAAGGGCGAAAGGTCAAGGAGCTTGCGTTCCTGGCCCTGTTTCCTCTTACGTTTTTCTCCATAGGCTTTCTGCCCCTGTCCACACGAGTGCCATCGGTCTATGCGGCGCAGGATGCCGCGCGGACTTTATCGCCCATTTCCATCGACTACCCCAAGGACGGCTCCATTTTTCCGCCCGGCATCACTCCGCCCACCTTTCTGTGGAGGGATGCGGCGGGAACTTCCTGGAGCATCGAGTTTTCGTTTGCCGGGAAGGCTGACCCCATCCGCGTTTCGTCCAGCGGAGAACGCATGCGCCTGAGAGCCATTGATCCGGATTGCGTGAGCACGACGAATGAGCTGCCGAAGCTGACTCTGAGGCAAGCCGCCAAATGGGCCTGGACTCCCGACGCGGCCACATGGGCCGCCATTCAATCGCATTCCGTCGCGCAGCCCGCCACCGTCACCATCACCGGCTACCGCGATGGCCACGTCGCGTATTCCCAGGCCCACATTCTGCTCTCCACGTCTACTGATCCGGTTGGCGCGCCGATCTTCTACCGCGATGTTCCGCTGATGCCTACTGAGAGCGCAGGCGTGGTGCAGCCGCTGGCGCCCTCCGCGGTCCATCTCATTCATTGGCGTCTGCGCGATATTCGCCAGCCGGAGAGCCGCACGATTCTGAAGGACATGCCCACCTGCGCCAACTGCCACTCCTTTTCCGCCGACGGCAAGACCCTGGGCATGGATCTCGATGGGCCGGCCAACGACAAGGGGCTTTATGCCGTCGTTCCCGTGCAGAAGCACATGACCATCGAGAGCAAGGATCTGGTGCATTGGAGCAACGAGGGCGAGATCGGCCAGACGCGCATCGGATTCATGTCGCAGCTCTCGCCGGATGGCCGCTACGTGGTGAGCACCTTTGCCGGCCCCGACCGGAAGCTGGGCGACAGCTACTATGTCACCAACTTTACGGATTACCGGTTTCTGCAGGTCTTCTATCCGACGCGCGGCATTCTCGCCTGGTATGACCGCTCGACCGGGCTGCGCCATCCGCTGCCCGGAGCCGACGATCCGCGGTATGCGCAGACCGATGGAGTCTGGAGTCCCGACGGCAAATACATCGTCTTTGCCCGCGCCAAAGCCGTGCCCCCGCGGACTCCGGGACAGGAGCCGGCGTTGCGCGCCAACACCATGGGCGAAACGCCGATCAAGTACGACCTCTATCGCATCCCCTTCAACGACGGCAAGGGCGGCGTGCCCGAGCGCATCCTGGGCGCCTCTGAAAACGGCATGAGCAACAACTTTCCCAAAGTCTCGCCCGACGGCCGCTGGATCGTCTTTGTCCAGTGCCGCAACGGCCAGCTCATGCGCCCCGACAGCCAGTTGTTTATTGTCCCCTTCAATGGCGGAGCCGCGCGCCGCATGAGGGCCAATACCAGCCGGATGAATTCCTGGCACAGCTTTTCGCCCAACGGCCGCTGGATGGTCTTTTCCTCCAAGGCCCGGTCGCCCTATACACAGATGTATCTCACCCACATCGATGCCGGCGGCAACGACAGCCCGCCCATTTTCATCGACAACGCCACAGCCGCCAACCGCGCGGTCAACATTCCCGAATTCGTCAACATCGCGAGTGACGGAATCGAGGACATTCAGGTTCATGTTGCAGATGAGCCCAAGTAGGACTTGCAGACGATGACCATGCGCCGTGGATTCTTTTGTAGACTCTCGCTGCCGGTTCCGGCGCGAACACGCGGCTGTTTCCTGCGCCGCGGAGTTCTTCTGCCTGCGTTCCTGCTTCTGGGAACCGGCAGTTTCCTGGGGGAAACTGCCTGTGAGCCTCCGCTTTCGATGAAGGCGCAACTGCAAGGCAGCCCCAAGGCCACGGCCTACACCGAGCTGGGCGTCTGGTTCGCTGGCCAGAAGCAGTATGACTGTGCCGCCGACGCCTTTGCCTCTTCGCTGCAAACAGATCCAGCGCAGCCGGATCTGGCCCATGTAGCCTTCATGTTCGGCGTCAGTCTCTACTATTCCGGCAATACCGGGGATGCGATCGCTGCGCTGCAGGAAGCCGAGAAGCTGGGCTTCCATGACATCGAACTCCACATCATTCTGGCTACGCTCCTGGATTCATCGCACTCGATCAAGGACGCAAAGGACGAGTGGAGCGCGGCATTGGCGCTTGATCCCGAGTCTACGACAGCTCTGGACGCTCTCTCCGACGATCTTATCCTGGAGAATGATTCCAAAGGCATCATCGCGTTGCTGGAGAGTCCGCGGCTTCTGGGGCAGCGAACCGAGCAGCAAAGTCTCCGCCTTGGCCTGGCATATGCCGGAACAGCCAGGCTTGAAGAAGCGGCTAGAACTCTGCGCGATGGACTGAATACTTCGCCTGACTCGCTCGCGCTGGCCAATGAACTGGCCACTGTTCTCGTTCAACTTCACCGGCAGGATGAGGCGGTCACGGTTCTCGAACTGGCGCTTGCCCAGCACCCAGAGAACCCCAATACCGCCATTCATTATCTTGGAACGCTTATGGCCGCCCAGCCTGAGAAGGCGCCGAAAGCAGCGAGCAGGCTCTTGCTCGCCTTTCCGCAAAACGCGAAGCTGCTTTATCTGCACAGCATACTCGATATAAAGGATGGCAACCTGCAGCAGGCGCGCGCGCACCTTGAACATGCTTTGGCTCTCCAGCCGGATGAACCTCTCTCGCACGAAGCGCTCGGCGTGGTGCTGGCTCAGTTGAACGAGATGACGGGCGCAAAAGAACATCTGGAACGCGCCATCGCCCTGGGAGACAACAATCCGGAAGTCAAGGAAAACCTCGCCAAGGTTCTGCAGGCCCTGGGAGCGGGAAAATAAGCTCCCTCGGAAACGCGCTCTATCAAGCCGGCAACACAGCAAGGAAATAATGGATCTCTGGTTGCCACAGGGGAGGACTTCTGCCGCCCAGGCGCCCGTTCTCTCAGAACATTTTCACGGACGGTGTAAGGAAGCTCCGTGCCCCCAGCGACATAAAAAAAGTGCCGGGGTGGAAGGTTAGTTCCACCCCGGCACTTGCTAATCATCTTTACGGCAATCCCGAATTTGCTATAACCCGGAATCTTCCGGCTCTTATTCGTGAGCGCCGTGCTGGCGCAGGATTTCCGCAGGCCTGCGGCTTGTCATGCCCAGCGCATACGTCAAAGGCCTATGTTCGCTCTGGTCCACGGCATTCACATCCGCGCCCTTGTTCACGAGATACTCCACCATCTTCTCGTTATCCATGTGAAGCGCGCAATCCAGAATGGTATCGCCGTATGCATCCGCGGCATTGATATTGGCGCCCTTCGACAGCAGGAATTCCGCATCGTCCCTCTGGTTCCGCATCACGGCCCAGAACAACGGCGTCGCGCCGCTCGCGGCCATGGCATTCACATCTGCGCCTTTGGCTACCAGCAATACGAGCAAATCCTTGGGCTTGAAGGAAAACATGGCCAGGTCAAGAGCGGTATAGCCGTTTTTCATGTCCCTGGTGTCCACGCCCTGGACCGACAACAAGGCCTGCGGATCTGAGTGATTGCTGCCGTAACCCGCGAAAAATCCCCCTAGGTCGCCCGGCGTAAAGGCTCCATAGTTGTTCTTGGCATTCACATCGGCGCCCGCGTCAAGCAGCGCCGCCGCAACGGCTGTCTGGCCATGGAATGCGGCCACATGCAACGGCGTATTCCCTTCCTTGTCCTTGCTGGAAATCAGCGTGGGATCGGCTGCGAGCAATGCCTTCACCTTTTTGACGTCGCCCTTGCGCGCCGCGTCATGAATCGGGCCGCAGAAGGCGAATGTGCTTGAGACGAGCGCCAAAACCAGAATGGCGGCAAGACGAACAGCCCGAAAATGGAAGAGTCGGGCAAAAGACGATTGCGGATTCATGTACCCTCCTACGAACGATAGTAGTGTAACTGATTCCGGCCTAGACAAGGCAAACAGGCTTGCGCTCGGCATGACGGGTCTGACGCTTCTGCTTCCCGCTTCGGGATCGGCGAACTCCTGCGCAAGGTTCGGATTTCGCGGTGCGCGGGTGGCGGGCCAGTATGGAAATCCTTCTGTCCATTTGTACTTGCGCGCACGCGCCACATCCTTATGTTTGCGCCAGGCAGAAGTGATTCGCCGTCAGGGTCGTCTCGCCCGCCCAGCGGTAGGCGCAGAGAGGCCCATGATGCCCCGCGCCATAGTCCACGCAGGCGATCTGAGGCAAAAGCAGCCGCGGCGGCCCGGCAAACGAGTAGTGGCCAAAAAACGTCGGCTTCTCCGTTACCTGGCACGTAGGCAAATGCCGCGGGATGGGAAGGTCTGGCAGTTGTTCGCGCAAACTGCCATCGAGCAGGGTTGCCTCGCGATAGCTGATCGGTCCGCTGGCCCACCAGCGCACTCGCGCCCGCGTACGCGGAATCCCGCTCTTGTCGATGAAGCTGCGGCCGCCGGGGAGCGTCACTTCCATGCCTTTGAGAAGCATATCCACAGCCTTGAAGATGGACGGCTCGGGCGAGTCTTTTTCGGCCTCCGATTCGGGTTCACTGGTCGCGGCCTGCATCAGTTCCGCGCTCAGCAGCGCGCCGGGAAGAAGCCTGGGGCCCATGTATTCCATGAACTGCGAGTGCCAGCAGGCGTGAACAATCCGCAGCTCCGGCAGGTCGAGCCATAAAGGTAGGCTCAGCAGCCAATCGATGATTTCCTTGTGCAGAGAAGGACGGTCTTCCACCTCGTCAAGAAACTTTGCGTGTTGCTGCCGGTTCCTTTTGCCGTCTTTGCTGGAAAAACGCGGCCGAAGGTAGTCGCCGGGGTTGGCCGGATCGGGCAGGTACCAGGCAATCGCGTTGAAATCATGGTTGCCCATGACGGCCAGCGCCGAGCCCGCGTCAACCATGTGCCGGACCATCATCACGGAATCAACCTGCTTCGGCCCGCGATCCACGAAATCGCCTACCAAGATCGCTTGCCTACCGGAGTGACGCCATGCTCCGTTGTGTTCCCGATAACCCATTTGCCGCAGAAGCGCGGCCAGCGCGTCGGCCTGGCCATGAATATCTCCAATAATGTCGTAGGCGCTATCCATTACCTTCATTCTATTGCGGACTATCTGTCGCTCAGCGTTTGCCGATGCGTCAGAAGATGCATTGCACTGCTAAGCTTGTGGCCGGAGGATTTGCAATGAGAGCCGCCATCTTCGATTCCGCATCGAGCGCTCCGGGGGCCTGGGTTTCCATTGAAGAACTCCCGCGGCCTCATTTGCAGCCGGGAAACGTGCTGCTCAAGGTCATTGCCTGCGGCGTCTGCCGCACCGATCTTCACATTGTCGAAGGCGACCTCCCGCCGCTTCAGCCGCGCATCATTCCCGGCCATCAGATTGTCGGCGAGGTGGTGGACGGCGCAACCCCAGAGCTGCCGATGGGAACGCGCGTGGGCGTCTCCTGGATGGGCGGGGTGGACGGCGATTGCTGGTTCTGCCGCCACGCGATGGAGAACCTCTGCGATCATCCGATCTTTACCGGCTACACAGTAAATGGCGGCTACGCGGAGTACGCCTCGGTTCGCGCCGATTTCGCCTTTCCCTTGCCGGAGGGCCTCGACTCGACGCACGTGGCTCCCCTGCTCTGCGCGGGCATTATCGGCTTCCGCAGCCTCCGCGTTGCGGGGGTCGAGCACGGAGAGCGCGTCGGCCTCTACGGCTTCGGCAGCTCGGCATCGCTGGCCATTCGCATTCTTCAATCCTGGGATTGCAAGGTCTATGTCGTCACCCGCGGCGAATCTCACCGCAAGGCAGCCGAGTCGCTCGGCGCCACATGGGTCGGCGACGAAGACGCCAAGCCGCCCACAGAGCTTGACCGCGCCATCACCTTCGCGCCGAGCGGGAAGGTGGTCGTCAGCGCTCTGGCCGCTCTGCGCAAAGGCGGAGTGGTCGCCATCAACGCCATTCACCTGGATCAGATGCCTGCCTTCGACTATGACAAGCTGCTCTGGGGCGAGCGCCAACTGCGCAGCGTGGCCAACATGACCCGTCAGGATGCGCGCGACTTCCTCGCATTGGCTCGCGATCTGAAAATCAGCCCCAGCGTCGCCACCTTCAGCCTGGAAGAAGCGGACAAGGCGCTCGAAGCGGTCAAGCATGAGACAGAGAATGGGCCGGTGGTGATTGTGCTGTAGGGAACCTCTGAATAAGTCGATGTTTTGAAGGGTACGGGCTTTACAGGCTGCGGAAAAACTCCTCCGAAGAGGCACGAAGCGTCAGGGCACGACTTCAGTCGTGCCGTAAGTTGTTGAAGATAAATGTCGAGCTTTAGCCCCTGCGGGATGTTTTCGCATTTCTCGCCTGGAAACAGGCCTTTTTCCGCAGCCTGTTTAGCCCGTACGTAAAACCTGCAAAATCAACGTGGGCTTTAGTCCCTGAGGGAGTGCTGGTATTTCCAGGCAACTTATTTAGGGCTTTCTTGGATTTCTTAATGCCTTATCATGCTCATTTGCAATGACCGCCCGAAACCATCGGCAACCTGCGTTAGTCGGACTGCCTTCCCCGTTCGAGTTTGCTGGCATCGTAGCCCTTGGCCGCCAGACGACCCGTGATTTCTGCATAGAGCTTGTCATCCATCTTCGCAGTGCGGCTCAAAATCCACAGGTACTTACGGCTCGGTTCGCCGATTACTGCGTACTCGTAATTCGGGCTCAGGTCGATAATCCAATAATCCCCAAAGAACGGCCGGAAGAATGTCACCTTGAGCTTTGAGCAGCTCTTCTGGTCAACGACCTTAGCCCAGCCGTTCGATTGGGTTAGCTTGCCTTCGCGAGTCTTGCAGCGATTCACTACGCTGATTGTGCCGTCAGAACGGAGGGAATAAGTCGCCGACGCGTTGCTGTCGCATTTGCGCTCGAAGCGATTGGGATACCTTGCGATTTCAAACCAGCGTCCCGTGTAGCGGCTAAGGTCAACCTTCGGGACGGATTCCAGGGGGGCCTCACCGAATGCGGCCCGAATCACAGAAAACGCCCCAACCAAAGCAAGGCCAAGATAGATAAGCTTTCGCGAATTCATCAAGAATCTCCACAGTCTTGCGCTGTTGAAACTAATTCACCACAAGAGCAACGCCACAGGACTGAGAAGTCCGTCCCCGGTGCAAACCAGCCTGGGCTCCTGCGCTACCTATATTGTCTGATGAAGTTGTGATTTCGCAATTCCGGTCACTTCTCCAGCCCCCTTGGCATAGAGCGCCTCTTCATCGGGAGCAAGCGCATACAACAGCTTCAGGAACTCGCCGGCGTGATCGCGGTAGGGACACTCATTGCTGAGCGCCCCCCGCACAAATCCCGGCGGGCGCGATTCGCGCACCGGGCTTCCACCTCGGGTGATTGACGGCAAAACGCTCATGTGGCCAAGGATGAATTGTTCGCACGGCAGGCAGAAATGCTGCCACGAGTTGTGCGGTACGATTCCACGTTGTGCAATCTCTCTGACTGCGCCGCCGAAGCGAGCGCCGCCAGAGGTCAGCGACGTGGTACCGGAACGCACAAAGGCTCTTGGTGTTGGTCGGCACTGCGTGGTACGCGAAGTATCCCCGGACCACTTGTCCCAACCATCTGCCCTGCTCTGGAATAGGTTCGTGCATACGTCGCCAAAGCCCTTCTTTAATGGCTCGTAATCTGGCCCGCATCCGATCTCGGCGCGTTTTGCGTTTGAGAAGGAAGTAGCCAGCACGTGAATGCCCACAAATGTGGGTAAAGCCTAGAAAGTTGAACGTCTCCGGCTTGCCAAGCCCCCGTCGTGCTCGACGGTCGGCCGCAAAGCGGCCAAACTCAATCAGACGGGTCTTATCCGGATGCAGCGATAACGCGAACTTCTCCAGCCGTTCGCGCAGATCAGCTAGAAATCGCTTGGCGTCGGTCTCGTACTCAAACCCGGCGACAGTATCGTCGGCGTAACGCACGAGCACGACATTTCCACGGGCATGGTGGCGACGCCACTGGTCTGCCCACAGATCGAAGGTGTAATGAAGATAGATGTTAGCGAGCGTAGGTGAAATCACGGCCCCTTGCGGGGACCCAATTTCACTCGACGTCCACTCTGCACCATCCATTACGCCAGCCTTCAGCCACTTGCGAATCAGGCGTATCATGCGCGGATCGCCAATCCGATGTTCAACGAAACGAATAAGCCACTCGTGACTCATCGAATCGAAAAATGATCGGACATCGGCGTCTACTATCCAGCTCACCTTCGTGTACGTAATCCCAACCGCGAGTGCGTCCAACGCATTGTGCTGGCCGCGTCCTGGTCGAAATCCGTATGAAAAGCCGAGAAAGTCTTGTTCGTAAATCGCATTGAGCACCTCCACTACGGCTCGCTGGACAATCTTATCTTCCAGCGCAGCAATCCCAAGCGGCCTTTCTCGCCCATCCTCTTTTTGGATGAACTTACGCCGCGAGGGCAGCGCCCGATAGGCACCACACTGAACGCGTCTATGCAAATCCGCAAGCTTAACTTCTAGGTCTTGCCCGTACTCGCGCCATGTGATGCCATCCACTCCTGGTGCCGCATCTCGCTTGAGCTTGAGATACGCCATTCGCAGCAGATCAACAGTCACGTGATGTAGCAGAGCGGTGAACCGTTCCTTCTTCCCTTGCCTTGCTCGCTCTCGTACACGCTCAAGCCCCTGTGACACGCTCTCCCGGCTCTGTGTCCGGCGCATGTGCGGCTCGACCGTGTTCCCCTTGGCCCCCCCCCTTGGCTCCATCGACTCCGCATCCGGTTGCCCGGACTTGTTCGCCGACTTCACAGCTACTATGGAAGGGTCTGACTTCTCCCGTTCGTTCATCATCGGCTATGGCTCCTCGCCTTCCCGACGCGGGCCACCCCTTGAGTGCAGGTGGCCAAACTGGAGATCTCCCGGTTCCCAAACAAAGAGCGTCCGTACATGCCAGGGTCTACGACCACGCAGGACCGTTCGGGCACTCGCGATGCCGCACCCGTTCGTTTTGCCTTCCGCAATCGTAAAGGCGTCGGCGTCCTGGATGAGAAAACTTTCGCGGCTCAATGGCTGGCCTGCACGCTCCCCTGTCAACGCTTCGCCGCACACCTCACGGTATACTGCGCATGACTCGGGGTCGGTGTGGTTCGCTACTCCTTCACCGTAATGGACTTGCACCATCTACTCCTTGCCGGTCTCCCGGCGCACTACGATTTCTTCGTCCGCTATGTCCTTGAGCACAGCCACGGCGAGTTTGTTGTCGGTTGACTCGGCAAGCTGCACATACATCTGAGTCGCTTCGTACTCCGCGGCTACCATGAACCGAATCGCTCTGACGAGTTCCTCGTCCGAGAGCTTCCTGCTGTTCGCCAACTCTGAAAAAGGTGACCCAAACTGTGGCATATGATTTTCCTCCGCCTCATGCACGTTGACACGTCAAAACTTGGATTGCAGCTTTGAGTGCTATCACGTTTGTAGTTCCATGGCTTGCAGAGTTCTGAGCGGGATTGACCATCGCCACCGGGTCGGCAGCTTGGTGCGCTTGTAGAGTTGGGCTGTACGGTTCGCCAAGGTTTCTTCTCCTGAAACCAATTACCTGGTTTGGAGAAACCTCAGGCTGTCTTTTTGCAAAAATGCCAGGAAGGCTGTTAGGAAGCCCTCTTGATCTCTTGCAAGCCCACTTGAATCAAAACCTTGCGGGACTTTTGGTGCCGAAGGGGGGATTTGCGCCCCACCGGGCGAGAAAATCGCTATTCAGAAGGTATATTCTTTCCCTTCAATCACTTGCATAGAGCAGCGCCGGTACCCCGCAGGCTATACGGACCCCCCGTTACCCTCCCGAACGCCGGTGCACTTAGTCATCATGGAGTGACCGGCTCCCTGCGCTGGCCGTGGGTTAAGCTGTGAGCCAAGCAGGATCACAGGTCAGAGCCACAAGCGGAGAGGAACCGGTCATG
>Ga0255349_1000249_pt1 | contig 24570 bp, 18 predicted proteins | sample CBST25v15metaG_FD_189947 | JGI IMG/M metagenome (GOLD analysis project Ga0255349, IMG submission 189947) | Peat soil microbial communities from Stordalen Mire, Sweden - C.B.S.T-25.v15 | ecosystem: Environmental > Terrestrial > Soil > Wetlands > Peat | place: Sweden: Norrbotten County, Stordalen...
CCGGGTTGGCTCAGGGCTGGCCGGCCTGAGCATCGGTCCGCTCTACCCGCTCTTGCTTTCCTTCATCCTTGAGCGCACTCCGCGCGGATGGATCTTTGCCGTAGCGGGGCTGGGGTCGGCACTCCTCCCCTGGCTGACAGGACTGCTTTCGGCGCACTATGGATCGCTCCGCTATGGACTGGTTGCGCCCTTCGCGGCGGCTTTGTTGATGATCGCGCTGCGTTCTGCGAGCCTCCAGCCGCCGGAGACGGGATTGTGAATCTTCCGCAAACAACCGGTTGATTTTGAAATGCGCGAGGCGCGGTGCGGACAGCGGCGGGACTCCTGCCGGGCTTCCGCAGAAAGAGGCCTGGACTTGATCCGAACTCGCGAAACGCATCCCTCGGGGCCTAAAGGCCCTGCTGTTTTTGCGGCATTCACGGCACGACTGAAGTCGTGCCCTTTCAGAACTTCGACTTAATCAGAGCGTCCTTAGGAATGCCTGCGCTTGCCAGGTATGCGATGCACTTTCTGATTTCATGTTCCCGGCATACAATTCTTCTTGAATTCATTTTCAAGAGGATACTCCATGCGAATTGTTGCCTTGCTCTCTCCGGCTGTTTTTGCTCTGGCCTCTCTCACCACCATCGCGCGGCCACAGGCTGCGGCGCAGACGCTTCAGGCTCCATCGCAGATGGTGGCGCAAACCCCGCCGATGGGCTGGAACAGTTGGAACTACTTCGCCGAAAAAGTCGATGACAAAGGGGTGCGCGACGCAGCGGACCAGCTTGTCGCCTCCGGCATGAAAGACGCCGGGTACGTCTACGTCAACATCGACGACACATGGGAGGGCCAGCGCGACGCGAGCGGCGTGCTGCACACCAACGCGAAGTTTCCCGACATGAAGGCCCTGGCCGACTACGTTCATTCCAAGGGGCTCAAGCTTGGCATCTACTCCTCGCCGGGTTCTAAGACCTGCGCCGGATACGAAGGCTCACTGGGACACGAAGCGCAGGACGCTCAGCTCTACGCCGGGTGGGGCATCGATTATCTCAAGTACGACTTGTGCAGCTTTACTCCCGACGTGATGGAGAAGCAGGCTCCAACCGACAAAGCCGCTCAGATGCGGCTGATGGAGGCCGCTTACGCCAAGATGGACAAGGCACTCAAGGCGACAGGACGGCCCATCGTCTATTCGCTCTGCCAATACGGGTGGGATGCAGTTTGGGGATGGGCGCCCTCGGTTGGCGGCAATCTGTGGCGCACAACAGGAGATATCACGCCCGAATGGGACCGCATCTACACCATCGTCAGCCAGCAGGCGGGGCTAGGGAGCTACGCCCGTCCGGGGCACTGGAACGATCCTGACATGCTCGAAGTGGGCAACGGCAAACTCACGCTTGCGGAAAACCGCGCCCACTTTTCTCTGTGGGCCATGCTGGCCGCGCCGCTGCTGGCGGGCAACGACCTGCCCAACATGAAGCCGGAGATCAAGGCTATCCTTACCAACCGCGATGTTATCGCCATCGATCAGGACAGCCTGGGCCAGCAGGGAACGCGCGCTTACAGCGAAGGCGAAGTGGATGTGTGGACCCGGCAGCTGGCGGGCGGCGCGCTGGCCATCGCCGTTGTGAACGCCGGTGACACGCGCTATTCCACTCACCCGTTTTTTCTGAGCCTGAAAAAACTCGGCTTGCATGGCCCGCAGGCCGGGAAGGATTTATGGACTGGCAATTCCATCACTCTCCGCGACGGCCAGGGGTTCGAATTGGGCGGCCACGATGTTCTGCTGGTTCGCATCGACGCGCCGAAGTAGCTGCCGCTTGGGGTGCGCCCATGAAGCTCGGAGCCACCGGTTGTGGGTAAGTTTGAATGGACTTCCCATTAAGGGCTAAACAGGCTGCCGAAAGACTACGGTTCTCAGGCGAGGTTGAAAAAAACCTCCCTCAGGGGCTAAAGCCTGCGATTGTTTTGTTGCATTTATGGCACGACTAAAGTCGTGCCATAAAAAGAAACAAAAATGCAAGTTCAACAAAACAAGGAGCAATTGCAAAGTGTGTGCGATCCCACCCTAGCCACAAAAACAAGTACGTGGCGAGGGTGGGGCACCCGAAGTTTCATTTCCCGCGGGTCAGCGAAGCCGGTGGACGACTGACAGAAGCGGCCCTTTGAGACACGATCTGCGAGTTTTTCCGTAGCCGGTAAAGCCGAGTTGATTTTGCTCGGATGATGTACGGGCTAAAGCCCGTGCCCTTCAAATTGATCCACAACCGAGCCGTACCAGAGCTTGCAAAAATACAATTCAGCAAATACATTCTCTGCGGGGTGACAAGTCTATGCGTATTTCCGCTCTGTTGCGATTTTCCAGTCTTACCGCAGCCGTTCTTCTCGCCGTCACCGCGCTTCCGCAAGCCTTCGGCGTGGAAGCGCCTCGGCTGGTGCAAAAGGATGGCCGCTATGCGCTGCTGGTCGAGGGACGCCCATTTCTGATTCTTGGCGGCCAGATTCACAACTCCAGCGCGTGGCCCAGCGAGCTGCCCCAAGTGTGGCAGTCGATGGCTGCACTGCACGCCAACACGATCGAGGCGCCGGTCTATTGGGAGCAGTTTGAACCGCAGCCGGGCCGCTTCGACTTCGCCAATGTGGATGCGATTGTGGAGGGCGCGCGCGCACACAACCTGCACGTGGTGCTGCTGTGGTTCGGCACATGGAAAAACGGCAGTATGCACTATGTTCCGAGTTGGGTAAAGAGCGACACAGTGCGCTTTCCGCGCGTCATCCGGCCGGACGGCGAGCCGATCGACGTGCTTTCTCCCATGTCGCGCAACACGCTCGAGGCGGACAAATCCGCATTCGTTGTGCTGATGCGCCACCTGAAAGAGATCGACAATGAGCAGCACACGGTGATTCTCGTCCAAGTGGAAAATGAGTCGGGCAACATGGGCAGCGCGCGGGACAACTCACCTGAGTCAAACCGGGAGTTCGCCGGGCAGGTTCCGGCCGATCTGCTGGCCGCGACGCACAAGCAGCCCGGCAGATGGAGTGACGTCTTCGGCGCGGAGGCCGATGAGATCTTTCAGGCCTACCACCAGGCGAAATACATCAACGAGATTGCCGCCGCGGGCAAGCAGGAGTTCGCGATTCCGTGCTATATCAATGCGTGGCTCGGCAGCTCGATTGGGGATTTGCCGCAGCGGCAGATGGCGGGCATCCGCTATCCCAGCGGCGGCGCGGTGCAGAAGCTGGTGGGTTTGTGGCGGGCGCTTGCGCCTTCCATCGACATGATCGGCCCGGATATCTACAACGGCGACTCGCATTTTTTCCAGGAGACGATGAAGGCCTATCATCGTCCGGACAATCCATTGTGGATTCCGGAGACGGGCCGGAGCGACAACTATGGGAAGTTCTTTTTCTATGCGCTGGGAGACGGAGCCATCGGCTTCTCGCCCTTTGGCGTGGACCAGACGGGCTGGAACATTCTGGGCGACCAGCCGTGGAAGGCGCACGCCGACAACTTCGCGCTGATTGGGCCGATGAGCCGGGAGATTGCACGCCTGGAGTTTGAGGGCAAGGTGAAGACCGCTGTCGAGGAGCCGGGGCAGACCGTGCAGGAGATCGATTTCGGCGAGTGGCAGGCAACGGTTGCACACGGTTTTCCGCAACCCGACGGGCAACACGCTCCTGGCACGAAAGACGCGCACGGAGCTGCGCTGGTGGCGCAACTTGGACCGGATGAGTTTCTGGTGACGGGCGTGGACGCAAGCGTTACCTTCCATCTGCCGGGCAAGCTCGCTTGGATGCGCAGCCAGATTATTACTGCCGAACAGGGAACGTATGAAGACGGCGTCTGGAAACCGCTGCGCCTGTGGAACGGTGACGAAACCGACCGCGGCCTGTGCTTCCATGAGAAGCCGGAGGTGGTGCGGGTGAAAATGCAGAGGTTTTGAGAATTTATTGAAACTTCACGGCTAAATCCCGTGCTGATTTGCAGCGTTCAGGGCGCGACTTTCGCCGCGCCCTGACAAATTGCTGGCCTATTCCTGGGGTTCTAGAACAAGTTCCACAGCGACTGGTTGTAGACCTCGTGGTGGTACTGCACCTCGGAGCCTTTGACGAAGGTGCCCAGCGCGTGCGGGCTGCGATCAGCGGCAGCCTGCTTCAGTTCGGCATAGCGGCCCTGCACACTCTTGCCCAGCAAGGTTTCGATCCAGGCCGATGCCTTGAAGTCATCAATGGCCGTATGGATGTTGTCGGGCAGGTAGCGTCCGCCGCCGCGCAGATCCTTGACTTTCGAAATCTCACTGTCGAGTCCGGTTTTGAAAATGCCGTAGAGAGCCAGGTAAGGGTTGGCGTCCGGCGCCACTGCGCGAACTTCAGTGCGCATGGAGCGGTGATTGCCGATGGGAACCCTGACCATGGCGCCGCGATCAACGGCTGAAGCGCGAATCTGATTAGGCGCCTCAAAGTGCGGGTCAAGGCGGCGATAAGCGTTGACGCTCGAGTTGAAGACCAGGCAAAGGTCGAGCGCGCGGGTGAGGATGCGGTCGAGAAAGCTCCAGCCGAAAGTGGAGAGCTGTTCTTCGCCCTTTTCATCCCAGAAGAGATTGGTCTTGCCCTTGGAGACGGAAACGTTGGTGTGCATGCCGCTGCCGTTGACGCCCACCACCGGCTTGGGCAGGTAGCTGGCCGTGAAGCCCATGTTGTTGGCGATCTGGCGGGTCAGCAGCTTGTAGAGCTGAATCTGGTCGGCCGCGCCCACCGCTTCGGCGTAGCTGTAGTTGATCTCGTACTGGCTGGGCGCGACCTCGGGGTGGTCCTTTTCGTTCTGGAAGCCCATGGCGCGCTGCACTTCGGCGGAGGTGTCGATGAACTGGCGCAGAGGGTCGAGCGGCAGCGAGTGGTAGTAGCCGCCCGAGCTGATGAACTCAAACTTGTTGGTCAAGTGATAGTTGCGCTCGGCGTCCTTGCCGGCGAAGAGAAAGCCTTCAATCTCCGTGGCCGCATTCAGCGTGTAGTTATTCTTCTTGAACTGCTCATCAGAGTAGGCTTTCAGCACGCCGCGCAGGTCGCCGGAGTAGGATGTTCCGTCCTTGTCGATGACGTTGCCGAAGACCAGCACCTTGCCCGTGCCGAAGATGTCGGAAGGCACCCAGTAGAAGGCGCTCCAGTCGATGCCCAGCCGCAGATCGCTCTCCTTCTGCGCCGTGAAGCCGCGGATCGACGAGCCGTCGAAGGTGAGGTTTTCGTGCGCGCCGAGCAGAAACTTCTTGTCGTAATCGAGCAGGTGCAGGCGGCCTTCAAGGTCGGTGAACAGCACGGTAACGGCCTTGATGCGTTTCTCATCGGTAAGGTACTTCAGCCGCTTTTCACGAATCTCGTCTGCCGATACGCGGCTGGCGCGATCGGCCTTGGCTTCCAGGTTCTTCGCTTCCAACTCCTCGTAAGAGAGAGCTAGAAAATTTCGAAAGTCGGTGGGCATGGGTCTCCTTTTTGGGCGCAGATTAAGTTTTGAATCTTGCACATTGATCGTAGAGTCCTCGGCATAAAGAACCCATGAAGATTTCCAGGCGAGCGGTGGAAAAGCAGGCAGCTACTCAATATAGGACTTCCGCATTGCAGATGCGGTGAGAATAAGAACGCTCCCTCCCGGCTGCCAAAGCCAGCGGATATGCGCCTTGGCAGCCGAGAGGAGGGTTTATTCATCGGCACTTATATATCCGGCAAATAAAAACTGTTTTCGTACTATCCCACCCTAGCCACAAAAACAAAGACGTGGCGAGGGTGGGGCACCCAAACATTGTTGGTATTCAATTGCCGGATCATTAGTTGGTGTGGGTAGAAAAACTCACCAGAGCATCTTCTGGATATGCGGGCAAGCCAAACTCAGGTACGTCAAGACCCTCCAACTCCGCTTCAGGCGAAACGCGCATGACTTTGATCTTGTTCACCACCCAGAACACGCCGTAGGTGGCTCCAAACGCCCAGACCGCGCACAGGGTGGCTCCGAGCAACTGACACTTGAACTGGCTGAAATCTCCATGGAGTAGTCCAGTTACTCCCTGGCCGGTCTTTCCCAGGTAACTCGTGGCTCCCACTCCATTCCATCCCGAACCGTAAGCGCCGTCGGCGAAGATGCCGACCGAGACCGCGCCCAGCCAGCCGCAGTAGCCGTGCACGGAGACTGCTCCGCAGGGATCATCCACTTTGAGAATGCGTTCGTTGAATAGAACACCGCCGCAGACCAGCAGGCCGGCAAGAACGCCAATCAAAACCGCCGAATTGGGAGACACAAAAGCGCAGGGAGCGGTGATAGCGACCAGCCCCGCCAGCATCCCATTGCAGGCCATTGTGACATCCGGCTTCTTGAAGATGAAGTACCACAACAGCAGCGCTGTCGCCGAACCTGAAACCGCTGCGAGGTTGGTATTCATAGCGATGACGGAGATGCGCAGATCGGTTGCTCCGAGCGTGGAGCCTGGATTGAAGCCCATCCATCCGAAGAGGAGAATAAACGTTCCGGTTACGACAAAGACGATATTGTGCGCAGGAAATGCACGCGGCTTGCCGTCCGGTCCGTACTTGCCCAGACGCGGGCCCAGAATGACGGCCAGCGCCATGGCGCAGAAGCCGCCTACTGCATGGACTACCGACGACCCGGCAAAATCAACATAGCCGTGCCCCATGTGCATCGTCGTTCCCAGTTGCGACAGCCAGCCGCCGCCCCAAACCCAGCATCCGAAGACGGGATAGAGGATGCCTCCGATAAAGAACTCGCAAAGGATAAACGCCCAAAAGCTGATGCGCTCGCAGACCGCGCCCACGATGATATAGCCGGCTGTTTCCATGAACACGAATTCAAAAAGCGTCAGGCAGAGGCTGCCGGCGTCGTAGCCCGGGCCGCTGAGGAAAAACCCTTTTCCGCCCAGAAATCCCCAACTGCCGTGCCCCAACAAAAACGCATTGAGGGTCGGCGTTCCTCCGAGGTTCGTTGGCGCCGCGTTGATGGCCACTGCGCCAAACTGGAAGGCATACCCCACGGCGTAGTAAGCAAGCAAGGCAAAGACGAAGGCGGCAAAATTCAGCATCATCAGGTGCCCCGCATTCTTCTTGCGCACCAGTCCGCAAGTGAGGAGAGCAAACCCCGCTTGCATGAAGAGAACCAGATAGCCGGTGAGCAGCGTCCAGGAGAAGTTGGTGGCGATGCGGACGTGGCCCACAGAGTCGGCGAGTTTGGCGGCAATCGGTTCCTTGGCCATTTGGGCCTGGAAGTCGTCGTAGCTCTTTTTCTGTGCCGCGTAGTCGGGAGCCGCCGGGTCCGGTGTTGCGGGAACCAGGAGATTGCCGGCGGCATCCTGCACGCTGGTTCTATCTCCGGTGGCGATTCCAGACGGATCAGGCTTGGGACCGTCGTCGGCAAAGCAGAGTGCAGAGCCTGCCGCAAACACCCCCGCGAGCAGCAGCATTATGGCTACGCCCGGCGTGAGCGAACGGCGCAGAGTTTGCCTCGCAATTGGCTGTCTCATATTGTCTCTCCTCTTTTTGTGTAGTGAATGGCAAATGAACGAGTGAACTGCGGCAGACCACCTTGCGGCCGATCTCCTCAAAGGGCGGCTAGTCCCCGTTCGCCGGTGCGAATGCGTATCGTCTCTTCAACCGGAGTAATAAAGATCTTTCCGTCTCCCAGCTTTCCTGTCCGGCTGCCCTGGATGATCGCGTCTACGATCTTCTCTACGCGTTCGTCCGCCGCGACGATGGTGAGCATGATCTTGGGAAGGAAATCAACGGAATATTCGGTGCCCCTGTACATCTCGGTGTGGCCGCGTTGCCGGCCAAAGCCCCTGACTTCCGCCGCGGTTGCTCCCAGTATCTCGATACCGGAAAGCAGCGCCTTTACCTGATCCAGGCGCTCTGGCCTGATCACTGCGTCGATGCGCTTCATTGTGGTCCTCCTTTGTGGAATCGACTTGATTAATTGCTACAACGAATGCGGTAGGCCAGAACAAGATTGGCGAAAGCAGGCCCTGAGTCGGGTGAGAAGTTGCGTTTGCCGCAAATCAACCTCGCGCTAGGAGCGGCTGCAAGCGGAGCTGATCTCCGGCGCGCGAAGGGATGACAGTCTGAATAAGTTGAATCCTAGAGTCGAAGAGATAAAGATGAAATGAGGAAACCGAAAATGCCGAGAGACTCTTCGATGCCGTCGGGGTTACGGTAGACGAGTGAAAACACAGTTCCGCCCTGGCCCATATGCGATGAGCTGAGCGGAACTTTGGGTTAGAGTCGCTTCAGCGCTGGGGGCCGAAGAACGCCATAAACCTCATAGTTATCGTCGACGGAGTTATCAGCTCACGCAGCAGCAACAAAGCTCTTATGGCGATTCAGCTTTCCCCGGCGCTGCGAAGCTGATGCAACTAATCCGCTATTTCTCGGTAATGTTTTTGCCGAAGATGAAGCCGAATTCAAGTACGGCGCGGAATTGGTTCGCATCCGTTCCCGTCTTGCCAAAAACCAATCCCGGCGTGTAGTCCTTTGCGTGAACATACGCGAGGTCGCTGCGAAGGTACATACCACCTTTTTGGTAGGTCGGCGTCGCGGTGAATGTGGCGCCTGAACTGCCAGCCCCAAAGCCCAACAAATTGACCGATGACTCGTCGGATGCGCTCCCTGAACTCGTGAGGTATTCCACGCGCGCCGGAAGCGAGAAGCCGCTCTTAAAGGCATAGCTGGCGTTGATTGCGCCGCCGGTTGCGGATGTACTCTTGAGCACGCCCACCTTCGCGTTCGTCGGCAGCTTGCCGTACTGGAAGTACGGCGAAATAATCCATGGGCCCTTGGTGTACGTATAGATCACCGCGTGCATATAGCCGTTGTTCTGCACCGGCGTGGCCAGATGGGTGGGCTGCCCGGCATAGGCGGTCTGTCCTAGGTTTCCCATCCCGTCGTACACCAGGCTATGAGGCCCCTTCGTCAGGGTCGCCGAGCCCGAAAGCCACGAGTAGCGGTTGGAATAGTAACCGTCGTTCCAACTGACCGCGGCGGACAGGTACTTACCCACGGTTTGATTCACCTGGATGCCGCGATTGATGGCGTTCTCCTGGTTCCAAACGATGCCGCGCTCGATGTTGAAGTTCTGATAGGTAAACGTGGATTCGGCGCCCATGAGAGTGGGAAGAGAGCCGATAAGTAACTGCGTGTTCTTAGCCGCCTGCCACTTCAGATAGGCAACCGGAACAGGCCCGTAGAAATTGTTCACTGTGTTCTGGGCGTTAACAAATGGCACACTGAGCGTCGGCATGGTGTAAACGCCTGCCTGGACGTACCACTGGAGCTTTCCGTCGGATCTTTGAATGAAGATTTGTCCATTGCTCAGAGTGGCCTGCGCATTATCATCTCCCAGAACGGAATTGTTCTGGAACTGCGCAAAACCGGTCACGATGCCGTTGACAGATAGCTTGCCCAGCGGTCCCGCATCGAAGGTTGCCGGCGGCAGCCATTGCAGAGGACCCGTGAGAACGAATGTGGAGAGCGGAGCGGGGGGCGCTACTGGCGCAGGTGCTGGTGCAGGCGCTGTTTGTGCGCCAACTGCCACGGCGATTGCCATGGCGCTTCCCGCCATCGTATTCAGAATTCGATTCAGGTTCAAAGACATGGCGCTGTTCCTCCCAAAAATGATTCAGATTGTATGAACTGGAGTGAATTCAGCCCGGATATGAAGGCAGAATCCCTCGCATTGTTTGGCGAAATCACCGTGTCGCCAATGTTTTCAGGATGGCCGACAGAACCGCCTCGCGGATTCCCCGTATCAGAATCTGCGCGGGATTATGACTATCGGCCTGGCGCCAGAAAAAATTCACTGGTCCGGTGGTTACGGATTAGCACTAGTAATGCAAATGACACATAAGGAACCAATGAGGATAGCAGAAAGAAGTCATGAAGTGCGGTGCCGGAGGGTGCTATACGCCTGGACCGGAGGAAGGATTTGATTCTCAAAAAATGCGAAGGTTGCGGCCAGTGACGCAGGGGAAGCATAAGGAACTTGAAAGGATCGCAAAAGCGATTTCTCAGGCATTGGGACGGTTTCGGCTCGGGAAAGATCGAATAACCTGCTAAAATCCACTCAAGTTTCACCGCATCCTTGGCTTGCCCGACGAGAAACTCCTGTTAGACGTGGATCGCTTCCGTAGGCCGTGCACCAGGGACAAACCGTCATCTCTTTGCTGGTGAAATGGTGAGTGATCGCTTGCCGTTGAGATTTATTCCTGCGAGTTCCGCCTCGGCCAACGTCGTATTCCTGCTGGCCCTGGCGACAATTGTGCTTGTCGTCATCCTTCTCTGGGTGCGCGCCGGGCGCAATGCCCGCAAGGCTGCGTCCTGGGGCAGGCAGGCGCGCGACCTGTCGGAATTCACGCGGCGAACTCTGGAGATGAATCTTCACCTGGAGCCGGGGCCGCAGTTGGCCGAGCTGGCTCATGAAATCTTCGCACTGGAGGCGGTTGCGGTCTTCGACGCGGAGCTGCACCAGGTTTATCAGGCCGGGTATTGGCAGATGGACCCGCGGGAATTGGCGCAGAATGTGTACACCTTCGCAACTTCGGATGATGATCCCGCGACCGGGCTGAGCCGCCGTGTCATCCGGCTGGGCTCGGCGCCGGTGGGAAGCTTGGTGGTGCGCGGCGATACAAGCCCGCTGATCAACAACGCCATCGCCGCGCTCATGGCCCTGGCCTTTGACCGCTATCGGGCCTTCGCCAACGAGAGCCGCATGGAGACCGAACGCCGCACAGAGCAGTTGCGCTCCGCGGTTCTTGATAGCCTGGCTCATGCTTACAAGACGCCGTTGACGGCCATCCGCGCGGCCTCGACGGGGCTGAGCGAGATGGGCCATCTGTCGGCGGCTCAGGCAGAGCTGGTGGCCTTGATCGATGAGCAATCCGGCCTGCTCGGCGATTTGACCACGCGCCTGCTGACCACTGCGCGCCTGGATGCCGGCGAGGTTTCCATTCACGCAGTTCCTGTCGGGGTAGCGCCGCTGATTGAAGAGGTTGTGCACAGCCTCGGCGACCGTCTGGCGAGCATGAAGGTGGATCTAGACATTCCCGACGAGCGCCTGGCGCTCGAGTGCGACCGGCAGTTGATGGTCATGCTGCTGACGCAGTACATTGACAATGCCTGCAAGTACTCGGTCTTCGGCAGCACCATTACTATTCGCGCCACGAAATCCCGCGCCGAGATTGTATTTTCAGTGCATAGCTTCGGCCCGGTGATTCCCATCAACGACCGGGAGCGAATCTTCGATCGCTACTACCGCGCCACCACCTACTCCAACCGCGCCGCGGGCACCGGAATCGGCCTTTCGGTGGCCAAGCGCGTCGCACTCATTCACGGGGGCTCCGTTTGGGTCACCAGCGATGAGGCGGAGGGGACAACGTTTTTTGCGGCCATTCCCGCCACCGCGCGCAAGAGGATTTCCTGATGATGCAGACTGCCATACGCATTCTTCTGGTTGACGACGAATCGGCCATCCGCAGGGCGCTTCGGCCGCCGCTGCTTGAACTCGGCTTCCAGGTGGTTGAGGCTTCGCGCGGCGAAGAGGCGCTCCAAATGCTGCGTACGGGCGCCTTCGACGTGATTCTGCTCGACGTGAATATGCCAGGCATCGGCGGCATTGAAACTCTGCGCCGCATGAGGGCGTTGGCGCCGCGAATGCCCATTCTCATGCTCACCGTGCGGGACGCGGAGGAGGAGAAGGTGGTGGCGCTGGAACTGGGGGCCGACGACTATGTGACCAAGCCATTCAGCACGCGCGAGCTGATTGCCCGTATCCGCACGGCGATTCGCCGCGTGCAGGCACCGGCTCGCGCTGAGGATGCGCCCATCGACATTGGCGAACTGCGCCTGGAGCCGGTGCGCCGCATCGTCACCAAGCGCGGCAAGCCGGTACACCTCACCCGCAAGGAATTCGAGATACTCCACTGCCTGATGAGCCGCGCCGGCCGCGTGATTACCTATGCCCGGCTGCTGACCGCAGTGTGGGGCGGGGACTGTCGTGAAGAGGTCGAGTACCTGCGCACCTTCGTCCGCCAGTTGCGCAAGAAGATTGAGGACGACCCCTCAAAGCCTCTCTATCTGCTCACCGATGTCTACGTGGGCTACCGCTTTGCCGACGCGCAGATGTTCATCGAGGAAACCGCAGAAGGCGCCGCTCCGGAAGAAATGCCGGAAGACGCCTCCTGAACAGTATTTGGAAGGGTTGGCGAACCGCGGTCAGTGCCCGCTATTCGTCGTAGTGCAGCAGGCTGAAGACGTCAAGGCCGGTGAAGCGTTCGCGGCCTTTGAGGAAGTCCAGCTCCACGGCAAAGGCCAGTCCGACAATTTCGCCGCCCAACTGCTTTACCAGCTTGACCGTGGCCTCCATCGTGCCTCCGGTGGCCAAAAGGTCATCGACGAGCACCACGCGCTGGCCGGGCTGAATCGCGTCCTGGTGAATCTCCAGCGTGTCAGAGCCGTATTCCAGGTCATAGGTCACGCGCGCCACGGGTGCCGGCAATTTGCGCGGCTTGCGCACGGGCACAAAGCCGGCATTGAGCCGGTAAGCCAGCGCCGGCCCGAAGATGAATCCTCGCGCCTCGATTCCCAGCACCAGATCGACCTTCTTCTCGATATAGTGCGCCGCGAGCGCGTCGATCAGCTTGGCAAAGCCGGTCTTGTCCTTGAGCAGCGTGGTGATGTCATAGAAAAGAATCCCCGGCTTGGGAAAATCCGGCACCGTGCGCACCAGCGCCTTGAGGGCTTCTACATCGATAGGCTTGATGGTTTCGGACATAAGGCGGCGAGGCTCCTTGATCGGATTGACGGTTAGCTTCTTTGGTGATTATAGCGGGGTTGGCGGAAGAGATCAGCTTCCAGCCACTAGCTTCAGCCGCCGAACGCCGAAAGCTAACAGCTAACGCATTTCCCGGATCGCTGTAACCATGTGAACAGTTATACCGACCAGAGGACGCGATAAAGTTCACAGTTTCACAGGAAATAGGGGGGTAGGGGGTGCCTTCCGAATTTGCCGTTCACTCCGCGCCTCATTCGACCCATTGGCTGTACCCGCTATCCTGCCCATCTCGAATCTCCAACTAGCATTGTGCGCCGGCGGGGGATAATTTTCTGCAAACCGGGTGCGACCTCCGCAATGGTCAGGAAAACGCTTATATCGGTTGAGGTTCCAGGGCAAAGCAATTGTGGAATCGCCCTCGAAGCTGCTTCTTACCATGCGCCATCAATGCGGAAGGAGCTGAGATCAGCGGCTTCGGTTTCGGCAAGCTGATGCTCGACCAGGCGATCCACGCGGGCGCCGCGCGGTCCGCGCCGCAGGCTGGCCCGCAGCTCGGCCAGATCCTCCGCCGGGCCAGAAGCCAACACTTCGACCTCGCCTTCTTCGGTATTACGCACCCAGCCGCGCAGGTCCCGCTGGCCGGCCTCCCGCTGCACATACCAGCGGAAGCCCACCCCCTGCACGCGACCTTGAATGAGAAAATGAACAACCATCGATAGTGAGTTTTACAGATGCGCCGCCAGGACGCAACTGGCATCCGAACCGCTGCCCCACCCCAGGCGGCGCGCTACACTGGAGTTCATCATGGTTTTTGTCCTCGACAACTACGATTCGTTTACTTACAACCTTGTCCAGTATCTTGGGGAACTGGGAGCGGAGGTCGAGGTCCATCGCAACGACGAATTGACCGTGGAAGAGGTCGAGGCGCTGCGGCCTGAGCGCATTCTGCTCTCGCCCGGCCCCTGCACTCCGTCCGATGCGGGAATTCTGGTTCCGCTGATCCGGCACATGGCTGGCAAGGTGCCCATTTTTGGCGTCTGCCTGGGCCATCAGGCCATCGGCGAGGCATTTGGCGGCCAGGTCGTCCGCGCCAGCCAACTGATGCACGGCAAAACCAGCACGGTTACCCACGACGTCAAGGGCATCTTCGCCGGGCTGGAATCGCCGCTCACCTGCACCCGCTACCACTCCCTGATTGTGGCTGAGGAGTCGCTGCCCGCCGAACTCATGGTCACGGCCAGCACCTCGGAAAACGGCGGCGGGTCTGTGATTATGGGCCTGCGCCACCGCACGCTGCCCATTGAGGGCGTGCAGTTCCACCCTGAGAGCGTTTTGACCGAGGGTGGCCACCAGATGATTCGCAACTTTTTGAGCATGTAGGGGCGATGAGTAGACGGGAAGAATGGCGAGAAGTACTCGATGCCGAAACAGAGCGTTGGTCGGGGAAGCCATGTGAACAACTGCTTGATGAGCTACACGAGCATGAAGAGCAGAATTATGAGGTTATAGTCGATTCAAAGCGATACCAGGTCGAGGTACAGCTTTTGGAGAACACCGAAGAATACATCCACGTTGCTCTGGGAGTCGATGATGGCAGCCTCCCGTGGTCTATTTGGCCCGTATTGCGAACTTTTATTAGGCAAAAGTGAGAATGTTACAAGGATTGGGGAAGTTGCCGCTATGCTAGCTACGAAAAACGCCCGGGTGCGAGACGCGGGTCTTTCGATATTGGCGGCTTTTGTCGTCGCTCCAGGACTCTTTGCGCAAACGGCGACCGAATCCGCTCCCATAGCCCCAATCGCAATAGTGCCCCTCGACAACACGAACCCCGACGCCGCGGCCAAGGTTACCGGTGCGCTTGAGGTTTCGCAAGGCAAGGCCGTCATCGGCGCCAGCGGGACGGTGACCTCCGGCAATCAGACGACTGAAGTTGTGCTGCCTCATCGCGGCGTGTTGCGCGTCTGCGCCTCGACGACCGTCAAACTGGCTGCCGGCGCCAGCGTTACTGCCGGCGAGACGCCCGGCCTGATGATGGCTCTCGATCACGGAGCAGTCGAGATGAGCTTCGCCACCGCGCGTGACACGGACATTCTGCTCACTCCGGATTTTCGTATAGGTATCGGTTCGCCCGGTGCGGCGGAGGTCAAAGTTCGCCTCGGCCAGAACGGCGACACATGCGTGGATAATGCGAGCAAGAACGCGCCCTACGTGTTGGTCAGCAGCGTCTTCGATGGCGGCGATTACCGTGTGCAGTCCGGCCAGCGCGTGATGTTCCAGCATGGCAGCCTGCACGAGGCGGTGGACAACGAGAAGGAGCCCTGCGGCTGCCCGCCCGCCGCGCCCAAGGGCAACGAATTTCCGCTGGCGCAGAGCGAGGGCCTTGCGCCCACGCCCAAACCTGCGCCCGGCGTGCCTATGCAAAGCTCCGGTTCAACGCAGCCGATCGAGCCGCTGGTTTATAACAGCGCCGACCATGCTCCGCAACCCGCTGCCGAGGCAACTCCCACAGCCGGAGCATCCAAGCCCACGGCGAAGAAGAAGTCAGGCTTTTTTGGCGGCATTGGAAAATTCTTCCGCCACATCTTTGGAGCGGAATAAGTGTGGAAAGACGCGCCCTTGCTGGACAACGTAATCGTTCCCTGTATTGAACGTTCCGCTTCATTTTGGATCGGATTCTGTCAGAGATGCAAGATCTGAGGGTATGCTAGTTAGAAGGAAATGGAAAGCTATGAGCATAATCTCCACGCGAAAACTACGTGCGGCAGGGATTCCGCGAATTGAATCGCTGAGGGTTGAAAATTATCGGGCCTTGCACGATGTGGAGTTCAAGGATTTGACTCCCATGACGGTCCTGTTGGGGCCAAATGGCAGCGGAAAATCTACGGTCTTTGATGTCTTCAACTTCCTGTCCGAGTGCTTTCAATCGGGCTTGCGCCACGCTTGGGACCGCCGTGGAAGAAGCAAGGAACTCAAGAGTCGTGGAGCAGACGGGCCGATCCAGTTCCAGCTCAAGTACAGGGAGCGGCCCGGAAGCCCTGTAATCACCTATGCTTTGGCAATCGACGAAGGGGCGAAAGGCCCTGTGGTTGTAGAGGAGTCGTTACGATGGCGCAGAAAAAGTTCCGGTAACCCATTCAAGTTTTTAGAATTTCGCCAGGGTGAAGGGGATGCTGTCAGCGGGGAAGACCCGGATGAGCAAGCTAGGCGGGTAAGGACCTCTCTCCGATCTCCTGATCTGATTGCAGTCAATACTTTGGGCCAGCTTTCTGACCATCCGCGTGTTGCCGCGCTCCGTGAGTTTATTGCTGACTGGTATGTTTCCTATCTATCGGTGGAAAAGACGCGCGAGCAGCCCGAAGCCGGACCGCAAGAACGGCTCAGCAAGAACGGAGACAACCTCCCCAATGTGATTCAGTACCTGAAGGAACGCCATCCTGATCGTCTCGAATACATCTTCAAAGTTCTTCGACAGCGAGTCCCTCGGCTCGAAAATGTTATCAGCGAGCAAATGCCGAACGGCAACCTTCTCCTGCAAATCAAGGATGCCCCTTTCGATCAGCCTATACTTGCCAAATTTGCCTCGGACGGGACGATGAAGATGCTTTCCTATTTGACTGTTCTTTTTGACCCGGAACCTCCGCATTTTATTGGTCTAGAAGAGCCGGAAAATTTTCTTCACCCGCGCCTTCTGCCTGAGTTGGCAGAAGTGTGCCGGGAAGCGTCCGCGAATTCTCAGCTTCTGATTACCAGCCATTCGCCATTCCTCCTGAACGCCATGAAGTCGAAGGAAGTTCGCATACTATATCGGGATGAGCGCGGGTTTACGCAGGCTAAGCAGGCTAGTGAAATACAAGGTATCCCTGAACAAATCGAACAAGGGGGTAAACTCGGCGATCTTTGGATGGAAGGCTTCTTCGGCGTTGGAGACCCGCTTACGAATCAAGGCGGACCGCAATCTTCAAGTAAGGGGCGCGGCTGATGTTGGAGAAACTGATCGCGTTTGTTGAGGAAGAGTCAGCGGAGGTGACGCTTCGTTCCATTTTGCAGAATCTATTGCCTGAATGTGAGCTTCAGATCATCCGATTTCAGGGCAAGCAGCATTTGTTCCGCAATCTCTTGGCACGTCTTCGTGGGTTCAAATCATGGATGTCAAACGACTGCCTGCTACTGGTGCTTGTAGACCGCGATAATGATGATTGCCAGAACCTCAAGAGCAGACTGGAAGACATTGCTCTGCAAGCCGGGCTGGTAAGCAAGAGCGCAGCCCCACCTGGATCAAGGTATCAGGTCGTGAACCGGATTGTAATTGAGGAATTGGAATCTTGGTTCTTCGGAGACTGGGAGGCAGTGAGAGCTGGATATCCGAGAGTTTCCGCCACGATCCCGCAGAAAGAGCGATTTCGCAACCCGGATGCCATCTCCGGAGGAACTTGGGAGGCAATGGAACAGGTTCTCCAACGCGCAGGCTACTATAAATCAGGATTGAGCAAAATTGAACTGGCCAGAACCGTGGCTCAGCATATGGATCCATCGAGAAACACTTCGCACAGCTTCCAGGCTTTCCATGAAGTAATCGCCGCTGCTGTCGGCGTCTGACAGAACACTCATGGAGTCGATCTCTACATCTCTCTTGCCCGCTCAACTGCCCGGATCATGGCTTGCGCTTTGTTGAGCGCTTCCTGGTGTTCCAACTCGGGCACGGAGTCTGCGACAATGCCCGCGCCGGCCTGCACGTAGCCCTTGCCACCGATGGCCAGCATCGAGCGAATGGCGATGCAGGAGTCGAGGTTGCCGGAGAAATCCGCGTAAAGTACCGCGCCGCCGTATGTCCCGCGCCGCACCGGCTCCAGCTCTTCGATAATCTCCATGGCCCGCACCTTGGGCGCGCCCGAGAGCGTGCCGGCAGGGAAGCAGGCGCGCAGAGCATCGACGGCGGTCAACTCCGGTTTCAGCCGGCCTTCGATGCTGCTGACAATGTGCATCACGTGGGAGTAGCGCTCGACGAACATCAGCCGGTCAACCTTCACGCTGCCGAACTGGCTCACTCGGCCTACGTCGTTGCGGCCCAGATCCACCAGCATCACGTGCTCGGCGCGCTCTTTTTCGTCGGATAGCATCTCGTCAGCCAGCGCAGCATCTTCGGCCTCGGTGGCACCTCGCGGGCGCGTTCCGGCGATGGGCCGGTACTCCACGTTGCCCTGATGCACGCGCACCAATAGCTCCGGTGACGACCCGGCCAGTTCGAGGGTTTGCGCCGAGGGCGCTTTTAGCTTCTTCGAGGAGTGCTTGGAATGGTCAGGCTGCCCGCCCAGCGGGCCCTCCGGCGCAAAGCGCAGGAAAAACATATAGGGGCTGGGGTTGACCGTGCGAAGCGCGCGATAGACCTGGAAGCTGTCGGCTTCCGGCTCCATGTCGAAGCGCTGCGACAAAACCGCCTGGAAGATGTCGCCAGCAGAAATGTACTCCTTGGCGCGGCTGACGGCGGCCAGGAAGTTCTTTTTGGTCGTCCGGTGATGCACCTTCAGCTTGCCTTCGCTTTTGCGCCGGGTCAGGTTGGGCAGCGGCTGAGAGAGCCGCTTTTCCAGCCGGTCGAGGCGCTCGACGGCCTTGTCGTATTCCGCTCCGGGAGCGGCGGCGGCCTTGCCGCGCGTCACATCAGCTGTCACCACCAGCCAGATCTCCTTGCGTACGTGGTCGAAGGCCAGCACCTCGTCGAAGAAGAGCAGGCAGGCGTCGGGGACGCCCAATTCATCTTTGGCCAACTCAGGCAGCCGCTCGATTTGGCGCACCGCGTCATAGGAGAAAAAGCCCACCGCGCCAGCGGTAAACGGCGGCAGCCCCGGCAGTCGCGCGGGTTTGTGCCCGCTGAGCGCACGCCGCAGCACGGCGAAGATGTCGCCCTCTAAATCAACGACCTTGCGGCCCTCGGTGATGGTGATCTCGCGTCCCCGCGCCACAATGCGCTTGAACGGCTGAAGGCCGATGAAGGTGTAGCGGCCCACTTGTTCGCCGTTCTCCACTGACTCCAGTATGAAGCACTCTCGCTCCGGCCAGGCCGCGCGCAGAAACGCCGAGACCGGAGTCTCCATGTCGGCTGTGAGCGTGCGGCAGACGGGAACAAGCGTGTGCTCTTTGGCGAGCGCCAAGAACTCCTTGCGGCTGGGCTGAACGGAATGGGCAGAGGCTTTCACAGCCTTAGTGTAACTGCTGGGGTGGTTTGGGCGCGGCGCGAATTATATCCATGCCGGTCTTCGGCGTCCTGCGCCGGCAGGCTCAATGCACCAACCCTGAGCGGTACGCTCCCAGCCAATTTACCATCTCTCGCGGGGGAAGCGGCCGTGTGAAAAGGTATCCTTGCGCTCCTTCACTGCCGTTCGAGCGCAAGAAGTCCAGTTGTTCCGGGGTCTCCACTCCTTCTCCGATCACTTGCATGTCAAGTTCGTGGGCCATCTCGATGGTCTTCTGGATCATGATGCAGACCTTCCCGTTGCCCTGCAAGTCCTGAACAAACGACTTGTCGATTTTGAGCTCCGTCGCCGGAATGTTCTTGAGCTGCTGCATCATGGCATAGCCGGCGCCAAAATCGTCGACCGACAACCTCACCTCTTTCATTCGCAGCCTGGCTAGAATGTCCAATGTTCTCGATAGCTCATTGATCAAGCCGCTCTCTGTAATTTCAATCGTGATATTGCCGGGCGATATGCCATATTTCTCCGCGATCGATACAAGAATGTCTGGGAACTTCAGATCGAAGAGAGAATACACGGACGCATTCAAGGACAGCATAAGCGCCCTCCCATCGCCATTTGTAAACTGTCCTACTTCGCTCATTGCCCGATCCGCAACCAACCAATCCAGTTTGTCAATCAGTCCGAGCTCCTCCGCGCGGCGGATGAAGTGGTCGGGGAAGATCAGCCCTCTTTCAGGATGCTGCCACCGGACCAACGCTTCTACGCCAATGACGCAGCCCGTGGCAATATCGATCTGCGGCTGATAGTGAATTACGAACTCATTGCGCTCGATCGCACTACGCAACTCCTCATTCAGGGTGATGAACTGGGCGCCTTCATGGGAAATCGACAACGCTACCGGCTCCGCGTGTCTTGCCAGGACTTCCTCCAACTCTGTCAGGCGGAATGGTTTTTGCAGATGACCCACGATGGAAAGGCGAAGAACCTGCGCCAATTGTGCCGCGGTCTCAAGCACGCGTATGCCAACGCCGCTCATCAGGACGATTCCCGCCTTGCACTTTTGCTCGCTGAGCAGCCTCAACATTTCGATGCCGTCCATCTCCGGCATCATCAGATCGAGCAGGATGAGAGTCGTATCGGGCGTGAAAGCCATCAGAAATGTCGCTGCATCGGTTGTCGCGGTGCAATCGAATCCCATAGCCTGCGCCGCGGCGGAAACGAATTCGCCTATGCCGCTGTCATCGTCGATAACCAGGATTCTTTGTTGAGTCCTCATTGTTCCTCCGCTTGCTGCCGAGTGATCGGTTTGTCAACACCAGCCAGGCAGAAAGAGATCTCATTTTGCCGGCGCAGCATTGTTGCCTTCCATGACCTGGCGAACCATTGTGGCGAACTCGGCGCGTTGGTAGGGCTTGTGCAGCAAGGGTCCATCAATTAATGGCAGGCTCTTCTCCGCCAGAGCCTCTGCCGGAAACCCGGAAGAATAGACGATCTTGAGGCCGGGGCGCAGAGTACGCGCCCTTTGTGCAAGTTCCACTCCGTTCATCCCGCCCGGCATGACGATATCCGTCACCATCAGGTCAATCTCGCTGTGCTGCGCAATCATCTCAAGCGCGCTGGCGCCATCGATCGCTTCATAACCAGTAAAGCCCATTTCGGCTAGATATGCCTGAGCTATCTCGATCAGTTCCACTTCATCATCCACCACCAGTACCGAACCGCTCGGCTTTGCGCTGAGAGGTTTCGGCGCACCGGCTGGAACAGGTTGCGAAGAGTCGGCTGTCAGCGGCAGATAAAGGGATATCGTGGTCCCTTGACCAAGTTCACTGTAGGCGCGGACGGCGCCGCCCGACTGCTTTACGAAGCCGTAGACCATGGCAAGGCCCAGGCCCGTTCCCTTGTTGCGCGGCTTGGTGGTGAAGAACGGCTCGAACGCTCGCTCCAGCGTCTCTCGCGACATGCCGGCCCCGGTATCCGATATAGACACACAAACGTAGCTGCCTGCTTTCAAGTCGCCTGTGTGGACCGCGAGATGGCTGCTCCCAAGGTTCTTCACTTTAGATTCGATGATGATTGAGCCGCCCTTTGGCATCGCATCCCGCGCATTCATCGCCAGGTTGAGCAGCGCGCTTTCCAACCCCGCCGGGTCGACAAACAGCGGCGGCATGGACGCATCAATGTGGTTCGTGATTTTGATCTCGGCGCCCAGCGCGTGGCCGGCGAGCTCGATCATGTTCTGAATCGAGTCACCCAGCAAAACAACCGACGGCTTCAACTGCTCGCTGCTGGAGAAGACGAGCAGACGCCGCGTAATGTCCGCGCCTCGCGTAGCCGCTTTTTGCGCGGTTTGTACCCGCTTTATCGCCGCTTCATTGTCCGCGACCAGACGCTCCAGAAGATCGAGGTTGCCAATGATGACGCCCAGCAGATTATTGAAATCGTGAGCGATTCCGCCCGTCAATTGGCCGACCGCTTCCATTTTCTGGCTCTGATACAACTGACGCGCCAGTTGCTTGCGCTCGCTGATATCGCGGATCGCCGCCGTCACCAGGGTCCCTTCGGAACTCTCCAGCGGGCTGAGCATGATCTCGATGGGGAAATTGCTTCCATCCTTGCGCCGTCCAATCAGATCGATTCCCGTGCCGATCTGCTGCGCCAGCGCCTCTGCTGTGGTTCGAAGAGCGTCGGCGATCAGCCGCGCGGCAAAGCCTTCCGGAATGATGTTCGTCACATTTTGGCCCAGCAGCTCATCGCGGTGGTATCCGAACTGCTTCTCCGCCTGAACATTCAGCAGGACAATCTCCCCATTTTGGTTCACCACCACCATTCCATCCGGGGCAGCCTCCATCAGCCCGCGGTACCGGGCTTCCATCTGCGCCAGATGCTTTTCCGCATCCTTGCGCACGGTAATATCGCGGATGGCCGCCGTAACCAGAATGCCCTCGGCGCTTTCAAGCGGGCTGAGCATGATCTCGATAGGAAACTCGCTTCCATCTTTCCGCCGGCCGTAAAGCTCAATCCCCGTTCCGATCTGCTGCGCCAGCGCTTCGGCAGCGGTCCGGGTTTCGTCCGCGATCAGCCGCTCGGCAAAACCTTCCGGAATGATGTTGGTCACCTTCTGGCCTAGAAGTTCATCGCGGCTGTATCCGAATTGTTTTTGTGCACGGGCGTTCAGCAGGACAATCTCTCCGTCCTGGTTCACCACCACCATTCCATCCGGAGCCGCCTCCATCAGTCCGCGGTACCTGACTTCCGCAACATCACGCGTGGAGCTGTAGCGCACCGCCGTCCAAGCTGCAGCAGCGACGATCAAGATCCCCAGCAGGGTTGCGAGGATCAGAATTGTCTTGGTCTGCCTCAGGTCGCGCTTGGTTTCCGCGTTGCGCACCGCCAGCAATCGCACTTCTTCGCTCTGCAATTTGCCAATCAGCGATTGAAACTCGGCGTCCCGTTCGTCCCGGCTGCTGCCAATGGCAGCCACCGCGGCCGCTAAGCCCTGGGTCCGGCGCAGATTGATGATCCTATCCGCGCGCTGGATTCTCCCGGCGGCCAGGACTTCAAGGGCGGGGAAGTGAACCTGCTGCGCCGGGTTGTCCACCGTCAGGCCGCGAATGGCTGCCAGATCTTGCGCAACCCTCGCTACATTGGCCGGATAGGCCTCCAGATCGGACTCCTTGCCCGTCAATACAAATCCGCGGGTTGAAAATTCGATACTTTCCATCGCCAGCGCCAAATCCTGGATGTTTCCCATAACTTCGTGGGTATGAAGCACCTGGCGGTCACTTTCATCCGATACGACGATCCAGCGATAAGAGAACAACCCCATCAGCAACAGGGCCAACATGGCAAACCAGAATGCCAACAGCACCTTTTGGCTCAAGGCGGATTTCATCTTCGTTTCACCTGATTCTTGTGCGGAGCAGGTGTTTCACAATTTCCATTGCAAACAGGTTGGAACTGACGGGCAAAGCGCATCAGTAAGCCGAGCTAGTGAGCATTTCTATTACATCGATAACACAGAGGTGGAGGATGATTCTGGTTCATCTTGCTCAAGCCGGATCGGGGGGCTCTGCCGGGCTTGACTGGACCGCATGGCGGACCTAGACTCTGAGAGGTTTGCATATGCGGGACTCGTCCCTCATCGCGGACCCTCCGGCCACGGGACCTTTGTCCAGAAAGCCGGGCAACTGAGTTCCGAATCAACGGAGAGAAGCACTGTAGCGTCTATCACTTGTGAATGGGCGCGTTTCTATGGCCCATCGCCCTCACGGCAGGGAATCAGAATTGGAGAAATTTATGGCATCAGTATCCCTCGAACAGGAGATCAATCCCTGGGAAGCACAGGCGGCGCGATTTGACTTCGCGGCGCGCAAACTGAATTTGGAAGAAGGCTTATGGAAGTTGCTGCGCATGCCCGCGCGCGAGATCATTGTGCACTTTCCCGTGTCCATGGACAACGGCCACATGGAGATGTTCACCGGCTACCGAGTACAGCACTCGATCGCCCGCGGCCCTGGCAAGGGCGGTATCCGCTATGCGCCCGACGTGAACCTGGATGAAGTGCGGGCGCTGGCCAGTTGGATGACCTGGAAGTGCGCGGTTGTGAATATCCCCTTCGGCGGCGCCAAGGGCGGGGTTGTCTGCGACCCCAAGAATATGAGCCGTGGGGAACTGGAGCGGCTGACCCGCCGGTACACCTCGGAGATTATCGACTTCATTGGGCCGGAAAAGGACGTTCCAGCGCCCGATATGAACACCAACGAGCAGACCATGGCCTGGATCATGGACACCTACTCGATGCACCAGGGACACACGGTCACCAGCGTGGTCACCGGCAAGCCCTTGAACATCGGCGGCTCGCGCGGCAGGACTGAGGCCACGGGGCGCGGCGTGCAGGTGATCTGCGACGAGAGCATGCGCTACATGAAGATGAATATCGACGGCTGCCGCGTGGTCATCCAGGGCTTCGGCAACGTGGGCTCCAATGCCGCTCGTCTGCTAATGGAGCGCGGCTACAAGATCGTGGGCATCGCCGAATTCGACGGTGGCTTGTCGAACCCCAAGGGCATCGACATTCACCAGTTGCTGGAATACAAGCGGCGCAATAACACGCTATTGGGCTTCGGCGGAGCGGAGGCCATGCCCAGCGATGAACTGCTGATTTCTGAATGCGATATTCTCATTCCCGCAGCCCGGGAGAACGTGATCACCAGCCGCAACGCCGGCCAAATCAAGGCAAAGGTAGTCGTCGAGGGCGCCAACGGCCCCACCACCGCAGTGGCCGATGACATCCTTGCCGAGAAGGGCATCTTCATCATGCCCGATATATTGGCCAACGCCGGCGGCGTGACAGCCAGTTATTTTGAGTGGGTGCAGGATCGCCAGGGATATTTCTGGAAAGAAGCCATCGTCAACGAGCAACTGGAGACCATCCTGCGCGACAGCTTCGAGGATGTGGTCCGCTATGCCGAGGCCCACAACGTCAACAACCGCATTGCTGCCTATATGCTGGCCATTGATAGGGTGGCTATCACCATCCGCCAGCGCGGCATTTACGCATAACTGGCCGGCCTGATGGAG
>Ga0255349_1000251_pt1 | contig 24525 bp, 18 predicted proteins | sample CBST25v15metaG_FD_189947 | JGI IMG/M metagenome (GOLD analysis project Ga0255349, IMG submission 189947) | Peat soil microbial communities from Stordalen Mire, Sweden - C.B.S.T-25.v15 | ecosystem: Environmental > Terrestrial > Soil > Wetlands > Peat | place: Sweden: Norrbotten County, Stordalen...
GTCCTGTAGAGTTGGGAGTAGGGAAGCGCGCGGCGATTTTGCGCTTGGGATGGGATGGAGTTGGGTAAGGACGGGGAAGCCGAAAATCTGAAGGAGCTGTTGCGGGCGGTGTTTGGGTTTGCCGGGTTCAGGGCAGGCCAGGAGGCGGTGTGCCGCGCGGCGATCGAGGGGCGAGACCTGCTGCTGGTGATGCCGACGGGGGCGGGGAAGAGTCTTTGCTACCAGTTGCCGGCAATTGCACGGGGCGGGACGGCGCTGGTGATCAGCCCGCTGATTGCGCTGATGGAAGACCAGGCGGCTAAGCTGGCTGCGCTGGGCCTGCGGGTGGCGCGGATTCATTCGGGGCTGGATCGAGGGGTTGCGCGGCAAGCTTGCGTGGATTATTTGCAGGGGAGCCTGCAGTTCCTATTCATTGCGCCGGAGCGGCTGCGGGTGCCTGGGTTTGCGGAGATGCTGGCCAAGCGGAAGCTGGCGCTGATTGCGATCGACGAGGCGCATTGCATCTCGCAATGGGGGCACGACTTCAGGCCGGACTACCGGATGCTCGGGCAGCACTTGCCGGGCTTGCGTGGGGGGGACAATGCAGCGCCGGTGTTGGCGCTGACGGCAACGGCGACGCCGTCGGTGCAAGCGGACATTCTGGCGCAACTGGGGATGGTGGAGCCGGTCAAGTTCATTCACGGATTCAGGCGGGAAAACCTGGCGATCGAGGTGGTGGAGGTTCCGGTTCCGGAACGGGCGGGGGCGATTGCGAGGTTGTTGGCTGACGCTGGGAGGCGGCCGGCGATTGTGTATGCGACTTCAAGGAAAAATGCCGAGCGGCTGGCGGAGGAGCTGTCTCGTACGCCTTCGATGGGTGGGAATCCGGGGCGAGCAACTGGGAGGATTGCGGCGGCGGCATATCACGCCGGACTCGATGCGGAGACGCGGGAGCGTGTGCAGACGGCCTTCCAGGCGGGGGAGCTGGAGGTGGTGGTGGCGACGATCGCGTTCGGAATGGGGATCGACAAGGCGGATATACGGACGGTGATCCACGCGGGGCTGCCGGGGACGCTGGAAGGCTACTACCAGGAGATTGGGCGAGCGGGGCGCGATGGGGCGTTGAGCCGGACCTATTTGATGCATAGCTATGCGGACCAGAGGACGCATGACTTTTTTCTGAATCGGGACTATCCGCCGGCGGAGCATTTGCAGCAGGTGTTCAAGGCGCTGGGCGAGGAGCCTGTCGCGGTGGAGGAGCTGCGGGCAAAGGCCGGGCTGGGTGAGGAGGAGTTCGACAAGGCGCTTGAAAAACTGGAGATCCACGGCGGCGCGCGGATGGACTTTGGCGGCAACGTGACGGTGGGTGGGACGGGCTGGAAGAAGACATATGCTGTGCAGGCGCAGTACCGGGCAGAGCAGTTTGAGAAGGTGCTGCGGTTTACTGTGCAGAACGAGTGCCGGATGGGGGCGCTCGTCAAGCACTTTGGCGACGTGGGGGATGCGAGCCGCCCATGCGGGGTGTGCGATGTGTGCGATCCGGAAGGGGCGGTGCTGCGGCTGTTCCGGCGCGCAACGGCAGAGGAACGTGGGATAGCACAGGCGATTGTGGACGATCTGCGGCCGGTGAACTATAAGGCGGCGGGAACGCTGCAACGGAGTCTCGACCTGGTGGGCAGGATAAGCCGGGAAGATTTCGATGGACTGCTGGGAGCGATGGTTCAGGCGGGGCTGATTGAGATTGAAGAGGCTGAGTTCGAGAAGAATGGGGAAGTGCTGAAATTCCGCAAGGTGCGGCTGACGGAAGCGGGACGGGAGCCTCGGGCGGGGACGAATTTGGAACTTTTGATCAGCGACGGGATTGTGGAGGAGTTTGGGGGACGCGCCCAGGCTCCTTCGCGGGCTAGAAAGGCGAAGGCTGGAAAAATTGCAGTACAGGCCGGCCCGGCGAAAGCAGGACTCGCTCCGCCTGAACCTGTGAAGGCTGCAATTGCTCGTGACTCTGGAGCGAAGGCGGCAGCGGCTCCGCTGACAGCGAGTGAGGAAGCGCTGGCAGTTCGGATCAAAGAGTGGCGCGCGGCGGAGGCCAAGCGGCTAAGGGTTCCGGCGTATGTAGTTTTGCACGATCGGACAGTGACGGCCCTGGCGCAGGCGCGGCCGGGGAATCCGAAGCAGTTGCTGGCCATCGATGGGATGGGGCCTGCGAAGGTGGAGAAATTTGGCGAGGCTATTCTGGGGATGTGCGGGGCGGGGAAGTGAAAAACGGGTTGCAAGTGTTTGTTGTGTGTGTTAGTTTATGTCTATGTCTACTCAAGGGGTACATCCAGTCGTAAATGCTGGGGCCATTCGGGAGTTCATTCGCAAGCGCTATGTGGAGCCTGCGCGGCGCCGGCATGAGACGTTGTTGACGCTGCGGGCCGGGGATATTCACCGCGAACTGGGGCTTAGGAACCGTGTGCCCAACGTGTGCCAGGTGATGGAGTCGAAGCTGCTGGAAAAAGAGGCTGGGGTCAGGGTCAGCTCGAAGCAGGGGCCTCCTAGCGGACGGGGAACGACCGTTACGCTGACGTACGAAGTGAATCTGGCCGGCGTGGGACCGGCGCCGAGAGGTAGAGCGGGTGACGGTGAGGTTGCGGCAGAGCCGGGGCATTCTGGTCGGCAGCATCCTTTGCCTGAGCATCCGGGAGTGGGCTTGTTTTTCGGGCTGCGCGGCCTTGGAGCGGACCTTTTTGCCGCCGAGGGCGGTGGAGAGGCATGGCTGGCGCGGGAGCGGGCGGACTTCTACGGGCCGGGCAAGAAGGAACTCGAGTGAGCCGCGTTTATTGGGACTCGATGGTCTTCGTCTATTGGTTGGAGAATCACCCGAGTTATGCTCCGAGAGTGGAACATATCTTTCAGTCGATGTTAGCTCGCGGAGACGCGTTTTGCGCGAGTTACTTATCGATTGGCGAAGTGCTTGCCCGGCCGCTGAAAGAAAAGCAAACGCAACTGGCGGCGCGCATCGAGCAATTCTTCGACAGCGGACTGGTGGAGATGCTGCCCTTCGACCGCAAGGCAGCTTCGGAGTTCGCCAGGTTGCGGGCAACGATCAAGGTAACTCCGGCAGACGCTATTCATCTTGCTTGTGCGGGCACGGCAGGCGTCGATCTGTTTCTAACTCACGATCTGGGATTGCATAAATTGCAGGTCCCGGGGATTCAGTTCATTGCCGGACTCGATGTGAATGTGTTTTGAATTTGGGACATCTTCGACCTGCAAAAGCGCGAACCCCCATCGATGGATGGGGGTTCGTTTTTGTGCCCATGAATTCTATGCAACGCGTTCAATGACGACGGATTCGAGCACGACGGGCTTGTGGGGCTTGTCCTGGGCGCCGCGAGGGACGAGGGAGATTTTGGTGACGATCTCCTGGCCTTCAACGACTTCGCCGAAGATGGTGTGGTTGCCGGTGAGCCAGGGGGTGGGGGCGACGGTGAGAAAGAACTGGCTGCCGTTGGTGTTGGGGCCGGAGTTGGCCATGGCCAGTTTGCCGGGCTTGTCGAATTTGTGCGGAGCGCCCTTGGTTTCGTCCTCAAAACGGTAGCCGGGGCCACCCATGCCGGTGCCCGCCGGGTCGCCGCCCTGGATCATGAAGTCGGGAATGACGCGGTGGAAGACGGTCCCGTCGTAGAGCTTGCTGGTGGATTTGGCGCGGGTGGTGGGGTGGGACCACTCCTTGGCGCCCTCGGCCAGGGCAATGAAGTTGGCGACGGTGATGGGCGCGTCGGCCTCGAAAAGACGGACGGTGATTTTGCCTTCGGTGGTCGAGAAGACTGCGTAGGTTCCTGCTGCGAGTGCCATTGAGACTCCTGTGTTTGGTTTTGGGCTTTCGGGGTTCCCAGAATACGGTTGAGATTCATGGTCTCCCAATCTTTTAGCAAAGAACGCTAAAAGGATGGTGCAGCCAATTAGACTCCATTGTTTAGCGCATTCCCAGGTTTCAAAATCGAGAACTGGGGCACCCTGCGTAGATACAAGTTGCGGTCGCTGTGAATCACGGTTTCTGCGCAGCGGGCAGGGCAGAGTGGACTGTGGGAACTGCCGGGGCTGCGACGGCCGGGGGTGGTGGCATGGGCTGGCCTTCGCGAACGATGGTGACTTTCTTGAGCACCACAGGCGTGAGCGGCTTGTCCTGGCCATCGCGCTGAACGCGTGCGATGGCTTTGACGACATCGACGCTCGGCTCGTCGCACTGGCCGAAGAGGGTGTAGTGCTGGTTGAGCGAGTCGACGGCTTGCTCGGTAATGAAGAACTGGCTGCCGTTGGTGTTGGGGCCGGAGTTGGCCATGGCCAGCTTGCCCGGCTGGTCGAAGTTCAGGTTGGGATCGAATTCATCGTCGAAGCTGTAGCCGGGGTCGCCCATGCCTGTGCCTGCGGGGTCACCGCCCTGAACCATGAACTCGGGGATGACGCGATGGAAGGTCGTGCCGTTGTAGAGCGGCTTGTTGTGCTGCTTTTTCTTGGTTGTGGGGTCTACCCAGTCTATTGTGCCCTCGGCCAGGGCGATGAAATTGGCCACGGCCTTGGGGGCTTGCCTCTGGTAGAACTGGCAGGTGATGCGGCCCATGGAGGTATCCATGACCACGGTGGGACCGTTGGGGTGGACGAGCGCGGCGGCGGTTGCCGCAGGCGCGTCGGGCAGGTCGTCAGCGGGTTTAGTGGACTGCTGGGCCAGGGCCGAGGTGGAAAAGGCCACGGATAGAGCGGAAATGAGAAATGTATACGTGAGTTTCATGCCGTGTTTGAGGGTAAATCATGGGCCGGGGCGACGGCTAGGGATCAGGGAACAGCGGACCGGCCTGCGATTCTCCGACCTTACGCCGTCCCAGGTCTAAGAATCGAGACCTGGGGCACCCAGATGGTTTCTAGACAAGGCGGAGGAAGCGGTCGGTGCGGAGGCCGGCGCCGGGGAAGACCATGTCGAGATTCGAGGCGCCGAGGGTTTTGGATACGGCTTCGCCGAGGACCTGGCGGAAGTCGGTGGTGACGGCGAGGTCGCGGCCTTCGTTCAGTTGCTCGTTGGCAAGGCCGGGCCAGCGCCCGTAGACTTTGCCGCCTTTGACCTGGCCGCCGAGGACAAACATGGCGTTGGCGTGGCCGTGATCGGTGCCGCCGGTGCCGTTCTGACGGGCGGTGCGGCCGAACTCTGACATGGTGACCAGGGTTACGGTTTCGGCACTGTCGCCCAGGTCGCGCCAGAAGGCGGCAATGCTTGAGGAAAAGTCGCGAAGGCGATCGGCGAGCTGGCCGGTGACGCCGCCCTGGTTCTGATGGGTGTCCCAGCCGCTTACATCCGTGAAGGCGGCTTCGACGCCGAGGTTGGCCTTGAGCAGTTGGGCGATCTGCTTCATGTTGTTGCCGAATTCGGTATTGGGGTAGTCGACGCCGGGGCCGGGCTTGTATTGCGCGGGATTGGCGTCGCGAAGCATCTTGACGGCTTCAAATGTTTCTTCACCGGTGGCGTGGAAGATGCTGTCGCCGCTATCGCCGTACATGGCCTGGAAGGCGCTGGCGGCCGGCGAGGCAGCCAGATTTCGATTGGGATTCGGAGCGCCGACGGTGAAGTTATTGACGTTGGAGAGGGCGATGGCGGGGATTTTGCCGGCGAGCGTGCGCGGGACCTGAGAGCCGAGGGCGAGGGCTCGAAAGGCGGTATGTCCCTGACGGTGACGGAGGTCTTCCGATTGCAGGGCGCGGTTGAGCCAGCCATCCTCAGTGCTCTTGACGCCGGGCGTGCCGGACTCCATGTAGTCCTGTGCGTCGAAGTGGGAGCGGGACATATCGGGCGAGCCTGCCGCATGGACAACGGCCAGATGGCCTTGGTCATAGAGGGGTTTGAAGGCCGACAACGAGGGATGAAGGCCAAAGAAGCCGTCGAGGTCGAGGACCTGGTTCTGGGGAATGGCGATGCCGGGACGCATGGCGTAGTAATTCTGCTCGCGGTAAGGGACCACAACGTTGAGGCCATCGGCTGCGCCGCGTTGGAAGATGACGACGAGGCGGCGGCCGGGGGCGGCGGCGGTCTCGGCCATGACGGAGCGGACAAGGAAGCTGGGAATGGCAGCGGTGCCGGCTATGGCAAGGGCGCCGTTGCGAAGGAAGAATCTCCGGTTAGTCTGCATGGTGGACCTCTTTTTCTTACCGGCGCTGAAACTCCGGGGAGCCGAGGAGTAACCCGGCTAACAGTTGGTCTTGTCGATCGAGTGCCGTAGCGGCTTGCGCTTGACTGATTGGCTTGGCTGCTACGGGGACTGGCCTGGCTGGCGCGGTGTTCTGCCCACTCTGCTGCTCGAATTGATCGAGGACGGCTGCTCGCGTGGAGTTGCTGACGCCGCCGGCAACCAGCGAAGACTCGAGACGCTGTTCTTCGGCCTGCGGGCTGGCGATGCTGTTGGAAGCTTCCTGTTCCGGCCAGGCTACGGCGATGCCGGGGAGCTTGTTGGCGGCGAGCCTTAGCGCGAAGTTCATGCGGTTGACCAGGGCGCCGGTGCTGACCCAGGTGGAGGACTGCCAGTTGTAGCCCGTGGGAGGGACAGAGCCGTAAAGCGGCATACCCATTTCGCGCAGGGCATTGACGAGCGGCTGCAGATTATCAGTCTTTGCATTGCTGGCGCGTGCGGCGGAGACGACGAATTCGATGGGCGTCTTGACTTTGGCCCGAAACGCACCGGTGGCCCAGAACTCGGGAGAGTGGAAAAGGGTGTTGAGCACGGCGGAAATGTCGCCGCCACTGGAGAGGTAAGACTTGGCCATGCGATCGACGAGGGCTTGCGGAGGATCATCGCCGACGAAGCGGACGGCGAGTTTGCGGGCGAGGAAATGGGCCGTGGCCGGGCGGGTGGCCAGCATGTGGAGCAGCTCGCGCCCTTCCTGTTCACCGTGATCCTTGATCTTTTTGCCGAGGATTTTCTTGGTTCCAGGTTCGTGGCGATTTTCATCGAATTTGAACTCACCGCCGCGTTGTGGGCGATCGACGGTCCAGCCGGTGAAGACGCGAGCGACCTGAGTGATGTCAGCCTGTGTATAGCCTCCGTTGACGCCCAAAGTGTGCAGCTCCATCAGCTCGCGGGCGTAGTTTTCGTTCAGGCCCTCGGGAGCTTTCTTTTTCGCGCCGGGGTTGCGTGCATCCTTCTCCTTGTTACGTTCGGCTGCCGGCGAATCGGGCCCCATGCTGCTTGAGTTATCCAGGTAAAGGAGCATTGCCGGACTGTGCGCCGTGGCTTCGAGCAGGTCTTCAAACTTGCCCAGCGCGCGGGGGCGAATTACATCGCGTTCATAACTGACGAGATAGTAGGGAGTTTCTTCGTTCTTGTGCAGATAGACGTTGAAGTGGTTGAGCCAGAAGTCGGTCATGACTTCCTGAAGCTGGGCGCTGGAATAGATGTCGCGAGTGAGCCGCTGGGAAGCCAACTCGTCGATCACAACGCGCTGGGGGTTCTCGAGCGCGTCAACAAACTCTCTCTGCGCTGGGCTCAGGTCGGCGATGAGTGCTGCACGCTGCGGCGGCTTGAGGGCCTTGCGGAAGCTGTCGAATTCCGGCTGCTGCATGGCGCCCAGACGGCCAATGCGCTGCTGGGGAGGGAGGGAGAGGATGCGAACGATCTTTTCCTGGGCGAATTGCGCCTGGTCGGGATTGGCCGGGGCAGCCATCCTGTTCATTTGGCCGGCATCGGCGGCGCGCGATGTTTCGGGGGCCATTGCCGCCATGGCGCCGCCGCCTGCGGCCGCGCCTTTTGTTGCTTGGGCTAGAGGCGGGGCTTGGGACTGGATCATGGACTCGGCCATGTCTTGCGGGGGCATTGAGGCGTTGGGGGAGATGGAAGCTTGCTGTTGGTTCTGCTTTTCCTTTTCCTGTCGCCGCTGCTCTACACGGGCAAGCTCATTGTCATAGATTGCCTGGAGCGCCGGGTTTTTAGGGATGGGCGCTTTTCCGTCGGCGACCTGGCGGATGATTGCGTTGCTAGGCAGGCGGAAAAGCAGATCCTGAGGGTTCAACTGCATGGCGGGGAACTGGGCGAGACGGGCATTGAGGTCAGTCTGATCGAGGGCCTCGGGGTGCAACTGTTGGTTGAACCATTTTTCCAGGCCCATGGCCCGGACGGCTTCGAGGTCTCCGCGACGAGGGCCGAAGGTGAAGCGGTTGAGGGCGTGCAGGATGCGATCATCGCCCCGCAACTGGCCGGATTGATAGGGCTGCCGGGCAGAAGCGCGGTTTTCAGTTGGATTGACAGGGGAGGGGGCTGTCTCAGCCTGCGCTGGCGTGGATGGGGTGATAAGACTGAGGCACATGACGGCGGCTAGCGTCGCTTTGAAGCAGTCCATCGATGGCGCTCCTTGGGGAAGGTGGCCGGAGTGCTGGCACGGCGCGAGCTTTCCACCTATTGAAACCCACGATACGCCGCATAGTTGCGCGGGGCGAATAGCACTTGCCGGCGATAGCGGCGGTCCGACGCACGTCAGATGCACCGCATCCCGACTTTTCGCCGGAAAACGAAGAGACGGGCTCCAAGCGCCAATACCTTGGTAAAGCGAACTTCACGAGGGATCGAAAGGATGCTTCCGACCGTAGGAAGAGGCCCTAGCTTGTCTTCTTTTCCAGGGCTTCAAGCTTGGCGTCGTGACGGCCAAGGTCGCGATAGAACTGGGAAAGATCAGCCTGCATACGATCCAAGCGGGTATCGATAGAGGTGAAACGAGCATCGATAATGTTGAAGCGCGAATTGTTGAACAGAATTCCGGCGAAGATCGTCACGATGACTACGGCGAACCCGATAATCTCGTTCATTCGCTTTCCTTTCTCTAGCGCAACAACCACGCAACGAAATGAGGACTGTTCGGCCTTTGCGTCGGCGCTCTGGATGCTCTTTGGAGCTTGATTATACACCGGGCTCCGCTTCCATTGACGTTTTCAGGTCTGATGAGAGGGAGGGGGTAGAACTCAGCAGCCTTTTTTGCAGCGGGCCATGATGGCGGCGTGAAGGCGCTCTCGGAGGTCGGCGGGCAGGTCGTAGATTTCGTGGGAGCGATAGATTTCAATGGTCTTCCGCGTGGTGCTGAGCGTGACCTCGCAGTGGTCGCAGCCGCGCAGGTGCTGTTGCAATTCGGCGCGGGTCTCGGGGGTTACCGAGTCGTCGATCAGATCGTCGAGCAACGCGAGAAACTCAGTGCAGGTCACTTCTTAGCCCCCTTTTTCCTGCGGAAGTAACGGCTCAGCCGTTCGCGCAGTTGCAGCCGGGCGCGCAGAAGGCGCGACTTCACGGCAGGGATGCTCAGGCCGAGAGTCTCCGCCGTCTCCTCTGTGGAAAGTCCTTCCACATCGCGCAGGACAAACACGATACGAAACCCAGGGGGCAGCCCCTGGATGGTTTTGCGCAGGATTTCGGCCAGTTCCGCCTGCCCGTAGTTCTGCTCGGGATCGGGAGCCCAGTCGGCCAGGTCGCGTGGGACACTGCCTTCCTCCGTCTCGATGTCCTCGTCGATCGAGACCATTTTGCCGGTACGCCGCTTGCGCAGGCGCATGAGGCTTTCGTTGACTGCAATTCGAACCAACCATGTGTAGAACTTGGAATTCCCCTGGAACTGGTCGAGCTTCTCGTACGCCTTGAGAAACGCGTCCTGCATGACGTCCTCAGCGTCTTCGCGGTTTTGCGTGATGTGCTGCGCAATGCGAAAGATCTGGCGGTCGTACTTGCGGACGAGCTCATCGTAGGCCGAGACATCGCCGCCGCGGACCCTTTCGACCAGGGCTACGTCGGGATGCGGCTCGAGTTCTCCTGCAATAGATTGGATGGTCGCCATGGTCGTTGGTTGCGGAATTCATTGGGGCCTGTCGATGGTGGTGCGATCAGGCCCGCAAAAGATGAGTGTAACGGACGGCGGGGCGGAGGGCCAAACTCCGAAGGGTGTGCTTTCACTCAGGAGCGGCATTTGTCCAAAGGCGTGGGAGCCGCGGGTTGTTCAAGTGCCGCAGTGGGTTGAGTTGGCCGTTGTGGCGTCAGTGGGTTCTTTGGAAGACGATGCTGCTTGGATCGTGGGCGTCAACCAGGCCGCGACCGGGAACGAGCTTGAGGCTGAGGCGGGTGTGGGCGAAGGTCACGGTGTAGAGGTGGGAGTCGGCATCGAAGAGCTTCCACTGGCCGACGGTTCCGCTGGCAAATTCCATTCTGCCATTGGGCTCGAATTTGGCGGCGGTGTCTTCGTTGTCGTGGATGGACATGGGGGTATAGGTGCCGACGATCAGCTCGGTCGGGCTCAGGGGCGGGTCGAACTTGACGGCGCCGGTCACGGAAATGGAGTAGTCTCCGCCGGCACGCACGAGGCCTCCATTGGGCGGAATGATGGCCAGGTTGAGCTTCATCGGCGTCTTGAGGTTGCCGACCATGACCGCGCTATTTGATTCCTTCAGGGAAGAGATGACTTTGCGTGTGACCCAGGTCTTGTTTGCGTCCGTCAGTTCGACGGTGAGCGAGGAGCGCTGGGCATTGCCGAGCAAACTCATGGAGCTATAGGTTACGGTGACCGTGACCGTGCCCGGGCCGCCCGAGAAATAAAAGTAGTTGCTCCCGACGAAGTTGTCGACGGTGCCGGAGTTGGGCCCGGGCTGAAGGGGCGCGGGATGGCGGGAGTCGAGCGACTGGGGGTGAGCGGCAGAGCAGGACAAAGCAAAGAGGGAAGTGAGCGCAAAGGGGAGAAAACGGCGCGGGGCGAGGGAACTCAGGGTGAGGTGCATGGGGATGGCTCCTGACTGGAAGTGGGGCGGAGCGTCGCAGGCGCCGCCGAGTGTGCCGGGGAAGCTTTGATCTGTTCGGGAACGATACCGCAATCAATGCATTCGGCGCAACAGATATCGAAGGAGGGCGGCACGCGTCCATACAGTGCGGGGTGCGGGTCGAATTGGGCAGCTTATTCCCAAGGTGAGCCTGTCGCAGTAACGCGGCTGGTACGGGGTTGGTCCTGGCGGGCGAGAGCAGCTTAAAGTGAAGAGATGAAGTTCATGAGTTCCCCAGTACCCGCTGAGTGGTTGCGGCGATGGCTGGCCGGTGCGCTTGCCGTGCTGATAGTGGCTGTTCCCATTGGCGGGCAAAGCTCGAGCAGTTCGTCCAGTTCGTCTGGGCAGGCTAACGGTTCCGCTAAAACGAAGGCAAAGGCGGCAAAAAAGCCGACCGGGGGCAAAACGGCATCCTCAGGGGCGGGCAGGGCAGCCCGGGGGAGACAGGCTGGACGGACCGGGTCTGGGCGCAGCAGGACTGCACGGATCAGGCAGGCATTTGTGGCTTCGGCGGAGTTGCGCCCGATGGCCCAGCAACTGGCCACGCTGCGCACTCCGGCAGCCTATGCGGGCGTGGAGAAGTATGCGCACCAGCATGATGGCGAGGCATCTTCGGCCGCGTATCTTGCGTTGGGACACGCTTATCTGCTGGACAAGAACTACGCTAAGGCGGAAGGCAACCTGACCCAGGCGCGTCAGTCTGGCGATGTGCTGGCTGACTACGCGGAGTTCCTTGGCGCGGAGGCTAACCACCAAGCGGGGAACGACACCGCTGCCGAAGCCTTGCTGCGCGGGTTCACGGGCCGTTATCCCGACAGCATCTTCAATGCACAGGCTCCCGAACATGAAGCCAGCGTGCTGCTCGGTATGGGCAATGCGACAGGGGCTCAGCAGGTGCTGGCAAGAGCTGCGGGGCTGGCAGCCGCGAGCCGTCCCGGCTTCGAACTTGCGCAGGGCCAGGTGGCAATGGCGCTGGGCCAGACGCAGGATGCGGAGCGCGTCTTCAAACGGCTGCTGCTCGGCCACCCGTTGGGCTCTGAGGCGCAGATTGCACGGGCGAAGCTGACGGCAATGGGCGCCGAAGGGAGCCTGACTGCGACCGAGTTGCGCAGTTTGGGCGATGCTTATTACAACGCGGGCCGCTACGAGTTGGCAGCCGAGCAATATCGAGCCTTGGCGCGGGAGTCCGGCCTGGATGCCCAGGCGCGGAACGGATTCGCGGTGGCTGAGGCTGCATGCGACCTGAAGTTGAAACTGCTGAGTTCGGCCCAGGTCGAGGCATTGGCCGACACGAAGGACGAGAACGGCGCACGGCGGCTGTATCTACTGATGGAACTGGCAAGGAATCGCAGCGACTTGGAGCATCAGAAGCAGATTGTGGAGCAGATGGAGTCGAGCTTTCCGCGGAGCCAGTGGCTGGCGGAGGCGCTGTTTTCAAGCGCAAACATGTACATGCTGCGCAGAGACTATCCAACGGCGGTGGGCTATTACAGTTATTTAGCGACGCACTTTCCTGAGAACACGAATGCGGCGGCGGCGCATTGGCGGGCAGGCTGGCTCAGCTACCGTGAAGGGCTTTTCGCCGACGCCTCGCGCATGTTTGATGAGCAGATCCGGCTCTATCCCGGCGCGAAGGAGACGGTTTCAGCCATTTATTGGCGTGGACGGCTGTATGAGATGCAGGATCACAAGCCGGCCAATGCAGCGGCCAACTATCGCACACTGATTCGCGCGTACCAGCACTTCTTTTATGCTCAGATGGCTCGGCAACGACTGGCTGCGCTGGGGAACGCGCAGCCGGTGGCACAGCCGCAACTTGATAGCTTGCAGGCTCCCCCTGTTCCTGCTTTGCAGGAGAGCTTTCCGGCGGACAGCCCGCACCTGGCCAAGGCGCGGCTGCTGGCCAACGCAGGCTTGAACGACTACATCGCCCAGGAGATTGCTGCCGATCCAGGGTCCTCTTCATGGAGCGCACTGGCCGAGGCGCAGATCTACGCCTCCTATGGCGAGACCTATCGCGCCATGCGTGCACTCAAGCGAGCTTTGCCTTATGCCGCAACAGCCTCGATCAAGTCCATCCCACTGGTTTACTGGCGGATTCTCTTCCCGAAGCCGTGGTGGGAGACGATCAAGACCGAGTCGGCAAAGAACAATCTGGATCCCTACCTGGTGGCCTCGCTGATTCGCCAGGAGTCGGAGTTCGATCCATCGGTCGTCTCCTATGCCAATGCTTACGGGCTGATGCAATTGCTGCCATCGACCGGCAAGACGCTGGCCCGAGAGGAGGGAATCAGCCATTTCGAGACCTTCCAACTGCTCGATCCAGAGATGAATATTCGGCTGGGAACTCGTTACCTGCGCCAGATGCTGGATAAGTTCGGTGGAGTGCAGGAGTACGCCCTGGCGGCATACAACGCAGGGGACGGGCGGGTGGTTGACTGGCAGTCCGCAGGCCCGTACAACGGCATCGACGAATTTGTGGAGTCAATTCCATTTACCCAAACCCGCGAGTACGTCGAGGCGATTTCGCGCAACGAGGAGACCTACAGAGCGATTGATGCGGTTGCCGGCTCACAGACCAAAACAGCAACGGGGTCGTCCCGGTAAGGAGAAGCGCACTTTCCCGGATCGAGGAATCCCGTTCGATACTCTCCAAGTTCGATTGTGGTTGACTTTGCTCGCCCTCAGCAGACACACTGAGTTCGTCCGGAGGCCCCCCAGCCACCGGAATGCCATTCGCAGCATGCTGTTGTTCGACAACAGAGCCACCCGGGCAGATCGGACGGGGCTCGGTTACATCAACCCATCGTAGATTTGGAGGGCAGGATGTCAGCCGACTTGCAGTTTCTAGAAGAATGGATTCCCGAAAAAATGGACCCTGGAACGGTTTTCGTGCTGGAGAACCAGGCGAAACTGGGCCACGCGCAAAACCCGTTCGTGGCCGTCATGTCCTGCCCGCGTTGCGGGACCCTGGGGCTTATCACGCGCCATCAGCTCTGCGGCGGAGAGGCGATGATCTGCGGCGGTGACGTCTGCTCAGCCGAGTATCGGCTGGAAGGCGAGAGTATCTGTTTTCGCCGGGTTCAGTAGGAGCGCTTCATCGACGCATTGAATGGTTGCAGCGTATGCTCTCAGGCATGCCGTGCATGGTTGCGCTCGCCGGTAGCCAGGCAAAGAGATTCTCATGAGAGGGCGCAGCTTGCGGGAGGAATGGCAATGCGAATTCGTGTCTCTGCGCGTGGACTTGGGCTTGGGTGTGCTGTGGTGGCTCTTGCTTTGGCTGCGGCACTGGGTCGGAATAAGATTGCGGGTGTGGCTGCGAATCCGGCGCCGAGCGGGCCTTTGTGGTGGCGGCTGGTCTCGGCGGAAATTGATGAGGCTCCTCTGCCGGGAGCGGATTCGAAGCCCAACTACTTCACGACTCATCCTTTGGATCTGATGATTCCAGCGGATTGGAAGCTCACGGGGCAGGTGGATTGGCCGATGCATAAAGGCAATCCAAAGCTGGCATTTCACGTGGATTCTCCCGATGGGCTTGTGGGCCTGGAATATCTTGGCAGCGAGTCCTGGAGCTGGAGCGAGGATGCGGCGACACGCGCCAGCCTGAAGGCGAAGGGCGAGAGGGTTGAGCCTTTGCCGGCCACACTCGCTGCGGATTACCTGCGTGCTGTTCTGCTGCCCAAGTTGCGTCCTGGGGCTCAGGTGATCGGCATCGAACCATTGCCCAAAGCGACGGGATACATTACCCAGCGACTGGGCGGTGAAAACATTGCAGCCGAAACCGGAGCGGAGCAGACGAAGACAGCGGTTCCAAAGAGCTCCGGCGATGCGGCGCGGGCGCGGATAAGCTATGTGCGGAACGGTGTGCCGGTGGACGAATGGATCGAGGTCGCGGTCGAACATTTGCAGGAGCACGCAGACAACACGGCGCCGTGGCGAAAAGGCGAAACGGGGCGGCTCTATGTAGCTCCGAGCGGGTCGATGATCGATACTTTCAAAGTTATGGAGTGCGATGTTCTGCGCGCTCCGCAGGGAATGATGGGCCGATACAGCGGCATTCTGGCTACAATTCTGGGCCAGTTGATCCAGGACGATCGTTGGACGCGGCAGGTGTCGTATGAATACTGGCATGGCCAGCATGACGACCTGGTGATCTATTTTAGCGGCAGCTTCTTCGGAGAAGACCAATTCTCGTTTCACGCTGCTGACGGGAATGGATATCAGAACTTCGATCTCGCACATGCGTGGCAAATGGACCAGGGCGGTGAATTTGTTTTGACGGACTCGGCGGATTTCGATCCGAATGGAAAGGTGGGAACGAAAAAATGGGTACGGCTCAAGCCTGTCGAGAGTCAATAAGGGGAAGATCGGCCAGCTTGTGCATGACGCCGCACGTTGGCTTGCACATCAGGGTTGGATACGCGTTTGCCCTGGCTTAGAGTTATGATTCCAAGAGGGAAGCACGGTGGATTTGGATTTCGATTGGTGCTTTTCGAGACGGCCAACAACGAGCCGACCCGATGATCCCTCATGGCGGAATTGGAACAAAGCGCAGACGAGATTGATCGGTTTAAAGCGTTGGATGAAATTGCCCGGATGGCGAAATTGGCAGACGCAGCGGACTTAAAATCGGAATACTGAAATTAAAGAATCGACATAAGCACAATGAAAACAAGTAGTTATTGACATTTTTCCGCTTCGAGAATATCTTACACATAGCTTACACATTTCGGCCATTTTGGCCGGGATGGGAGGACATCCGTCCGTGGCGGAACAGTACACGATTCTCGGCGGCAAAGTTTACGTCTATCGACGACCGAACAGCAGTTGCTGGCAGTGCTCCACATATCTCGCAGGTCGCAATCGCCGCCGCAGCACGAAAGAAGACAGTCTCTCCAAAGCCAAGGAAGTCGCCGAGGATTGGTACCTTCAACTGCGCGGCAAGCTCCGCTCCGGAGAAATCAGAAACGAGAAAACCTTCCGCGAAGCGTCAGACCAATATCTCCGCGAATACGACATCATCACGCGGGGTCAGCGCAGCAAGCATTACGTCAGGGGCCTGCACGAGCGATCGGCTAACCACCTGGTCCCGTTCTTCGGCAATCTGGGCCTCTCGGAAATCACCTCCGGCAAGATTCAGGACTACAGGATTCACCGGCATGAAGAATCCGTCGCCAAGCGCGGCAAGCCGCCCGCCCATAACACCATGCATCAGGAAATCGTGGCGCTCCGCCAGACGCTGAAGACCGCGATCCGCCAGGGTTGGCTCGACCGGCTTCCCGATCTCTCCGAGCCCTACAGATCATCCCCAAAAATCTCGCACCGCGCGTGGTTCTCGCCGGAGGAATACAAGCAGCTCTACGAGGCGACGCGAAAGCGCGCGCACGAGCCGAAACAGGCGCGCTTCAAATGGGAATGCGAACAGCTTCACGACTACGTCCTGTTCTCCGCCAATACAGGCGTCCGGCCGGACGAAGCCCGACGCTTGCAATTTCGGGACGTGGCAATCGTCGAAGACGACGCCACCGAGCAAACAATCCTTGAAATCGAAGTACGGGGAAAGCGAGGCGTCGGCTACTGCAAGAGCATGACCGGAGCCGTGCGTCCGTTCGAGCGGTTGAAAGCCAGACTCCGTCCTTCCCGCGCTTACGAAGCGAATGACAAGGACGGACCCAACACTACAGCAACCAAAACAGAGGAATTGCGCCTGCCGAAACCCACGGACCTGATTTTTCCGAAATGGCAGCGCGAGCTTTTCAAGACAATTCTGGACGAGGAAAATCTCCGCGCTGACCGCGATGGCCGCCCGCGCACTGCTTACAGCTTGCGGCACACATACATTTGTCTGCGCCTGATGGAGGGCGCCGACATCTACCAGATCGCCAAGAACTGCCGCACCAGCGTCGAGATGATCGAGAAATACTATGCTGCGCACATCAAGAACAACCTTGACGCCGCCGCGATCAACATCATGCGGCCCAAACCAAAAAAGACGCAAAAATCCGCCAAGCGTTCCGATGCTGCGCGGCAGAACTCTGAAGCGTAGGCGCAAATTCCAGCAGCCTGATTTACCATAGGAATCGAACGGCCACGCGGGCGTGGCGGAATGGCATACGCAGCGGACTTAAGGAAAACTTGAGTGCTCGCCGGGAAACCGGCGATGCAGAACTGCCCAAATTCGGGGAACCCTGAAATGGCAATCCCGAGCCAAGCCCGGCGGAGAACTCCGCTGGGAAGGTGTAGAGACTAGACGGGCAGCACCTAAACCTCAGAGCACCGGGAAAAGGTGAAGGGATAGTCCAGACCGCAAACCCGCCCCTGCGCCGATGGCGCTACGGCGAGGCGGCGAAAGCCGTAGACGGTATGAAAATCCGCAGGCCGCAAGGCCGTGTGGGTTCAAGTCCCACCGCCCGCACCATCCCTTTCCTGCCTGATCTTCTATTGCTTCGAACCACACTGCTTCCCCAGCGTATCGGATAGCCGAGCTTGAGCGCAGCCTGATCGTCGAACGCACCCAGGCCGGGATAAAGGAAGCCCGCCGCCGTGGCGTGAAGTTTGGCCGTAGGAAGAAATTATCCCCCCTCCAAGTTGCTAAGGCCCGGAAGCTGATCGAGCAAGGCGAACGGGCTGGGGATGTAACCGCGCTCTGGAATGTGGGCCGGACGACTCTCTACCGGGCCTTGGCCGCATAATCCTATATTGGGTATTGGCGGTCGGGAAAAATGCGCTTAAAAGGGTATTTGCCAACTTCAGATCGTACAAGGGCTACTGAATAATACTGGAGACTGAATGCGCTTAAGCTGGAACGAGATAAAAGCACGAGCGGCGCGCTTTGCCGACGAATGGAAAAACGCCCATTACGAGAAGGGCGAGAGCCAAACCTTCTACAATGAGTTCTTTGAGGTATTCGGCGTTACCCGCCGTCGCGTTGCCAGCTTTGAAGAACCTGTAAAGAAGCTTGGTGATGAGCGAGGGTTCATCGACCTCTTTTGGAAAGGCGTTCTCCTGGTTGAGCAAAAGAGCGCTGGCCGAGATTTAACGCGAGCAAAGCAGCAAGCTCTCGACTACTTTCCCGGTCTCAAGGAAAACGAACTGCCCCGTTTCGTCCTCGTCAGCGATTTCCAGACTTTTGAGCTTCACGACCTCGAAGACGACACAACAAGCCGCTTCACCCTGCGCCAACTGCCCAACCATGTTGAAGAGTTCGGCTTTATTCTGGGTGTCCAGAAGCGCTCGTTCCGCGATCAAGACCCAGTAAACATTGAGGCCTCAGAAATCATTGGTAAGCTCCATGACGCCCTCAAGGACTCTGGATATGAAGGCCACGAGCTTGAGCGATTTCTAGTACGCCTCGTGTTCTGTCTTTTCGCTGATGATACCGGCATCTTTGAGCCTCGTGACATATTCTCTACGCTCATTACACAGCGCACCAACCCGGACGGCAGTGACACGGGGTTGTGGCTTAGTCAGCTCTTCGATGTCCTTAACAAACCCGTTGCGCAACGCCAGAAAAACCTCGACCAAGATTTGGCGCAGTTTCCGTATGTCAACGGCGACCTGTTTGAAGAGCGTCTATCCCTCCCCTCATTCAATGCCCCTATGCGTTCGCATTTGATTGACGCGCTTGATTTCAGTTGGGACGCCATATCCCCGGCTATATTCGGTTCGCTCTTCCAGTCAGTCATGAACCCGCAAGAGCGGCGCGCCCAGGGAGCGCACTATACAACCGAGCGGAACATCCTCAAAGTGATAGAGCCGCTTTTCTTGGACGGACTGCGCGCCGAGTTCAACCGCCTTATAGAGCGCCGCGATAGCAGTCGCCGGAAATCAATAGAGACCTTTCACAAGAAACTTTCCACTCTTCGTTTCTTTGATCCGGCGTGTGGTTGCGGTAACTTCCTGATTATCTCGTACCGTGAACTTCGCCTGCTCGAAATCGAGGTGCTTAAAGCCCTTCGCAAAGACGGGCAGCTATTCCTTGATGTATCCCAAATGAGCCAGATCGATGTGGACCAGTTCTATGGCATCGAGCTAGGCGAATTCCCAGCGCGCATTGCCGAAATTGCCCTGTGGATGATGGATCACATCATGAACAACAAGCTCTCGCTTGAATTCGGTGAGAGCTATGTTCGCATTCCCTTGAAGAAGTCGCCACACATCGTTTACGCCGATGCGCTCGAGATCGATTGGGCCGGATTGCTTCCCCCTGCCGATTGCTCTTATGTCCTCGGCAATCCACCCTTCGGCGGCGCGAAGTATCAAAGCCCGAAGCAGCGTGAGCAAGTCCGCCGAATTGCCCAGCTTGGCGGCAGTGGCGGCACCCTCGATTTCGTTACCGCGTGGTTCCTAACCGCAGCTAACTATTTACGCCAGTCGCGTGCACACATAGGGTTCGTCGCTACCAGTTCAATTACGCAAGGCGAACAAGTGGCGCAACTCTGGCCCGTTCTTTTTGAGCGCACTGGCCTTGAAATCAGCTTCGCGCACCGCACTTTTGCATGGGGAAGTGACGCGCGCGGTATGGCACACGTTCATGTCGTAATCATCGGTCTGACTCGTCGCGATCAGGAACCGCCCGTGAAACGATTGTTCAGCTATAGCGACATTCATGGGGACCCCACTGAGAGCGAACATCAAGCGCTTACACCCTATTTGTTTGATGCGGGCACTGTCGTAAATCGCCATCTTGTTGTCGAAGAAACAAGCCGCCCACTCTGCGACATTCCGAAACTTGTTATAGGATCTAAACCAATCGATGAAGGACATCTTATCTTTTCAGGCGAAGAGCGTAAGGCTTTCTTGCAAAATGAACCGACCGCCAAGAGATTCATGCGTCCATTCGTCGGCACCGATGAGTTTCTCTATGGTCTCGATAGATGGATTCTGTACCTGGATGGTGCATCACCAGTGGATATTAGGGCAATGCCGAAAGTGAAGGAACGCATCGCCGCCGTCCGAGAATTCCGGTTGAAAAGCAAAAGCCCAGGCACCCAAAAGCTCGCTGAAACACCCACCCGATTTCATGTAACGGTTGTTCCGAATAGACCATTTCTCGTTATTCCGGAAGTAAGCTCAGAGCGCCGCGACTATGTTCCAATCGGTTGGCTCCAACCACCAACGATACCTAGCAATCTCGTTCGTGTGTTACTTGACGCTGACCTCTGGCATTTTGGCATTCTTACATCTGCTATCCACATGGCATGGTTGAGGCAAATCGGAGGCCGCCTTGAGAGTCGCTACAGGTACTCAATCGGAATTGTCTATAATCCCTTCCCTTGGCCCGAAGCGACAGACCGACAGCGGGCTAAAATCCGGTCACTTGCCCAGGCAGTCCTTAATGCCCGGATGCAGTTTGCAAACTCCACACTTGCTGACCTGTACGACGTTGATGCGATGCCGCCAACACTACGAAAGGCCCACCATGCCCTTGATGACGCCGTGGACAAGCTCTATCGTTCCGCTGCATTTACTGGTGATCGTGACCGCGCGGAGCATCTTTTCGGACTTTATGAGAAGCTCATAACACCCCTTGTTGCTGCTGCCTCCCGGCCAGCCCGGCACGGAAGGAAGCGCACATGACGTCTTTCATGCCCGGCTATCCATAAATCGTCACTGCGCCGCCATGAACAGGTGATGGATGCGAAAAAGGCCCGTCTCATTTGTGCGCTGATGGTGCGTCTCTCGTGCTCGTGCATCACCTTTCAGGATGTCTGAGGATTGGAATGTTCCAGGTGCAGTCATGCAGAGTGCTGTGTAGTGGGTTCGAATATTCCCTTCGACGCTTGTCATGGCCTGAGAGACATTTCCGTCAAGAACGTACCCAAGCATCCCCCCATGACGAACAGCCTTGGAGTATTGGCCTGTAACGAACCGCAACATGCCGTGTGTGACATACTCCGTTGCGTATGTTCGCAGCTTACCTCCCTTCTTGACGTTTAGCCGCTTGCTTTCCAAACAAAAATATATGTCCTCGCGCGGAACTAACGGGATAAATGCAATATCAAGTCTGCCAAGCTCTTCGCCCGGCATCGGGTCCAGCTCGACTACCTGCGTGCGAATCTGAAACATCAACTCACGAGCAGTGCGGTTTTGTGTCAATATCCGACACAAAGCAACCGTGATATTGTCTTCTTTTTCATCCGGCGCGGGTGACGGCATTTCCTGCCAGCTTTCCACAACGAGGTTGAGGATTTGTGGCAGCATCGGGTCGATCAAATCAGACCATTCCGTAGGTGCACCAATAACGCTCACGCCACCCCCTGCGGAGAGTTCATCAAAATCGAGCCCGCAATCTCATCCGCGTCATTCAGGGCTGCCGTCTCTGTCCAGAATCGCCTTCCGATTGGTTTCACTATGTAGAGATGGTCCCGATCAAAGACCTTTGCTCCACGAATCAACTCGAAGGCGTTGAGCTTCTGGGATGTAACTTTACGAAGGCGATCCAACGCCGTCATGAGGTCTTCGGAGTCATGATTCACGGGTATCGATGTTACCCCGGCACGGGTCTTTTGCAGAATCGCCACACCAATTCCGAGATTCGTGGAAACTTGGGAATAGCCTTGAACGACGAAGGGTCCACTTCTCGCCCACCCGTTAAGCGTTCCGCAGAGTCGCTCAACATAGAGGCGTTGCTGCACCTCAGTGCTCGGTGAAATTGTGGGGACAGTCTGACGTGCTCTTGTTGGCCGCACACTGGGAGCGATGACCTTCGCGGTATCGTCGATCAGAACACTCTCAATCGGGAGAACATCGAAATACTCGCCAACCAATTTCTCAATCGCCTCTGTTGCTTGTTGCACAATGCCCGCACGATCAACGAAGTGCCCCGAAGCTTCGTTGGAGGCCGAGGTGACGGTTTCCGCAACTTCTTTGACGATTTCTCGCGATCTGCGAGGATTAGGCGTTGCATCCGGTAGTGGGAAAGGAATGCGGAGGAGTTCTTCTACATGGATTTCCTGGCGGCTTACGCCCCAATTGGATGAGGTCTGGAACATGAAGTATCGTGCCAGCGAGGAACGCAGGTACGCGGCCAGAAATACAAGCAAGTCGCGATCCTCTTTGGGGCCGCTGATACCACGTAACGCGTGCCTGAAAGACACATCAAAATCCGCGAATGCAATACTCGTGAATCCCTTTGAAACGAGAACATGCGGAGCGCGAAATACTAATGGATTAGACGTTCTTCTTACGCTCAATTCACGTGAGGGTAAATTCAAACACGCATCCTTAGAAAGAAACAAATTGAGATCAGCCGATGTTGCCTCAATAAAAAGCTTTGATGTTAATCGCAGCGGTTTGGCTTTCGAAGGATCATCATTCTCGCCCATCGGCTGAAAGCCCTCGGCAATCAGCCATGGCTTGTTAGTATTGCTCTCTCGCGTTTGATGAACGTGGTCACGCAGCCGCGGATACAGCGAAAGACGATCAATCAGTCGCCGATCTCTAGCTGTCGCCCAATATTGTTTCTTCCAAATTTGTGGAGCGTCTCTTCCATCCAGGTCATCCAAAACGTCACCCAAGGTCACTGTACTGCGATCCTCCGGCATTATCGCGATGACCTCGGCGCGCGTAACAAGCCAGTCTGTCTTAGGTGCCCAATATTCAATCGAATGTTGCCGATTCTTTGGAGCCGGTTTTCTGTACGTGAGCACAATTGCTGGATGGCGAGCTTCTTCGAACAAGAAAAACTGGTAGTCTGCCAAATTGAGGATGCAGTCGACAGCGTGGGCGTTGAAAAACCGACGCTGAAATTCTAGCGCCGTACTTCCGTGGTTGAAGATAGTGCCATGCGGCAAGACAAAGCAGATTTTCCCGCTGTCTTTTGCGTGATGTGCTGCTTTCCATGCGAACGCGGCAGATACTTGCTTATCCGGGACTGGATACGAGTGTTCGGGATCAGAGCACCATGTCGCTGAAGGGGTGCCCGGCAGCGAGATACTCCCCCAGGGGGGGTTGCCAACCACCAAATCGACATCGATGGGATACGTTCCGTTGTCAGTGAAGAAATCACCGCACCAAATATTACCTTCAATTTCCTTTCCGACCACTGCGTCCGGATAGTGGATCAGTGTGGGTAATCGGTGCCCCTTCTGCTGAAGCTCCTGAATGTCCCTTGGCGTAAGTTGATCGAGATAGGCCAGGTAGAGACTGAATGCGGTGATCCTGCAAGCAGTCGGATTTATGTCCACACCGTACAGGCCACACAATACTTTTCTCAGCTCACGCGCCCTACGGTCGTTTCTCGCTTCCGGATTGGACTGCTTCCACTCTTCGGCCATGCGGTTGAATAGACCAACGAGAAAAATTCCGGACCCGCAGGCAGGATCGAAACAGCGGAGGCCTAACAGCGAAGTCGATGTCGCGAGTGCCATGTCCAAGACGAGTTCCGCGAGGAACCGTGGCGTATAAAACGCGCCTTTGAGCTTATCTTCTCCGGTCAAAAATCGTTCATAGATCGCGCTGATGGCCTCTACCGGGATCACACCGAAATCGTATGGCCAGAATGAACTCTGCCCGCTTTGTGCGTTTGTCGCTCGAAAGAAATCATCCAACGGCGCAATATATGAGACCGATACTTGTCTCTGCTCTACATCCAAGTCATCACTAAAGAGGTCGCCGTTGAAATCTGCGCCGAGTCTTCGGAAGAGGTCATATAGTGCATTTTTGGCTTTGCTCTTCGGTTTCATTCCGAGCACGTCGCGCAAATGAGTGGCGTCCAGCATACCGATTTCGCGCAAGTATGCTTGGCCGATGACCTCACGGTCAAAGAGGTAACAGACGAAGACGAGACGACAGAGTAAAGCGTCTAGTATGCCAGCATCGAGCCGACCGTCAGACGACTCCGCTAATTTATTCCTCGTTGCTTGCAGATTATTAAGCAAATCCCTATCGACACGCTGATCTGGATCAAACGATCTCGAATGGCGACGGAAGTACTCACCGGATTCGACAGTAGGAAGGAATTCACGGATCGCGACAGAAGCTCGCTGGAGAGTGTCTACCAAAGCCGGATTATGGCCACTGCCCGTTGGTGGGAGTGGACGCACAAGACCGGAATAGACCTGAACCTGAATCGGGTCAACCAGCACCAGGATGGGAGCGCCGCCGTGATTCCAGAACTTGCGATGAAGGCTGGCGACATCTTCGGATTCGATACGCCTTACCTGTTTGAAATAGACCAGAGGGATATTCTCAGTGCAGAGAACCCCGTCCAGCTTGAGCAAGTCAAAAGCCCGGCGCAAGACGTGGCTTTGCGACGCGTCCAGCCCCGGCGCGTTGAGCTCCGCTTTGCTGGCAAAGAACGTCTTCGGATCAGAGTCACCGATGCCAAATTCGCTTCGCCAATTGTTCGCCTCAGCCATCTTACTCATCGTACAACCAACTTCCCCCAAATGGAGACATTTTTAAGCCTAACCTGATCCCCTTCCCTTGTGCTTTGGCATCGTCCTGCAAAAGGCATTTTCCTGGAATTTAATTCGTAACCCCAGCACCCTACACAACCAATCATGCGGACAGAAGCCCTTCCGTGTCATGTCCGTGATCGCTGCCTGCATCCCTCTTTCTTGATGCCCCTCAAAAGGGCGGGGCGAAGGCACTTTAGCCGCCGCCGCCTGCCGTCAATGACGGATTTTGGCTCCCCCCCTGCCCTGTGGTCACGGTTCCCCCAAAATCCTATGGACAGCCGCGCTCAGTTGCGACGGCGTGACGTGCCGTCTTTCGCCCCCGCCACCAGTCAAGGG
>Ga0255349_1000255_pt1 | contig 24466 bp, 15 predicted proteins | sample CBST25v15metaG_FD_189947 | JGI IMG/M metagenome (GOLD analysis project Ga0255349, IMG submission 189947) | Peat soil microbial communities from Stordalen Mire, Sweden - C.B.S.T-25.v15 | ecosystem: Environmental > Terrestrial > Soil > Wetlands > Peat | place: Sweden: Norrbotten County, Stordalen...
GCCAAGGATTTTGACGATGCTGTTCTTGTAACTGAGCGTAAAGAAGGGGGCTACGAGCTGCAGGTGCACATTGCCGATGTCTCCGAATATGTGCGTGCGGGAACGGACCTCGATCTGGAGGCGCGGCTCAGAGGAACCAGCGTCTACTTCCCAGATCGCGCCATCCCCATGCTGCCGCAGGAGCTTTCCAGCGGCATTTGCAGCCTGCGCCCCGGCGAAGACAGGCTGGTGCTGAGCTGCATCATGCAGCTCGACTCGACCGGCCACATCGAAAGCTACGAGATTGTCGAGGGGGTGATCCGCTCGGCGGCGCGGATGACCTATACGGAGGTAGCCGCGATTTTAGATGGAGATTCCGAAACTCGCGCGCGCTATGCCGCGCTGGTTCCCGGCTTTGAGCGGATGCACAAGCTGGCAATGCTGATGAACCAGCGGCGCGAGGAGCGGGGCAGCATCGATTTCGACCTGCCTGAGCCGGTGATCGAGTTCGACGAGCAGGGGCAGATGCGCGGCGTGACCAAGTCCGAGCGCACATGGGCCAACCGGCTGATCGAGGAGTTCATGCTGGCCGCGAACGAGTGCGTGGCCACATGGCTGGAAGACCTGGGCGTGCCTTCGCTCTACCGCATCCATGAGAAACCGGAGCCGCGGCGCGTGGTCGAGTTTGAAGATCTGGCCGCCAGCTTCGGCTACACGCTGGGTCTGGGCGCGCTGCCGGTCAAGCGGATTCAAATGAAGAGTGATCGCCGCGACGCGCTGCGCACCGGCCGCGACGCGCGCACCTACGAGCTGCCAGAAGATATTCCGGTGACGCCGCGCATGTATCAGAAGCTCTCTCACCGCATCGAGGGCAAGCCGGAGGAGCGGATTCTGAGCTATCTGATGCTGCGTTCGCTCAAGCAGGCGCGCTATTCCGAGATCAACGAAGGCCACTTTGCGCTGGCCGCGCCCAGCTATACGCATTTCACTTCGCCGATCCGGCGCTATCCCGACTTGACCGTCCATCGCATCGCCAAGGCGCTGCTGGCAGAGGGCGTGAGCGGCAAGGCAGTGGTGGCGGAGGGGCGGCAGAGTTCGCCGTGGACGCATCCGAATGAGGGAGTGCCGAGCGGTGTGGCTTCCCACCCTAGCCGCAAAAACAACAGCGCGGCGAGGGTGGGGCACCCAACAATTTTCTCCGGCGAGCCGCCGATTGCGGAGGCAGAGCTGGCGCAGATTGCGGAGGAAACCAGCCAGACTGAGCGCCGCGCCGCCGATGCGGAACGGGAACTGGTGGAGTGGAAGAAGGTCCGCTTCATGCAGGACAAGGTGGGCGACGAGTTTGCCGCTCTGGTGCTGAACCCGACGAAATTTGGCCTCTTTGTCGAACTGACGGACATGTTTGTCGAGGGTCTGGTGCCCATTGATTCGCTGCGCGACGACCGGTACACCTGGCGCGAGAACACGCACGAAATCATTGGCGTGCGCACGGGCCGAGGCTTTCGCGCGGGCGACCGGGTGCAGGTGATTCTGGACCGCATTCTGGCGGCTGAGCGCAAGCTGCAATTCTCGATTGCGGAAGAGGGGCTGCAACTGACCGGAAAGACGCCCGCCAAATCCCGCCCGAAGGCGAAGAAAAAGAAGGGCACCGCCGCGCCGGGGCGTTCCTTCAAGGGCAGGGCCAAACAGGGCAAAAAGGGCAGGCGGCGATAAAAAAAGAACGGCCTCGATTTCGAGGCCGTTCTTGCATTCTGGGGAAGGGAAAGCAGATTAGAGGTTGGCTAGTTTCTCGGCCATCTCGCCGATGATCGGCAGCTTGATGCGCTTGCCGTTGAAGGCACTGACGAATACGAAGATCCAAACGATGAAAAGGGCTAGACCCACCAATTGCATTACCGTCAAAGTGAGAAAGACGGTAGACGGAACAAGATTTTGCACGAGACCGACAAGGATGTCGATCAGCGCCCAGGCAACAAAAAAGAGGATCGACTGCCAGGCGTGGAAACGAACATACGAGCTTCTCTTGAAGGGTTCGACGATCAGAAAAACAATCGCAGGGATGATGGTCAGGTAGGCAAGACCGCCGGCGGCGTTGTCTGAGAGTCCAGACGGATTCGAATCGGTCATGAAAACTCCTTGTACAGCTTGACAACGCGGCTGGTGGGGGGAGGGCGGATTGGGGAAGCCGACTGTCCTTAATGGTGAGTATCAACCGCCCCGAAAGAATCTGACTGGTCAAAATTGCTCAAGAAACTGCAAATTGTTGTTCCAAAGATCTCTGGCGCGGCTGCTGACTGGCCGGGCGAGTATCTTCTCTGCCGGAAAGAAACGATGCACTCGATCCAATACAATGGGACGAGGAGCTTAACGGATGGCACATATGGTTTTTTGCGCGCGCAACAAGAAGGAGATGGAGGGCCTCGATGAGCCTCCCTTCGACTCGGAGTTCGGCGAGAAGATTTACAAGAACGTCTCGAAAGCGGCCTGGGACGAGTGGGTCGACCGGCAGCGGATGCTGCTGAACGAGTACCGCTTGCAGCCCTGGACCCCGCAGGCGCAGCAGTTCCTGGTGGAGCAGATGGAGCAGTTCTTCTTCGGCGAGGGCTTGGCGATGCCTGAGGCATTCACGCCGCCGGCGAAGTGAAGAGAGTGGTCAGTGGTCAGTCGCGGCCAGGGGCCGGAAGCAGATTGATGCGATTCCTTGGCCGGAGGCGAGCGCCCAGGGCTTGCCTCGTGTAAACTAAAAACAACCCTAAAGCCGGCTCCCCGCGAGCCGGCTCGATTGTGTCGGGACGTGGCTCAGCCTGGTAGAGCACTCGCTTGGGGTGCGAGGGGTCGGGAGTTCAAATCTCCCCGTCCCGACCATTATTTCTCTGCATTGTGATTTTGGAACGCCGATATTGGGCGGTCCGGCGTATGTCTCTCAGGCAGCGCCGCAGAAGCGGTTTTTACGCATTCCTCGACAAACCTCAAAAACAGAGCCGTATTGTGCCGCAGAAATCGCGCCCTTGCGCCATAGATGCGCTGACTTTGATAGTTTGGAACCATGCTTGGAACTTCTGCTCAAACCGATTTGACTGCTCCCGACCTGGAAACCCTGACTGCCGATGTGGTGGCGATGGCAGTGAAAGCTGGCGCCAGCGACGCCGAAGCTGTCGTCTCCGAAGGCGATGAATTCAGCGTCAATGTCCGCATGGGGCAGGTGGAAACGCTGAAGGAGTCCGGCTCGCGGGGACTTGGGCTGCGGGTTTTTCGGGGCACGCGCTCGGCCTCGACCTCGACCAGCGACCTGACCCCGGAGGGGATTCGCCAGCTTGTGGATGGCGCGCTGGCGCTGGCCAAAGTCACGGAAGAGGACCCCTTTACAGGCCTGCCGGAGACCTGCGATTTCGGTTCGCTGCCGGGCGACCTGCACCTTTACGACGACGATGTGTACTCGCTGCCGGGCGCGGAGCGCATCGAGTGGGCGCGGCGGGCGGAGGCGGCGGCGCTGGCGGCCGACCCGCGCATCACCAACTCGGATGGCGGCAGCTTTGAAGCGGCCACCGGGCGCAGGGTGATGGCCAACTCGCGCGGCTTTCTTGGCGGCTACCGCAGCAGCTATGCCGGAATTTCCGCAGCGCCGCTGGCCCAGGATGCGAATGGCCAGATGCAGCGCGACGGCTGGTGGTCCAGCGCGCGGCGGCTGGCGGATTTGGACTCGCCGGAATCCATCGGCAAGGAAGCGGCGCGACGGGCACTGCGCCGGCTGGGCGCGAGGCGCGTGGCTACACAGCGGGTTCCTATTGTCTTTGCGCCGGAGGTGGCGCGCTCGCTGATCGGCTCGGTCTTCGAGGCTGCTTCGGGCGACTCGATCTGGCGCGGCGCGTCCTTCCTGGCCGGAAAGCTGGGCGAGCAGATCGGCGCGGCGGGCCTGACGATCGTTGATGACAACACCATGCTGCTGCCCTCGGGGATGGGCGGCTTCGGAACTTCACCTTTCGATGGCGAAGGGCTGCCCTCGCTGCGGACTGTGGTGGTCGAGAAGGGCGTGCTGAGCAACTATCTGCTCAATACTTACACTGCCCGAAAGCTGAAGATGAAGTCCACCCATAACGCTTCGCGGGGGCTGGCCGGCACGCCGGGCATCGGCTGCGGCAACCTCTATCTGGAGCCTGGGACGCTGACTCCGGAACAGATCATCGCCGAGATTCCCGCAGGCCTCTACGTCACAGGCCTGATGGGCTTTGGCGTGAACACGGTCACCGGCGACTACTCCCAAGGCGCCACAGGCCTGTGGATTGAGAACGGCCAACTGACGCACGCCGTTGAAGAGATCACCATCGCCGGCAACCTGGCTGAGATGCTGCGCAATGTGACCACCATCGGCAACGATCTGGAGTTTCGCGGCGCGGTGGCCTCGCCCACGCTGCGCATCGACGGGATGACGATTGCGGGAAGTTAGGGAGTTAGCGGTGCTAGCGGGGTTAGCCGCGCTGCGCGCGTGTTAGCGGAGTTGGCGGAGCTTGAGCATGATGGCTGATTCAAGGCAAAGTTCCGAGGTTGCGATGCAGCAGATTGCCTTTGATCCGGCGGACGCCAGGGCGGCTCTGGCGCAACTGCCGCAAACTCCGGCGGTCTTCGCGCTCTATGGAGCGGAGGCGCATGCTGAGCCTTATATCGGCCGCACGCCGAATCTGCGCGGAAGGCTGGAACGGCTCTTGCAGCCCTCGGCCAAGCATCCGCGGCGGTTGCAACTGGCTGAGCGCGTGCGGCAGATTCGCTGGCGGCTCACCGGCTCGGATTTCGAATCGCTGCTGGTTCAGTTTGAGCTTGTGGAGAAGGTCTACGGCGCGAAGTGCCTAGAACGTATGCACTTGCGGCAGCCGGCCTTTATCCGCTTCATGGGCGGCAACGCTTACCCGCGCATTACGGTCACGTATCACCCCAGCCAGCGCGAGGCCCGCTGGTCTTACGGGCCCTTCCAGTCGCGCACCTCGGCCGAGCGCTTTGCCGAGGAGGCGCTCAAGCTGTTTCTGCTGCGCCGCTGCACGGAGAACCTGGACCCCAATCCCGCCCATCCCGGCTGCGTCTACTCCGAAATGAAGATGTGCCTCGCGCCCTGCTACCAGGGCTGCTCGGACGAGCGCTACGCCGAGGAGGCCGCGGCGGTGGAGCAGTTTCTGGCTACGCGCGGCGAGAGTCGGCTGACAGCGCTGCGCACCGAGCGGGACGCGGCCTCGGCCAACCTGGAATTTGAAGCCGCCGCCGCTCTCCACGGGCAGATGGCTCGCGTTGAGAGCGTGAGGGCTCTGGCTTCCGAGCTGGTTCGCCCGCTCGCGCAACTTCGCGCGGTCATCCTGCAAGCCTCGGCCAATCCCGGCGAGGTCGCCGTCTTCCTCTACGAAAACGGGCGGCTGAGCGGCCCGGCGGGTTTCTCGACGCTGGGCATGAGAATCCAGAACGAGCAGTCCGGTTCGACTTCGCTTTTTGCGCATCCGATGGCGATTGAGGCGGTTCCGGAAACAACAGAGATCAGGGATCAGAGATCAGAGATCAGTCCGGCGGCGAAGGATCCAACTGCCGCGCCGCAACTGCCGCAAATGGAAAGCAGTGCTTTACAGGCTGCGGAAAAAGGCCTGTTTCCAAGTAAAACTGCCGAAGAGCATCCATTAGGGGCTAAAGCCCGCCTTGATCTTGCGGCGTTTGCGGCACGACTAAAGTCGTGCCCTGATACAAAACAGCCTTTTGAAAACCGTTCTGAAAGCTTTTCCGCATCCTCCTCAGCCTCCGAGGATGATCCTTCGGAAAGCGCAGGGCCCTCTTCTGCCACTTCCGGCGCAGTCTCAGCCGAGGCGGCATCGATTGCGCCTGCCAAGTTGGCACGCGGCACGCTCGACGCCCGCATGGAGGCGGCGCTGGCCGAGTTGGTCAAGCTCTCGAAAGCCCCGTCGCCCACCCTCCGCCAGGGCTATCTGGCGCTGGTCAAGCGCTGGTACTACCGCCCAGAAGCCCGGCGAGCCGGGGAAATCTTCTTTCCCGACGCGGAAGGCCGCTGGCCGGTGAAGGCCATGCTGCGCGGGGTGGGGCGGGTTGCGGCGGGCAGCATGCGGCAAAGGGAGCCGCAGGGCTAGAAGCTGGCCCATAAGCAGGGTGATGGCTTCCCCCCTTCGCCAGAATTGAGGCGAAAGGATGGGGTGTCCGGCAATCCGCCCGCTCATCGCGAAAAGACCGCGATGAACGGGGCACAGCTTTTCATGGTTAAGGATGATTCTTCGGGGCTGATTTTGCGGGCGTTATCGGCACGACTGAAGTCGTGCCCTTTCAAAACATCAACTTGCGCAGAGGTTCTTAAGACTGGCGCGGCTTCGCGCTGATACACTGGGCCTGCATGGAAACGCATCCCGGAGGCCCCATGATCGAGCTGTTGCCATCGGTTCTTTCGGCGGATTTCGCCCATCTGGCGGACCAGGTTGCCGCGGCTGAGCGGGGCGGCGGCACGGTCATCCACGTGGACGTGATGGACGGCCATTTTGTGCCCAACATCACCCTTGGACCGCCGGTGGTGAAGAGCTTGCGCAAGTTCACCAGCCTGCCGCTGGACTGCCACCTGATGATTGAGAACCCGGACGAGTTCATCCCCGCCTTTGCGGACGCGGGGGCGAACTGGGTGAGCGTTCACTACGAGGTTTGCCGGCACCTGCACCGCTCGCTGGAGCTGATTGCCCAGCACGGGATGAAGCCGGGGGTGGTGGTCAATCCGGCCACACGGGTTGAGCTGCTGAGCGAGATTCTGCCCATGGTTCACCATGTGCTGGTGATGAGCGTGAATCCGGGCTTCGGCGGGCAGAAGTTCATTGAGTTTTCGCTGGACAAGATCCGGCTGCTGGCCCAGATGCGCGAGGAACGGGGGCTGGCATTTAGAATCGAAGTGGACGGCGGAGTGGCTCACGATACGGTGGCCCGCATCGTCCAAGCGGGAGCGGACCTGCTGGTGGCAGGCAACGCCGTTTTTGGGGCGGGGCAGCCGGAACAGGATGCGCGCGCGCTGCTGGCCGCGGCCCGCGAGGCCGCGGGGGAATAGCAAAAACATTGTATTCAGGGTTTTACTCAATAGCAGGGCATTACAAGCAAGATTCAAGAGCTTTTGGGGAACTGGCTTGAGGCCTGTCGACGGGCCGCAGCAGTAATGAGGTGGTATGAACCGGTTGACAAGGAAGATTGCCGCCGTAACGCTGGCGGTTCTGGTGCTGGGGGGCATTTCCGCCCAGGCCAAGGACAAGAAACCCAAGCACAAGAAGCACGAGGACCTGAGCGCTAACCCGCTGTCCAGCGTGAAATCCAAGCAGCCCGACAAGGAGCTCTTCGACAAGGCCATGTTGGCCATGAAGAAGAGCCGCTTCGACGTGGCGCGGCTTGACCTGCAGACCATGCTCAACACCTATCCGGACTCCGAGTACCGGATGCGCGCCAAGCTGGCCGTGGGCGACACCTGGTTCAAGGAGGGCGGCACCGCGGCCCTTACCCAGGCAGAGTCCGAGTACAAGGACTTCATCACCTTCTTTCCCAATGCCCCGGAAGCCGCCGAAGCGCAGATGAAAGTGGCCGACATCTACTACGAGCAGATGGAGAAGCCCGACCGCGACTACACCAATGTTGAGCGCGCCGAGCAGGAATACCGGGACATGATCAACTCCTTCCCCGACTCGAAACTGGTGCCGCGCGCCAAGCAGAAGCTGCGCGACGTGCAGGAGGTTCTGGCCGAGCGCGAGACGCAGATCGGCCTCTTCTATGGGAGCCGCGAAAACTTTGGGGCCTCGATTGCCCGCCTGCAGACCGTGGTTGATACCTACCCGCTTTACTCCAAGAGCGACCAGGCTCTGCTGGGCATTGGCGATGCATTTGCCGGCCAGGCCCACGCCATCCAGATGGCGCCGAATCTTCCCGGCGCGATCAAGGAGCGGCTGAGAGCGATTTATCAGGACAAGGCCGCCGCGGCCTACGCCAAGGTCATTACCCGCTATCCCATGGCTCCCCATGTGGAAGATGCCCGTGACCGGCTGGTCGCCATGAACCGCCCCGTTCCAGACCCAACCCCGGAATCGGTTGCCGAGAACGACGCCGAAGAACGCAGCCGCCAGCCCTTGCGCTTTACCGGGAAGACCTTCGACATCATCAGGCACGGGCCCACTGTGGTTGAAGCAGTGCATGTGGGCGAGCCGAGCCTGGACGACCCCAAGCGTACTCTCGCGCCTGATCTGAACAGGCAGAACCTGGCCCTTTTCAATGCCGCCACCAACGCCGGCAAGCCGGCCGCTGCAGCCGCTGTTACGCCCACCGGCGTGAACGAGCCGCCCCGCAGCGACCAGCCTTCCCAGGCGCCTTTGCAGCTTGAGAAACCAGCAGGCGGCACGGGCGTCGGTGTCGAGATTGTGAACGCGCCTCAGGCTGACGCCAATGCCGTCATCAAGCCGGTGGGTCCGGTCAACACAGCCGTGCCAGCCGCGGAAAAGCCGGCCGAAGCTCCCGACCAGGTCAACGACGTGAAGTCGACGCCGGCCGCGCCTGCCAATGCAGCCGACGCCAAAAAGAAGAAGGCGGATTTGAGCGACGAATCCTCCAGCAAGAAGAAAAAGAAGAAGGGCCTCTCCAGGCTGAAGCCGTTCTGAGAAAACAGCAGATCGAGAAGTGAAAAGGCCGCATCCAAACCGGGTGCGGTCTTTTTATTGGCGTGGATCGCCTGATTCCGCGCTGGGCAGTTGGCTGTTCCCTTGCCGCTATCTGATAAAGTGAGGTGTAGTCCCCTCGCGCGGAAGCCCTCTCCACATAGGGCGTTTTCGCGAATCCCCGGGGCTCACCTAAGACAATCATCATGCCCCACGACTTGCCAAAAGCTTACGATCCCACTGCCATTGAAGATCACTGGGCCGAATACTGGGTGAGCGAGAAGCTCTTCGCGCAGCCCACGCCCTCGCCCGCCGACCCCGAGCAGGAGTCCTTCACCATCCTGCTGCCTCCGCCCAACGTCACCGGCCGCCTGCACATGGGCCACATGCTCAACCAGGCGGAGATGGACATTCTCACCCGCTGGCGGCGCATGAGCGGCCGGCGCGCGCTGTGGCTGCCCGGCACGGACCACGCGGGCATCGCCACGCAGATGATGGTCGAGCGCCAGTTGGCCACCGAAGAAAAAACGCGGCAGGGGTTGGGCCGCGAGGCGTTTGTCGAGCGCGTTTGGCAGTGGCGGCGCGAGACCGGCGGCGCAATTCTCGACCAGATGAAGCGGCTGGGCGCCTCGGTTGACTGGCAGCGCGAATACTTCACCATGGACGATAACTTGTCGGTTGCCGTGCGTGAGGCCTTCGTCCGGCTTTATGAGCAGAATCTAATTTATCGCGGTTCTTACATTGTTAACTGGTGCCCGCGCTGTCAGACGGCGATTAGTGACCTGGAAGTGTTCCACGAGGAACACAAGGGCCACTTATGGGAGATTCGCTATCCAGTTATCGGGGACGACGGCAAAGATACCGGCGAGTTTGTAACTGTTGCGACCACGCGCCCCGAAACCATGCTCGGCGATGCAGCCGTCGCCGTTCATCCGGAAGACGAGCGCTATCTTCACATGCACGGCAAGAAACTCCGCCTGCCGCTGGTGGGCCGCGAGATTCCCATCGTGCTTGACGAGTGGGTCAGCCGCGACTTCGGCACCGGCGCGGTGAAGGTAACTCCCGCGCACGACCCCAACGACTTTGCCATCGGCGAGCGGCATCACCTGCCCTCGATCAACATCATGGATGCCGAAGGCCACATCAACGAGGAGGGCGGCGCGTATGCCGACCTCGACCGCTATGTGGCGCGCAAGCGCATCCTCGCCGACCTGGAAGCTCAGGGGTTGCTGGGCGAGATCAAAGACCACCTCAATAACGTGGGCCACTGCGACCGCTGCAAGACGGTTGTCGAGCCGCGCCTCTCCACGCAATGGTTTGTGAAGATTCAGCCGCTGGCCGACAAGGCCAACGAAGCCGTCCGCAAGAAGTACATCCGCTTCACGCCGGAGATGTACGAGAAGACCTACTTCGAGTGGATGGATAACATCCACGACTGGTGCATCTCTCGCCAGCTCTGGTGGGGCCATCGCATTCCGGCCTGGCACTGCTCGGAGTGCCACAAGATTACTGTCACCCGCGTCGATCCCAAGGCCTGCACACACTGCGGCTCGGAAAAGATTACGCAGGAGACTGACGTTCTGGACACATGGTTCTCCTCTGGCCTGCTGCCGGTTTCCGTCTTCGGCTGGCCGAATATCACGGCGCAGAATCGCGGCGATTTCGACGCCTTTTATCCGACGAGCCTCTTGGTTACCGGCTTCGACATTCTTTTCTTCTGGGTCGCGCGCATGATCATGTTCGGCTGCTGGTTTGCCGAAGATGTGCCGATGCCCGACGGCTCCAAGCGTTCGCTTGCCGATTCGGTTCCCTTCCGCGAGGTCTACATTCACGCGCTGGTCCGCGACGCCAACCGCGAAAAGATGTCCAAGACCAAGGGCAACGTTATCGACCCCATCGAAATCGTGAAGCAGTATGGAACCGATGCGGTGCGCTTTACGCTGGCCTCGATGGCCTCGCCTGGCACAGACATTGCTTTCAACGTGGCCCGCACCGAGGGCTACCGCGCCTTCGCCAACAAGATATGGAATGCCGCGCGCTTCCTCTTCATGAACGTGGACCGCGCCGCTGAGATCGGAATCACGGTTGATCCCGCCGCGCTGGGCTCGATGCCCACGGTTGGCGAAGACGCACCGCTTGAAGCCCGCTGGATTGTTGCCGAACTGAACGCGACCGCCGCCAAGGTCAATGCTTCACTCGAACTTTATCGTTATGACGACGCGGCCAACACGATTTATCAATTCTTCTGGGGCAGCTTCTGCGATTGGTATCTGGAAATCGTCAAGCTGCGGCTGGATTTTCCGATAGATGGGCCGGACAGTGAGTCAGCGAGTCAGCAAACCAGCAAACACGACGGCAGGCAGGCAGCGCTGACGACGCTGGTTTCGGTCTTTGAGGCGTCGCTGCGGCTGCTTTCGCCGTTTATGCCATTCCTGACGGAAGAGATTTGGCACGCGCTCTATGATGGCAACCCGCCGGCCAAGTCCATTGCGCTGACGCAGTATCCGCAGGGTGGCGAAACCATTGACAACGAAGCGCTCAACGCCATGGCGCTTGTGCAGAGCCTGATTGTCGAACTGCGCGCGGCGCGCAAGGATGCCAGCGTTCCCGAAAAGGACGCGATTCCTGCCGAGGTGCGGATCGACGCAATCCACATGGGGCTCATCAGGGAATCGAGCGCCATGATCGAGCGCCTTGCCCGCGTCAGCGAGGTCCGCGTCGTCGCCGAAATCACGGCGGGCCTCGCCAAGCACGCCACGCCCAGCTTCGACGTGGCTGTGGTTTATGAGCGCACGATCGACGTTCCCGCCGAGCGCGCGCGGCTTGAGAAAGAAATTGCGAAGTACGAAAAAGGCTTGGCCGCCGCCGAGCGCCAACTGGGCAATGAGGCGTTTCTCAGCAAAGCCCCGGCGCAAGTGGTCGATGGATTGAAGAAGCAGGAAGCGGAAACGCGGCTGCTGCTGGAAAAGGCGCGGGCGGCGCTGGAGAAACTCACGGAGGAGTAATCAAAATGCCTTGCAGTTGCGCTCGATGCATGGAGCATTATCGGACCCTTGGAATCGCCTTCGGGGTGCCTTCGGAATCCGCCCTTCAAGCGGCGTATGACGAGGCGCTCAAGCAATGGAATCCCGATCAATATGAGGATTACCCTTCGTTGCGGGCGGATGCGGAAGACCATCTCAAACAGGTTCAGCTTGCTTACCGGGAATTGAAGGAGCACAGCGCGACGCCAGGGGGATTGCCGGTGGAACGCGCCGCTGTAAAAGCAGAGGACACGCCGTCCTTGTCGCCGTCCTTCTCTCAGCCTATCTCCCCATCTATCTCGCCTTTCGTTTCAGAGCCCGTCGCGCCGTCCAGCTCGGAGCTTGCTTCACCGCCGGTCTCAGAGCCTGACTCGCCGTCCTACTCAGAGCAGGCCTCACCTTCCATCTCGTTTGGCGACGCGCCCGGCTGCCAGAGTGCGCCGCACTTCACCGAGCAGGTTGAAGAGATACTGGAACGCAACCAGGGAAAGCTCGGCATGGCCCTGGCTATCGTTGATCTGGGCGGCGCTCGCGCCGGCAACTACTCTCAGTTCCTTCTGCTGACTGCTGGGGGGATTCTGGTGCGCGATTCCCGCCATAATATCTCCCTGCTTTGGTATAGAGACCTGGGAGAAGTCAACCTGATTGATAAAAACCAGAGCGGAAAATCTGGTTTTTCGAAGATGCTTTTCGGAGGGCTTGCCAGCGGCCAGCCAAAGTACGAACTCCAGATTTACAGAAGCAACGGAACTCACTTTTTCTCAATTACCGATCCGGTGGATGACCACGTGAAGAAAGTGACGAATGACTTTCTTTTGAGCCAAAAGCCTCCGGTGCATCCCTGACCGCGCGAGAAGGAACCATGGACTGGAAGAACAGCCACATCGACGCATTGCTGGAGCAGGCGCTGGTTGAAGACCAGGCCGCCGGCGACGCCACGACCGGCCTCACCATTGACCCCGCGCTGCGCGCGACAGGCACGATTCTTGCGCGCCAGGAGATGACGGTTTGCGGGCTGGGCGCCGTGCCGCGCTTTCTGGAAATCTTTGCCCGGCTCGACAAGCGCGCGCCGGCGCAAGCACGCTTCAAGGTCATCAGCCACCCGGAGATCTTCGACGGCGTGCGCGTGCATGATGGGCAAGTGCTGGCCGTCATTCGCCACAACGCCAGCGTGCTGCTCAGCTGCGAGCGCGTGATTCTAAATCTCATGCAGCACCTGAGCGGCATCGCCACAGCGACGCGGCAGTACGTGGACGCAATCGACGGCACCGGAGCTCACGTGCTGGACACGCGCAAGACCATTCCGGGGCTGCGCGTGCTGGAAAAATACGCCGTGCTGTGCGGCGGGGGAACGAATCACCGGCTCGATCTGGCCAGCGGCATTCTCATCAAGAACAACCACATCTCACTGGGCGGCGGGCTGCCCGCAGTGCTCGCGCGGGCGCTGGAAGGGCGCAAAGAGGGCCAGCGCGTGCAGGTGGAAGTGCGCAGCGCGCAGGAGCTGGAAGAGGCTCTCCAGTACGGCGCCGAGGCCATTCTGCTGGACAACATGACGCCCGGGCAGGCGAAGAAGTCTGTGGAGCGCATCCGGGAGGCGACCGCGGCGCAGCCAAAGAAGAAGCAGGAGACGCGACGGATTTTCGTCGAAGCCTCTGGCGGCATTGTTCTCGAAAACATCCGCGCATACGCAGAAACCGGCGTGGACTTCATCAGCGTAGGCGCGCTGACCCACTCGGCCAAGGCCGCAGACATTTCCATGCGCATTGAAGCGGAGACGGCGTAGCCGTGTACGATCTGGCCGCATTGGAAGCCGCGCTTGATGGTACCGTGTTCGCGGGCAAGCTGCATTATTCCGCAGTCACTGACTCAACGAACGCCGACGCGCTGGCCGCAGCGCGCAGCGGCCAGGCGCACGGCTCGGTTTACTTTGCCGATGAACAGCGGGCCGGCCGCGGCCGCGGCGATCACGCTTGGCACTCGGCCGCGGGCGATGGGCTTTACGTGAGCGTGCTCTTGCGGCCGCCGATTCCAGCCCTTCGCTTGCCGCTGCTGCCGCTGGCAGCGGGACTGGCAGTGGCCGAGGCCATTCGGGTTGTTGCCGGACTTGCGGTCGATCTGCGCTGGCCCAACGACTTGCTGATCTCCGCCCCACGGACGAAGACCTGTCCGTGGGGACCCCAATCCGCCTCGCGCAAGGCGGGCGGTATCCTGGTTGAATCGAAGATTGAAAACGGCGCGGCAGCTTTTGCGGTGGTCGGAATCGGTGTCAATGTTCACCAGAGCGGCTTCGCGGCTGATCTGGCGACGCCCGCCTCTTCGCTCGACCTGGAAGCGAAACGCAGAGTTTCGCGTCAGGATTTGCTTGTTTCCCTGCTAGAATCGCTGGAGCGTGAGGCGCTGGGACTGGCCGACGCGGCTGCTGGTGTAACGGTTCCCGCGCGTGTCGCGCAGGCCTCGACGTGGATTCGCGGACGAAGGGTTGAGGTGCATGGCCCGCAGGCTTGCACGGGGATTACGGCTGGGCTGGATGAAAATGGATTTCTGCTGGTGCGCACGGCAGAGGGTTTGGTGACCGTGCAGACCGGCGGGATTCGCGACCCCTGCGGTGGGGCCAATGTTGCTTCGACAGGCGCGGAAAAGGCATCTGGCGCGGAGAATTAGCGTCATGACTGCATGAATTGGTCATTAGCCATGGACAAGCGCGGGCGGGGACGCCCGCGCTACAGCCGGCCGGGAGGCCGGCGCTACATTCATGCGGTCTAGGTACTACGCTATTGGTATCCCACCCTAGCCGCAAAAACAAAAACGCGGCGAGGGTGGGGCACCCAACCACCTGCGGTGGGGCCAACGTTGCTTCGACAGGCTTGGAAGAAACATCTGGCGCGGAGATAAGCTGAGAAAACCATGCTGCTAGCGATTGATGTCGGCAATACAAATACGGTGCTCGGCCTCTACCGGATCGATGAGGATTCGGTAGCCCCGGCGACAGATCCGGGCCGCGGGGGTGACGAGAAGCCGGAGCTGGTTGCGCACTGGCGTGTCACCACGCATCGCCAGCAGACCGCCGACGAGTACGGCGTGCTCTTCATCAATCTCTTCAAGATGAACGGGATAGCGCCGAGCCAGGTCAAGTACATCATGATCTCGTCGGTGGTGCCGCCGGTGGAAGGCACGCTGCGCCAGGTTTGCGAAAGCTATTTTCACGTTCAGCCGATCTTTGTTGAGCCGGGCATCAAGAGCGGAATGCCGATCCTGATGGATAATCCCTCGGAGCTGGGCGCGGACCGGCTGGTGAACGCCGTTGCCGCCTTCGAGCGCTATGGCGGCCCGTGCATCGTGGTGGACTTTGGCACGGCGACGACCTTCGATGTGATTTCGGCGAAGGGCGAATATCTTGGCGGCTCCATTGCGCCGGGGCTCGGCATCAGCGCCGAAGCGCTGTTTTCGCGCGCCGCGCGCCTGAGCCGCATCGACATCAAGCGGCCAGCCAAGGTCGTCGGCACCAACACGGTGACGTGCCTGCAGAGCGGCCTTTATTACGGCTATATCGGCCTGGTGGACGGCATTCTGGAACGCACCATCGCCGAGCTTGGCGCGAAGCCGAGGGTCATCGCCACCGGCGGGCTGGCGCGGCAAATCTCTGAGGACTCGCGCTACATTGCCGAGATCGACGACATGCTCACGCTGGATGGCCTGCTGATTCTCTTCGAGCGTAACCGTGCGGCCAAGCCGCGAGGCAAAGCGCATTGAGGCGCGGGGCGTGCTGAACTATTTCAACTACTTTACCGAAATCGAAGAGCGCTTCCAGCAGCGGCGCGGGGCGCTGCTGCTGCTTTCGACGCTGGACTGGGCGCTGATCGAGACATGGCGCGATGCCGGCATTCCGCTGGAAGCGGCGCTGCGCGGCATCGATGCGGCATTCGACAAGTACGAGGCGCGGCAGAAGCGCGGCCGGATGCGGCGCGTGAACGGACTGGCCTGGTGCTCGCAGGCGGTGATGGAAGCCGCCGAGGAACTGAGCGAAGCGGCCATCGGCACGGCTCCCAAGGTGGCCAGCACCGAACGCGAATCGGGCTTTGAGCAGGAGCGCGTGGCCGAGCACCTGGAGGCTGCCGCTGCGGCGCTGGATGTGGCTGCGGTGGCCCCGGAAGCCTGCAAGGCGACTGCCGTGCGCCTGCGCGAACTGGCGGCCGAGGCGTGCGCCGCTGCCGCTGAAAATGCCGAAGCTCAAGATCTTGAAGCACTGGAACGCACGTTGACTGTTCTGGAAGAGAAGCTCTTCGCAGCTCTGACCGCAGCCGCTCCCGAAGAACTGCTGGTGGGCCTCAAAGAGCACGCGGCGCGTGAACTGGCGCCCTATCGGAGCCGCATGGGAGTGGTGCAATTGCGGCAGGTGGAACGCCAGTTTGTGCAGAAACAACTGCTGGCGCATTACGATCTGCCGCGCTTCAGCCTGTTTTACATGAGCCAACAATAATGCCTAGAAAACTAAACACGATGGAGCGGCGGGCCAGGCGGGACGTGAAGAATCGTTCGCTGGCGCGGAATTTAACTGCAAAGCAAAAAGAGGCGGAAAAACTCGGGAATTTGGGCGACGCTGGAGGGAAATACCCTTCCGGGGCTAAAGCCCACGGTGATTCTGCGGACTCTATACGGGGGTTAAAACCCCCGTCTCCCTCCAGATCGAATTCTTTGACGGTGAAAAAGGCTGGTTCTGTCCGCACGAAAACTGCCGCCGCCAAGGCCGCCGAGCCGCAACTGGTCGAGATTGAGAAGCCGATTTATGGCGGCGCGTTTCTGGCTCGCGCTGAAGGCAAAGCTGTTTTTGTGCCGCTCACGCTGCCCGGCGAGCAGGCGCGGGTGCGCATCACAGAGAGCAAGCACGGCTACGCAACCGCCGAGGCGGAAGAGATTGTTCGCGCCGCGCCGGAGCGCATAGCGCCTGCCTGCCAGCACTTTGGCGCATGCGGCGGCTGCAACTATCAGCACACGAACTACGCAACGCAACTGGCCTTCAAGCAGGCCATTCTGCGCGAAACGCTGGAGCGCGGCGGCGTGGCTGTGCCCGATGAGATCGCTGTTCTATCTGGCGAGCCGTGGGCCTATCGCAACCGCATCCGCCTGGCCTTCGATGCGGCGGGCAATCCCGGCTATCGCGGGCGCCGCTCGCACGCGGTGGTTCCGCTGCGCGAGTGCCCCATCGCCGCGCCGCTGCTGGTTGAGGCAGCGCTGGCTTTTGCTCAGGTGGCGCGCGAGTTTACCCCGGCGCTGCGGCCCACGGAGATTTCGCTTTTTTGCGATGCAGCCGAAAGCGCGCTGCTGGCAACGGTTTCTACCGCAAGCCCGGCAAAAATCCGCTTCAATGAGTTGGCGCTTGCGATGCAGGAAAAAATTCCCGCGCTCAGCGGCGCGGAGCTGATCTTCGAGGGAGGTCCCGGCAAGCCGCCGCGCACACTGGCGCAGTGGGGCGCAACTTCGCTCGCTTATCGCGCCGCCGGCTTCGACTATCGCGTGGACCATGGCGCATTTTTCCAGGTCAACCGCTGGCTGGTGGACGCGCTGGTTGAAAGAGTGACTGCCGGCCACAAAGGCAAGCTGGCCTGGGATCTTTTTGCCGGCGTGGGCCTGTTCGCGCGGCAGCTTGCGGCACGGTTTGAACGCGTGGTTGCGGTCGAGTCGGCTCCTTCGGCAACGGCGGCGCTCAAGGCGAATCTCAGCGGCACGGGCGGCGCGGCCGTCGAGGCGGAAACCCTCGCCTTCCTGCGCGGCATCCGCAAGCCGTCGTCTCCCAAATCAAGCCGTCCCGATCTGATTGTGGTGGACCCGCCGCGCACGGGCCTGGGCGCGGAGAGCTGCGCACAACTGATCGAGCAGGCCGCGCCCACCGTGGCCTGCGTCTCCTGCGATCCCGCCACGCTGGCTCGCGACCTCGGCGCGCTCATCGCGTCCGGCTACCAAATCCAGTCCATCGCCCTTGCCGACCTCTTTCCGCAGACCTTCCATCTGGAAACAGTGGTCCAGTTGCGCCGCGCCTGATAGGCTTGTTGGCCAGAATCACTTTTGATTTTCAGGCGCGATGGAATCCGGCTCCCCCAAGCTCGGGCAAGTCACCAATGCACCCGCATCAGCCGGGCAGGGCGCGCTGCCGCTCTTTCATGCGGCGTGGCTCTTCGCCGCCGGGATTGCGGCCACACAAGTTCTCTGGCTGCGGCCCAGCCTGATGCTGGTGGCAATGGCGCTGGTGGCCGCGCTCTGCGGCTTGGCGGCCTGGAGCGCGCAGCGCATCGCCTGGCTGCCGCTGGCCGTGCTGTGGCTGCTGCTGGGCGCGTGGTGCGCAGAGATGGAGCCGCATCCTGCGCCCGCGCCCGCCGTGGCCGCGCTTTCTGACGGCTTGTTGCGCACGGTGGAAGGCACGGTCGTGAATGCCGGACCGGTGCGCGGCGAAATCGAAGAGAACCTGAACGACTACGACAGCCAAAGCGAGCCCGCCGAACCGGCACAGCAGCCCTCGCAAAGAATTGACCTGCGCGTTTCCAGCCTGGAAGTAGTCACCGACACCGACGACGCGCAGATGCCAGTTGACGGCAACGTGCGCCTGAATGTCCGCTGGCCGGAAGCCGCGGAAAACATGCATCCCTTCCAGTGCGGCGAGCGCGTCCGCGCCGTGGCGCGCCTGCTGCCACCCGAGGTTTACCACGATCCAGGAGTCTGGAACCGCGAAGATTTTCTCGTGGACCAGGGCATTACCTCGACGGGCACGGTGAAGATCGAGCGCGTGGAGCGGCTGGGGACTGCTCCCGGTCGCTTCCTCGCCTGCCGCGTCAGCGGTTTGCAGCACGCCACGAGCAGCCGCTTGCTGGCCCTGCCCGCGGCCATGCGCCGCTTGCCAGCGCCGCTGCGCCTCTCGCAGAACGACGCCGTTATGCTGGCCGCCATGGTGACCGGCGACCGCACCTATCTCACGCAATCGCTGCGCGTGGGCTTTGAGCGCACCGGCTCCTTCCACATGCTGGTGGTTTCGGGCTTTCACCTGGCGATTGTGGCCGGTTTCCTCTTCTGGATTGCGCGCCGCCTGCGCCTGCCCCGCGTTCCGGCCACCTTCATCACCATCCTGGCATCCTGTGCCTACGCGCTCTTCACCGGCTTCGCCACTCCGGTGCAGCGCTCGCTCTGGATGGTCACGCTCTACCTGCTCGGGCGGATCCTTTACCGCGAGCGCAATGTTCTGAATACCATCGGCTTTGCCGCGCTGTGCCTGCTGGTCTTCAGCCCGCGCAGCCTTTTGGACTCCAGCTTCCAGATGACTCTGCTCGCCGTGGTTTCCATCGGCGGCATCGCCGCGCCGCTGCTGCAGAGCACCATCCATCCTTATCTGAAAGCTACGAGCGATTTGCGCCAGCTCGCCCTGGACAGCAAATCGGCGCCGCGCATTGCTCAGTTTCGGCTAACAATGCGCATTTTCGCTGAGGGCTTGCAGGCAGCCGTAGATCCCGCGGGCTCTGTCTTGCACGGCTACCCCGTGACAGCCTTCGACGACGTGCCGCACGCTCAACTCACCCTTTTTCACGAAACGATGGGCGAAGCCGCCGCTACATTTCTGGCGGCCCTCCACGGCCGTCTGGCCAGCCACATCGCCTGGCGCATCTTTCCCTGGACGGTGCGCTTTCTGCTCCGCTGCCTGGAACTGGTGGTCGTTTCCTGCGTGGTGGAGCTGGCCATGGCCCTGCCCATGGCCGTCTACTTCCACCGCATCACCATCTTTGCGCTGCCGGTGAATATCTTCATCCTGCCGCTGCTGGCCGTGCTGATGCCGGCCGCGCTGCTTACTTTGGTGGCGCTGCTCGCCTGGCCCGCCGCCGCGCCGCTTCCGGCAATGGTTGTGGCGCTGTTTCTCCACTTCGGCACAGGGCTGGTGCATCTGTTCGGCTCAATGGCCATGGGAGATTTCCGCATTCCCGCGCCGCTGCCCGGCCAGTCGCTCGCCTTCTGCGCGCTGATGGCCGCGGCCATTGTGCTGGCACACCTTAGCCACAAAGACGCGGCGAAGGTGGGGCGCCCGCCTGAACTTCTCTGGCCGCGGCGCGCCGCATGGGCCGCTTTGCTCTTGGCCGCCGCGGTTGCCGTCGCGCCACGCCCGGTCGATCACCCGCGCGACGCGCTGCTCATGGAGGCCATCGACGTGGGGCAGGGCGATTCCCTGCTGCTCATCACGCCGGACGGCAAAACCATGCTGGTGGATGGCGGCGGCTTTGGCGGCGGCCCGCATCAGGCCCCCCAGGACTACGACATTGGCGAGGAGGTCGTCTCCGAGGTTCTGTGGTCGCGCGGCATTCGCCGACTGGACGTGGTGGCCCTCAGCCACGCGCACTCCGACCACATGGGCGGCCTGCCGGCCGTTCTGCGCAACTTCCATCCCGCCGAGTTATGGGTGGGCAACAACCCCCGCGGCGGGGCCTACAACGTCCTGCTGGACGAGGCCGCCGGCCTTCATGTGCGCGTCCGTTCGCTGCGCGCGGGCGAGAGTTTTCCCTTCGGCCCCACTCAGGTAACCGTTCTCGCGCCCTTCAGCGGCTATCAGCCCGGCGCGGAGCCCGCCAACAACGACTCGATGGTGCTGCATGTGGCCTACGCCGCCACTTCCGTCCTGCTGGAGGGCGATGCCGAGTCTCCCGTCGAGCAGGCAATGCTGGCCGAGCAGGGCCTGGCCAGCACACTGCTCAAGGTGGGCCATCATGGCAGCATGACCTCAACCCGGCCCGAGTTTCTGGCTCGCGTTGCGCCGCAGTGGGCCGTCATCTCCTGCGGCCTGCGCAACCGCTACGGCCATCCCCGGATGGAAGTGCTGCAAGAGCTGGAAGCGGCCAAAGTCCGCACCTTCTCGACTGACATCAACGGCGCTTCCTGCTTCCGCCTCGACGGAAGGAGCGCCACTGCGGATCTCGGCTGCGGCTGGCGGCCCGTGCGCTAGAGCCGACGGAGCATTCCCTTTCCGGCGTGTGGCGCTCAACCGACGGAACCTCTTACTTTTGAGTCTTATTCCGTCAATCTTGTCGTGCCTAACGCAAGTGATTGGGCTTATAATCCCTCCGAGAAATGATTCAGTTGTACGTGCCAGTATCCGGCACGGCAACTGAGGAGATTGCCATGATAAAGCCGTTGCTATTTGCTTCTTCCGTTGTTTTGTTTGCCATTGCCGCTTCGTCCGCCGCCGGCCCCGCGGCCCAGGAATCCGCCCAGGCCCCCGCACCTGCCATGAAGAACCCGGTCAAACCTACCGCTCAAACGAGGGCCCGCGCGAAGGAGATCTATGCTGTCGATTGCGAGCTGTGCCATGGGGAAAATGGAAGCGGAAAGACCGACGTTTCCAAAGCCATGGATTTGTCGGTCGGGGATTGGACCAATCCGAAAACACTGGCCGCGAGGACCGATGGTGAGCTTTTCAGTATCATTCGCAACGGCAAGGGCAAGATGCCTGCCGAGGTAGCGGGGCGGGCAAAGGACTACGAGGTTTGGAGCCTTCTTCATTACATTCGCTCGATGGCTTCCAATGCCGAGCCGGCCGCAACGCCAGCGCCAGCACCCGCTCCGGCTGCGCAGGATACGACAACGCCAGCTCCTGCAGCGCCAGCAACACCATCGCCGGCACTGCCGGAAACGGCAGCGCCGCCAGCGACAAACTAAGGCATTTTCATCGATGGCGTTGTGTGAGGATACTGCTGGCCGCTTTGCCGCGGCCAGCAGATCGAAGTTCCCGGCGGCGTATCTTCGACGTTGAGATAGCTGGAGAGAGCATCTGTCTTTGAATATAGGGAAAAAACACTCGCTTTGCCACAATTCCCTAGATAAGTCTCGGCGAGATAATACGGCTTTTCTCAGGGGCTAAAGCCCGCCATTTATTTCCACGACTTACGGCACGACTGAAGTCGTGCCCTGACACTTCGTGCTATTCCTGATGAGTTTTTCCGCAGCCTGTAAAGTCCCACGTTGATTTCAGAAGGCTTTCGGCAGTCACGGCTAAAGCCCTGACCTACCAGTCGTGACCTTTCAAAACATCAACTTTTTCAGAGGTTCCCTAGAACTTTACCCTTACTCCGAGCTGTATCTGCCGCTCGCGGTAGAAGTTGGTTGCGTTGATGTTCAGCGGCTGCCCGAAGGCCGTGGTGTTGGCTTTGAGTCCGGTGAGAAAGTTCAACGTCGGCAGAGCGCCTGACGCGCTGCCGGACTCGATGATATAGCCGGTGGTTTCCAATTCGGTCACATTCTGATGATTGAAGAGGTTGAAGCTCTCCGCCAGCAGCTCCAACTGGCGCATATGCCCCAGTTCGAAGCGCCTGCCCATCCGCAGGTCGGCCTTCCAGGTTGCCGGATAGCGATAGGTGTTGCGGCCGATGTTATAGACGGTGTTATCGCTGCCCATGCCATAGACCCGGTTGTCGCCACCGGAGCCGTTCATCCCAGGCCCCAGCCCCACGATAGCCGCCCCTGTGTTCGTAAATTCTTCCGGCAGCGAGCCCGAAACGCGCATGGTGTAGGGCAGGCCGCTGCGGAATTGCCAGATGCCGGACAGCCTCCAGCCGTTGCCAAGCTCCCCGGCCCGGCCGCGCAGCTTCCACGGCGCCTCATAGATCGCCGTGCCGCCGGCCGAGTGGCGTATGTCCAGATTGCTGGTTCCGTATTCCAGACTGAAGCTGGCCGGATCCAGCACGTCGTTCCCTGCTGCCTGGGCGCTCTCGTTGGGGTTCCAGTCCATGGCGTGGGAGTAAGTGTAGTGGGCGCGCAGGCTCAGCCCTTTGCGGCTGTAGCGGGCGATCTTCAGCATCCACGCCTCGTAAGTCGAGTTGGCGCGGCTCATGATCTGGGTAATCTGCTGATAGTCCGGGTTAAGCCGCCCGGCAAATCCTGTCGGCGAGGTTGCCGAGGGCCAGGAAGCATAGAAGGGAACCGTGATCTGCGTGGCCTTGATGGGGCCCAGGCCATTGTGGCCGCACGTAGTTGTCCCGGTTGCGGAGAGGGTCTCATCACAGACGTTGTAGGTGATGGTTTGCGTTGGTGATGGGGTGTCGAGATTGGTGTCAATGGAGATGGGCAGCCTGCGGCCCAGGCTCACGATTGCGCTCGCAGTCACTTCCACGCGGCCGGGCAGCTTTTCTTCCACGGCAGCCACCGCCTGGTGAACTTCGGGGTTGTGGAACCGTGGCGCAAACTCCACCGCTCCCGGTTTCACCACGCTACCCGGCGGCCCGTTCAGCACGTAGGGAAAGGGCGGAGCGCCGCCGCCATTCAGATTATCGGTAGGCCGCATGAAGAAGCTCAGGTCGCCTTTCAGCGAGCCGGTCTGGCTCAGCGCCGCTTCCAGCGTCGCGTTCCCGGTGCGCTCGAAGTACATCCCGTAGCCCAGCCGCAGCATCGGCCAGTGTTTCTCGCCAGAGCCCACGGCCAGGCTCACCCGCGGACCCCATTGGTTGCCCAGGCTGGGCAGCTTTTCAGTCAGCGGAAGCTCCGTGTTCCTGACCGCGGCGATCGGCGGCGGCAACTGTTCGCGCTCCCAGCGCAACCCGGCGGAGAGAACCAGCAGCTTGCCGGCCTGCCACTGGGCAGTTGCGTACCCGGCCCAGTCGTTGGTGCTCAGATGCCACGCAGCGGGGCCCAGCGTCTGCGAGTAGTAGGAATAGCAGGGCAGATAGCCCAGACCACGCAGCTTGCCCGCCGAGTCGCGCCAGACCTTGCCCGTCTCGTCGCAGTTGTGCTGATTCGCCGGGTTGAGCACATTGGTCAGTCCGAACGCGGCAAAGGCCAGCGCATCGGAGGCGAAGTTCTCCACGCTGGCGTAGTGGTAGGTTCCTGTCTGATTGCGCAGCAGGCTGATCGCGTCGGCATTGTGGCTCACATCGAAGCCTGCCTTGACCAGCAGCTTGCCGCGCACCCAGCTCACCATTTCCTGCGCCTGGTAGAGATGCTCGTCCGGATAGCTGCCCTGGCCGAAACGCGACGGGTTGCCGATGGTGAAGCCGTAGCGCGAGTCCACCACGATCTGCGGCAACTGGCCGTATGCGTTTCCGTCGAGGAAAGTCCTTTCATAAGTCGATGGAGTTTCAGGCCGCGCCTCAAGAATCGTGCGCCCCGCCGAGCCCTGGGTCACGGCCAGCAGGTTGGGGGTCAGGAAGGCCTCCCAGCGGCCCAGCAGCCACTCCTCGCTGGCCCGGCTCGACCCCAGACTGTGGTTGCCGTAGCTTTCCGAAACGCGGCTCAGCCCGCCGCCCGGTGCGTTCCATCGCGCGCCAATGCCCTCCAGCGTAAAGTGATGGCGCTCGGCCGCATCCCAGTCGAGGCGTCCAAAGCCGGTCCACTGCTGGGCCGTGCGCGGAGCCGGGCCGAGCAGGCCGTCCAAAGTTTCCAGCATCGTCGAGTAGGCCTTCAGACCCTCGACGACAGGATTGACACTGCTCAATCCCAGCCGCGCGGCCAGCACCTGCATCTGGTCGTTCGTGGGCTGGGCAAAGAACTCGTCCGGATGCTTCACCACCGACACTGCCGGATCGTTGCGCTCAGAACTGTCGAGAGCGGCAAACCAGAAGAGCTTGTTGCGGCGAATCCGGCTGCCCACACCGACGCCCCAGACTGTTTCGTGGTCAGGGGGAGTGTAAGGCTCTGCCGTGAAGACCGGGACAGTGGTGTCTGTGGCCGCCGTGGTCTCTTTCACCCATTGGGTAAAGGGATTTCGCGCGCCCCATGTGTTCTGGCGGTCAAACAGGAATCCCTGCCCGTGCAGTTCGTCGGCGCCGCGCTGGGTTTCCACGTTCAGGCGCCCACCCGCCGCAC
>Ga0255349_1000263_pt1 | contig 24206 bp, 22 predicted proteins | sample CBST25v15metaG_FD_189947 | JGI IMG/M metagenome (GOLD analysis project Ga0255349, IMG submission 189947) | Peat soil microbial communities from Stordalen Mire, Sweden - C.B.S.T-25.v15 | ecosystem: Environmental > Terrestrial > Soil > Wetlands > Peat | place: Sweden: Norrbotten County, Stordalen...
ACAGGGAACAGGGAATAGGGAACAGGGGAGGTGCGCGGGCTTTTGCTGCTGGGAGTTCGGTTGCATCGCCGATCCTTTCTCCTGGGTAGTATGCGGTAGGGGTTGGTAATTCTCTGCAAACCCTGGAAGAAAAACGGCGGAATAATATTCGTGGCCTCCCACTCATCCACGATAGAACTGTGGATGAATGGGCACTGGGTTTCTTGGCAATTATTGATCGGGCCAACTGCCCACCCGACCGTGAAAGAATATGGGCTGGTTGATGTCGTGGTTCCCACCCTTCCACAAAAACGTGGAAGGATGGGGCACCCAATTTTATGGTTTAGTTAAGGGTGCGCCACCCGCCGGCGGTGAGCCGCTGAGATTGCCATCCTCATTGTCGTAGACTGAATTCATGGCGACGGGCGCAGGGGCGGAGATCTCGATCGGGAAAAAGTGGCTGGCCGCAGCCGCAGCGCGCTGGAGCGCGCAACTGCGCACGCGCGAGGATCAGCTGTTTCTGCTGCTCTCTCTGCTGATTGGCGCGTTGACCGGCCTCGCCGTCGTGGCCTTCATCGTTCTGACCGAGCGGCTGGGAATGCGCCTCTATCCGCCCTCGAGCGCCGCCTGGAGGCGCGTGCTGGTTCCGGTGAGCGGCTCGCTGGCGATGGGCTATCTGCTCTATCGCTTCTTTCCCAATGCCCGCGGCAGCGGCGTTCCGCAGACCAAGGCCGCGCTGTTTGCGCGCGACGGCTTCATCTCGCTGCGCACGGTTCTGGGCAAGTTCTTCTGCACCGCCGCGACACTGGCGAGCGGCATTCCTCTGGGGCGCGAGGGGCCTTCGGTGCAGGTGGGCGCGGGCATCGCCTCGGTTCTTGGCCGCTGGCTGGGCCTGCGCCCGGAGAAGGTGAAGTCGCTGATCCCGGTGGGTGCGGCCGCCGCTATCGCCGCCGCCTTCAACACGCCGATGGCCGCGGTTCTGTTTTCCCTGGAAGAGATCATGGGCGATATGAACGCGCCGATTCTCGGCTCGGTGGTTCTGGCCTCGGCCACCTCCTGGGCGGTATTGCGCCTGCTGCTGGGCAACAATCCGCTCTTTCAGGTGCCGCAATATACGCTGGTTCATCCGATCGAATTCGCCTTTTACGCGCTGCTGGGCGTCGCCGGGGGCTTTCTCTCCGTGGCCTTCACAAAACTGCTGCTCACGATGCGCCGCTTCTTTCTGCATCTGCCCCGGCGGACGCAGTGGTGGCATCCGGTCGTGGGCGGTTTGACCGTCGGCCTGATGGGCTGGTGCGTGCCCCAGATTCTCGGCGTCGGCTACAGCTACGTGGGCAATGCGCTGAACGGTTCGATGGCGCTGAAGTTGATGCTGCTGCTGGTGGCGCTGAAGCTGATCGGCGTTACGGTCAGCTATGCGAGCGGCAATGCGGGCGGCATCTTTGGCCCCAGCCTCTTTCTGGGCGCCATGCTGGGCGGCTCGGTGGGCGCACTCGCCCATCATCTGCTGCCCGGCTACACGGCCACGCCCGGCGCTTATGCGCTGGTGGGCATGGGCGCGGTCTTTGCCGGCATTGTGCGCGTGCCCATGACCTCGGTGCTGATGATCTTTGAGATGACGCGCGATTACGCCGTGATTGTGCCGCTGATGATCGCCAACCTGACCAGCCTGTTCATCGCGCGCCGCTTTCAGAAGCAGCCGATCTATGAGGCGCTGGCGGATCAGGACGGCATTCATCTGCCCACGCCTGCCACGCTGCATCAGAGCGGCCAGCGCACCGTGGCCGAGGTGATGCGCCGCTCGCCGGAGACGCTCGCCGCCACAATGCTCGTCCGCGATGCCGCCGTCCGAGTGCGCTCCACGCCCGCGCGCCTGTGGCTGGTGAGTGAGAACGAGCGCTTTCTTGGCCTGCTGACGCGCGAGGCCCTGGAGTGCGCGCTGGTGGATGGCCGCATCGATCTGCCGCTCTCAAGTCTCGTGGAGACGCATCACGTTCCCCATCTTCATCCCGATCACGCGTTGCATCTAGCCTTGGAGCGCATGAGCCACTCCCACCTCGATCTGCTGCCGGTCGTTCACCGCGCCGATATTCATAAGCTGGAGGGTGTGGTGCTGCTGCGCGATCTGCTGGACTCTTACGGCATTGGCGTTCTCACGGCTGAGGAACCAGCGGGCGCGGGCTCCTTATGATAACGGCTATGCTCTAGAATGCAAAGAGAAAGAGAATCAACGGCGGGGCAGGGAAGTGGCTCGCCCGCGCCCGGATGGCGAAATTGGCAGACGCAGCGGACTTAAAATCCGCAGGGAGCAATCCCATAGGGGTTCAAGTCCCCTTCCGGGCACCAAATAAATCAATAACTTACAGGTTTTACAGCCTCTCCAGAATTCGTTCACTATGCTCAAACTATGCTCGAACTCAAAAAGTTTGGGTTGGCGTTCCCGCCAAGCCTCCGCTCCTGGAAGGCATTTTCGTTACAGCCGGATTACAGACGACGGGGTGCGCCCGATCGATGCCACATGGACTCTGCCTGCTAGGCAGGGCCGTGGGAGTGCCCGCCGTCTCACCGCTCAGTCCCTCGGTTTCCCGTGGCGTGGCGACTCACTCTGCTGGAAAATCTCCTCCGCCTTCTGCATCCAATTTCAGCAGATTTGACCGAAGAACAGATCGGCCCCACCATCCTCCGACACGCTCGCGCCTGATCGCAAGCGTACATTTACGCCTTTCCCTGAATGAGGAGGAACTTGCTATGGCCACAGCGCCGACACATCCCCGAAGGCTGCTCCGCACGAAACAGGCAGCAGAATATCTCTCGATGAGCGAATGGAAGCTGAGACGTTTGATTCAGGATGAGATCATCCCCTTCCTCCAGGACCAGGAAGGCGGCCCCTTCCTCTTGGATTTGCGCGATCTCGATGCCTATATCGACGGCAACAAGCACCATGTTGGAGACGCTATCGACTGGCGACCGATTCCCGTCGCGTCGGTTACGGCTCCTCAGGCACTTCAAGCCTTGCGGAGGGCCAAATGAGTCGCCCCCGTGGGTCTGGACGAATCTACCAGCAGAAACAAAGCACGATTTGGTGGATACAGTATTACCGAAATGGCAAGATGTACCGGGAATCCACCGGCACTACGGACAAGAGAAAGGCCACGCGAATTCTTGGCCACAGGCTCGCCGAACTCTCCACGGGGACGTTTGCTGGCCCTGCTGTGGAGCGGATTCGGATCGCAGAGCTGGCCGAGGACTTCTTGCGCGACTACCGGATCAACGGAAAGGCTTCGATCGACGACGCTGAAGCACGGTGGCGCTTGCACCTTGAACCGTTCTTCGGACAGGTTCGAGCTAGTGCAGTGACCAGCGATCTTTTGGATCGCTATGTGGACCACCGTCAGCAGGAGGGTGCCAAGAATGCGACGATCAATCGGGAACTCGCGGCCATGAAGCGTATGTTTCATTTGGGGCACGCTGCGACGCCGCCCAAGCTCTTCTACATCCCTCGATTTCCGCGGCTTGCTGAGAACAATATCCGTCAGGGCTTTCTGGAAGATGGTCAATACGAGAAGCTCCTTGAGTCCTGTCCGGAGCTTTGGTTTCAGGCGCTTATCGAGGCGGGATGCACGTACGGATGGCGCATCAGTGAATTGTTGCGACTCAAGGTCAATCAGGTAGATATTGAGCACAAAGTCATTCGCCTGCATCCCGGAACCACGAAGAACAAAGATGGTCGAGAGGTCACGATGACCCAATCAGTTCACGATCTCTTTGTGCTTTGCGTCGAGGGGAAGAGTTCAGAGGATCATCTATTTACTAGACCAAGCGGGAAGAAAGTAAGCGACTTCCGCGGGACGTGGGAGAAGGCGCGTGTCGCGGCAGGTGTGCCCGGCTTGCTCTTTCATGATCTTCGCCGCACTGCCGCACGAAACTTTCGGCGCGCTGGGATTGCGGAAGGCGTCATCATGAAGATCGGCGGATGGCGCACTCGCAGTGTCTTTGAAAGATACGCCATCGTTTCACAAACCGACGTTCAGGACGCTCTAGAGAAACTGGAAGATAGCCGCCAGTCTTCAAGACAAAAGAGAGCAGCAAAGGAATCGGAGAATAGTCAGATCGTTCCACAGGCCAGTTGAGGGCGGATTCGATTCCGCGGGGCGCGGTTTGGGCCAAAGACACTTGCTGCGGGAAGGTCATCCCATTTCAATTTGACCGAGTTGGCGACCTGTACGATCCTGTCCCTGGTAAGTGAGGGGGCAGGATGTTTGAATCGTTCGACGAACTGATGGAGCGGCTCAAGGCGACCGGGTACTTCATCGATCCGGTGATGGTACAGGTCGTCTATCTGGCCGCGAAGTTGCAGAAGCCGCTGTTGCTAGAAGGGCCTGCGGGGAGCGGCAAGACGCAACTGGCCGTATCGGTTGCGCAGGCGGCTGGGACGCATATCGAACGGCTGCAATGCTACCGCGGGGTCACTGAAGACAAGGCGATTGGGCGCTTCGACGAGAGTCTCCAGCGGCTTTACATGGAGTTCTCGAAGGGGAACGGAGAGAGCGGGAGCTGGCGCGAGTTGCAGGCCAACCTCAAGGGACGCGATTTCTTTCGGCCTGGTCCGCTGATGAGGGCGCTCGAATGCGAGAAGCCATGTGTGTTGTTGATCGACGAACTCGATAAGGTGGATGAAGGCTTCGAGGCTCTGCTGCTGGAGATTCTATCGGCATGGCAGCTATCGATCCCTGAGTTTGGGACGGTTGAAGCCAAAAGCATTCCGTTCGTGGTGCTCACCAGTAATGAGGAGCGGCGGCTGGGCGATCCAATCCGGCGGCGCAGTTTGTATGTGCGGGTCGAGCATCCAACGCCGGAGCGCGAGGCGGAGATCATTGCCAGCCGCACGCCGGGAGCCGGCGTGGACTTCCATCGCGAGATCGCTGGCATTGCGCGTTCGTTTAGAAACTATTCGTTGGAGAAGCCGCCTTCGGTCTCGGAGATGATCGACTTCGCCAATGCGCTGCGGTTGATGGGCAGCGATCATGTGACGGAAGAACAGCGAGACGTGTTGCTTCCCTTCCTGGCCAAGACCGAAAAAGACCGTCGCCATCTGCTGCTGCGTGAGGGCTTCCAGAGTTTGCTGGTCGATGGAGCGCGGTATGCGCAGGATCTCGATCCTTCAGGAGATGCGGCGCTATGAAATGGCTTCTTGCGCTCTTTCTATTTACTCCAACTGCCGGCCGGGGGCAAGCGAACACTGCTCTTGCCGAGAGTTGCGTGCGGCACTATGCCAGCCGCTACGGCGTGCCTGCGGAACTGGTAGCTGCATTCATAGATGTCGAGTCGCGCTGGAATCCGCGCGCCGTCTCCAGTAAGGGCGCTCTCGGTCTGATGCAACTGATGCCAACGACTGCGCGACGCTTTGGCGCTTACCGGCCTTTCGATCCGGAGCAGAACATCGCGGCGGGAACGCGCTATGTGACCACGCTGATGTGGGAGTTTCACGGTGATCTGAGGCTTGTGGCCGCAGCCTATTATGCAGGCGATCGCTGGGTAGGCAAGCGGCAACTCGACTACAACAACCCGGATGTCATCGCCTACGTCGAATCGGTTCGACGTCATTATGTGGCGCGCAAACTCGCTGCAAATTCATTGCACAGGAGGTAACTGGAAATGAGATTTCGCTGGTTTTTTCCCATCGCAGTGATGCTTCCACTGCGTCTGCTCGCTGCCGACAACGCCCTCAAGCCGCGCGTTGCGACGATCACCATCAACCCGACGGAGGTGACGACGCTGCACCTGCGGCCAGAGTTCGAGTCAACGATCCATATGCCGGAGGAGATCACGTCGGTGATTCTCGGCAGTCCGGGCAACTTCAAGGCGGAACACAACGAGGGCGAACCGGAATATGTGTACGTGAAGCCCATCACGAAAGAGGCCGCTGAATCGAACCTCTTGATCGCGACGAAATCCGGCCTGCATGTGACGCTGGAGTTGATCAGCGATGGGGTTGGCGCGAGCGGATCTGCGCTGCCGGTTGACTTCTTGATTGAGTACCGCACATCCAGGAGTTTCCTGATCGCCGGCAGTGCAAGCGCGGAGCACACGAGAGTCGAACCCACGGGCCTCTTCTCGTCCTCGACTCAGCCACGGGCTCCCGCTACCGCGAAACCGCGCTCTGCTATCGACGTAGAGTATGAGTTGCAGATGCGCGTCAATGCGCCTGGTTGGACAAAATGGGAGGGCAAGCAGATTGAGACTTCGCTCGGCGACATACGCCAATGGAGAAATCAGACGGTCATATCGTTCTCGATCCTCAATGCTTCGGCTCAGCCCGTGGAGGTTGTGCCGCCGCAGATTCAGATCAGCGGCCGCGCGGCGAAGAAGAAGAAAAAGAAGGAAGGCAAGAGTCTGACTGCTGATCAGTTATTGATACGCGAGTACCGGTTGAGCACGACAAGGATTGAGGCCGGCGCGCGTGCGGATGGAGTCGTTGTCTTTGACCGCCCAAACTTCAAGCAATCGACGGAGAAGCTATTCCTTCAGATTGCACAGGCCGACCAGGTGGACCGGCCGATACTTATCCGTCTGCCCTTTACGCCGCCCATCGCCGGCGGAGCATGGTAGGACCCGACCCAGAACAAAGGAGATGCCATGAACAGCAACGATAACAATGGATCGAGAATTGCCCAGTTAAACAGCGAGGAATTCGTGGAAGAACCGCGTCCGCAGCCTCCGCTTCCGGCAGAGCCTGCGCTGGTTGAAGACCGTGCGGATGCGCAACAAGCCACGAGTCATGCGACGAGAGAAGGCAGCGAAGGCAAGGCTGGCATTGAGAAGAGCAAGCTGATTTTGCTTGGCGGCGGATTGCTGGCTGCCGTGCTTTTCCTTGCTCTTACGAGCCTCGTCAACCACTCTTCCACTACAAAGAAGATTGCCGAGAAGCAGCCAAATCATCCGACTCAGCAACTAGCGTCAGGCCCATCCAAAGGAAGCGTCACGCCGTTGATGGAGACTGTTCATACCGACGTTCAGGAGAACACGAGCGGACAGGTGCATCCGGGCGACATCAAGCGCACCAGTACTCCAGCACCGGGCATGGGCGATAACTTGGGCGTTGCGTCGCCTGCAAAGCCACATGCGGGGAGCGCGGCGGGCGCAAACACATTGGGCGCCATCCCATCGTTCTCCGACACCCAACAGAAGTGGGAGGAACCGCAGCCGTATGGCGAAGCCGGCCACGCGTCGCCGGTTCAGGCGCAACAGACGCAGAATGCTTTGAAGGAAACATCGCTGGTGTTTGTGCGTGCGCCTGTGCAGTCGCAGCCTGCGGGCGCTGTGACTCACGCAACGGCGAATACGGGGCCGGTGCTGGAGATGACGCCTGGTTCGCGGATTGAAGCGAAGTTGGAGACGCAGATTTCGAGCGCGGTTCTGGCGCCGGTTGTGGCCGTGGTCGAGTACACCTATGCGATCGGCGACCGCATCGTTGTGCCCGCAGGCGCTCGCGTCTACGGGCAGTTGCAGCAGGCGGACCGGTCTGGTTTTGTCGGTGTGAAGTTCGATGAGATCGAGTTACTGGATGGGCAGCGGGAGAAGATCGAGGCCGTCGGTGCGGGGCTTGATCTTGGGCCGATCAAGGGAACCGTGTACGGAAAGAACACGGGTAAGAACTTCTTGATCAAAGCCGCGTCGGGCGTTGGTTCACTGGCCGCGATGCTGGTTGGCAACAACTCCGGCGCGGCGTTCTCTGAAGGCGACCTTCTGCGCCAAAGAGTGGCGGAGAACGTCGGCAACGCAGGCGACTCGGAATTGATGAGCCTGAATGCGACCAGCAGGATAATCGTCTCGGTCCCGGCCGACACGAAGATCTACGTTGTCTTTACCAAGCATGAAGAGAGCCAGACTGGGCTGCACAGAGTCGCTGGTCAATAGGATCGCATCATCCGCATCGAATGCCCCGGCGTCAGAACCGGGGCATTTTTTGTGCCTGCGGGTGCCGACTGGTTGTGTGCCTGGCCACCGCGAGTTCGCGTCTCAGGCGAGGTCCAGGTTCCGATCATACTTTTGGCAGCGTGGGCTTTCGGGCGGACGATTGACCAATTATCGGTCCGGTTATGTCATTGTGCGTTTGACATAAAACCGTTCCCAATATGTCACTGTGCGTTTGACCAATAATCGGTCCCGATGTGTCATTGTGCGTTTGACTCAAAATCGGTCCGGTTATGTCGTTGTGCGTTTGACCAATAATCGATCCCGATATGTCATTGTGCGTTTGACATATTTTCGCACGGCGCTCTCAGCGATTCTGTGGGGGAACAATCTATACTCTGTGAGGCTATGTTTGGCCATAGCAAGGATTTGGAAGCATTTGCGATTGACGAGCCGCCTGCTGTGCGTGTGTCGGCATTGAATGCTGTTGCTCGGTGAACGGAGATCACTAACCAGATGCGCTCATGCTGCGCCCCCCCTCCGCCTCTATATAGATGGGCATCACGGACACCGATCAATAGATGCAAGTAATTTGACCGAATCACGAATCGGCCTCAACTTCTCTCCTGACACGGATGCCCCGAGCAGCCGCGTCCAGGAGAGTGAGTCATGAAAACCGCATTGGCCTTCTGGCGGGGCTCGACAGCACCTGCCGTATCTCGATCAACCTTTCAGCATCCCGGTGCCATCAACTGGAGACGCATCTCTCTGCTCTTCACATTTTGGATAATCCTCGCCGGCAATCTCGCAGTGCCATTCGTGGCGACCGCGCAAAACCTCGGCACCTCACCACAGTTCGGCAAAGCAGTACAGGGCCAGCAGGCGACCACGGTCGAAGGCACGGTCCTCAACATCGTGAACTGGGGCTGCAATGTAATCGCCCCGGTGATTGCAATTGCGTGCCTTGGCGTTGCTGGCTGGCATTTCAAAAGTGGCCGCGGCTATATGGGATGGGGCGTCACGGGTGTTGCGCTGCTCGTGATCTCCGGCCTCGGACGCATGGCGGAGGGCTTTATCACGCAAGCTCAGGGCATTCAATAACGAGGTCAATACGCGATGCCTGTGCCGCAATTCCTTTCCGATCTTCTTCAACTGCTGTTCGATCTGGCAGTGCCAGCGGCATTTTGCACGCTGGCTGCAGCAGGGGTGAGCCTGCGGCATGAAGGAGGCACCAACTTCCATATCAATGGCAAGACTGGGAAGTGGGTGCTTTGGACTGTGATTCTGCTGACACTTCCCCAGCTTCTTTCGTGGATTGCGGCGCAAGGCATCACCGTTCCATCGGCGAGTGGATCGGTTGGAACAAACTGGCTCGCCAGTATGGAGTTGGTCTTCAAGAACTTCGTCAATCAAATCATTGTCGCGAAGTTGGTGCCGGTCATTGCAGGGTACTTTGTTCTCAAAGCGACGCTTGATACGGCGGCGGGAGAGAACCCGCTGCCATCGATCATTGCCGCGCTATTTCTGATGACGCTGTCGGCTACGATGCAACTCTTTCAAGGATGGAACTCCGGCGGCCAATACGCAACGACCGATATGCTCGGTTCTCTATGGAACTACATCGTTGGCCAGATCATGCCTGCTGCGGCTGGACTCGCGTGTGTGGGCGCTGTTGTGAACTTCGTGCGTCACAGGCCGTGGACACGGCTTGTCTTTTCAGCGATCGGTTTTTTGTGCGTGACCGGTCTGCTCAAACTCTTTCAGGCGATGGCGGCGTAAGGAGGATGCGATGAGCCTTGGTGGCGCAGTTGTAAACCTTGCATCTTGGGCGGGGAACGTCATGATGCCGACGATGGCTGGCGCGTTCTTTGCAGGGGCTGTCTATCGCTACAGCAAGGGCGGACAGTTCGAGCAGCTTCTCTATGGGGGATTCGCATCGCTGATGTGTTCCGGGATGTTGCGCGCCCTTGAGGGATTTGTGCAGAATGCTGGACCGACAAGCGCAGACGGATATTGGACGGCTGTGATGAACCTGGTGAACTGGGTTGCGAATGTGATCCTGCCAGTCTTTGCGCTGACGCAGCTTGCGGCGATGGCGATGCACATGGGCGGCGTCGTTTCGGAGATTTATCCAGGCTCCACATGGATACGCAAGTTCATCGCGGCAATAGGCGCCCTGATGGTCTCTGGAATCGTTCGCTTTGCCGAGTCGATGGTCACACAAGCGCATGGAATTTGAGGAGACTGCCAATGAGCCTTGACCTGACGCCTGTTCATCGCAACCTGCACACCAAGGTGACATTTCTGGGACTTGAGTTCGAGGACTTGATCCTTGTGTTGGCGCTTGCAGCGGTGATGAACATCTTCGGCCACTTCGTCACCGGGGATGCGAAGGTGCTGGGGATGCCGCTGAGCCTGTTTATGGAGTTTGTTGTGCCGTTTCTTGCAGTGCCCTTCCTGATCTTGTTCAAGTACGGCAAGCCGCGCGGTTATTTGATGGACCTTATCAAGTCTTTTATAACGCCGCACGCCTGGTGCGCACTTGAGCGAGATTCGGAGTTGGTGCAGCCTTACATCGTGGAAGTTGAGGAATAGCAGTATGCGGGCTTCGTTCAAAACGCACAACGATGGCACAGTGGCGCTCAACCTCGATACCGAGGCCGCACGGGCCGTTTTTGCGAGCGTCATCTTTGCAGCAAGATTCCACCAGGAGTTCGCTCTGCTTGCCCAGGTTGCAGAGGAAGGACTGCGAGGAAAGAAACGCGTCGGAACAAGACGCAACGCAGGAGAGAGGGATGCCGTATGCCAATGACCTACGCAGAACGCGATAAGAAGATGAAGGCTCCGGCCGTGTGCGAACTGTTGCCGCTGCGCGACCTGCCGCAGGGCGACAACATCATGGTGCGCACGAATGGCGCCTTTGTTGCTGGCTATGAGTTGAAGGGTGTGCTCTCCTACTTCGCCACGGATGAGGACAGGAATCAGGCAAAGTCGATGCTTGAGGCGTTGATCCGTGGCGTACCCGACGTAAGCATGAGGATTCAATTCCGCTACGAGATCTCCGAGCATCTGGGTTTCCTGTTCGATGACTATGTGAATCAGCAGCGCACTCACAAATCAGAGGTCATGGCGCTCGATGCGCATCGGCTCAAGATGTGGAAGCTCAAGGAGCAGAGCGGATTCTACTTCGAGAACCGGCTTCATGTGTACTTCATCTGGGACCCGCGCATTCATGCCAAGCTCTACCATTCAGCGCAGCAGAACCGGCGGCTTGGCGGCTTCACGCTCAGCCAGAAGAAGGCGATCCAGCGGACTCGCAAGGAGCACGATATCTATCTCGCCGAACTCGAATCAATTCTGCGAGGTATCGAAAGCTCGATGGAGACGGCGAATCTTTCGCCTCGCCGGCTTTCGACGCAGGAACTCTTCGAGGAACTGAAATATGCGCAGCACCCGACGCGGCGCGATCGCCGCCCTTACTATCCAGGCGAGGATCTGATCCAGTATCGCTCCGCGCGCGAGCAGGCGACTGAGGCCAGCATTCTGAACGAAACGGAATCCTACCTGAACGTCGATGGGTATCTCTATTCAGTAGTGAGCCTCAAGGAGTTGCCTGACGCGACGTTTCCGGGTGTGCTGCAACGCTTCTCGACATTGGGATTCCCCGTAGTCATCAGCGCGCAAGTGTTTGTTCCCGATCAGGTGAAAGTTCTCAAGGGATACAAGAAACGCCTGCAGAAGATGATTGCCGCGCAGAAGGACGCGAACGGAAACTTCAAATCGAACCCAGAAGCCGAGGTTGCGCAGGCTCAGTTGATGCAGGTGCAGCGGGACATCATTTCGAGTTCGCTGAAGACCGCGAAGCTGAGCCTGTCGGTTGTGGTGCGTACCTCTCAGCCGGCGGTGACATTCGGGGATCTCGAACGGGCGGAGCGTGATCTGGCCAACCGCACACAGGAAGTATTGAACGCCTTCACACACATGAACGGCGCCAAGGCCGTCGTCGAGACCATCGCCAAGCGCCGCCTCTTTATCGGAACGTTGCCAGGAATGGGAGAGAGCGACAAGCGCGAGCAGGACATGCTCACCCCGAACGCCGCTGACCTCGTCCCCGTCGAGATGCCCTGGACCGGCACACGCAAGAGTCCCCTGATTCTCTTCGAGACGCCTTATCGGCAACTGATTCCGTATTCGATGTTCGATCCCGATCTATCGGATGCGAATGGCTTGCTGATGGCGAAAAGTGGCGGAGGCAAGACGCTGGCCGCGCAACAGATGCTCCTGATGGCGGCCCGCGCGAATGCTTTGATCTCGATTCTGGAACGTGGAGATTCTTATCAGCCGCTAGTTGAGTTGATGGGCGGCGAGATGATTCAGATGTCGCTCGATAGCGACCAGACGATCAATCCCTGGGATCTTCCAAAGAATGAGGACAAGCCATCGAACGATCAGCTTTCGTTCTTGAAGAACTTGACGCGGCACATGCTGGGCGAGAATACGCCGCCCGATCTCGATATTGATTTGTTGGACAGTGTGCTGCTCGAAGCGATTGCCGCCACCTACAAGCGGTGCAGCGCCAAAAGCTCGAATCCAATTCCGCTGTTTGGGGACTTGGCAGCGGAGTTGGCGCACTGGCAGGACCGGGACCGGAACCAGAAGATTAACGCCATGGCGCAGATGGCCTCGACCAAGTTGCGCGCGTGGGTAGATGAAGGGCCGTATGCCAAGCTCTTCGACCGGCCGACAACGATTCAACTCGATAATCCATGGCTCTACTTCAATGTCGAGAAGCTGAAGGATGACCCGCGGCTGGAACGGGCGATGAGCCTGTTGATTGCCCATACGGCCACTCACCGGGCATCGGGCGCGACCGGGCAGCCAAGCATCGTGCTGCTCGATGAGTGTTGGGCTCTTCTGGAGTCGCCGATCCTGGCCAGTGTTGTCGTGCAACTCTTCCGTACTGCCCGCAAGCGCAATGCCAGCGTCTGGGGGATCAGCCAGACACCGGAGGACTTCGTTGGGACACCCGACAAGCCGAACGAGCACGGCGCGGGCATCGTCAAGAATGCCACGACGAAGATCATCGGCAAGCAGCCGGGCGATATGCGGGCGCTCAGAGAACACGTTCACCTGAACGAGACGGCGCTCAACCAGATCAAAACCTTTGCCCATCCGAAGAAGGGCCACAGTGCGGAGTTTCTGATCGCCATCGGCGAGAAGGCCGAATCCACGCACGCAATTAGAGTTGTGCCAAGCCCGGTTGATTACTGGATTACCACAACATATCCCCGTGAGCGGATCTATCGCAAGTGGTGGCTAGCGAGGCGTGCTGGCATTTCGCTGATTGCGGCCTATGAGTCGCTTGCCGAACTGTATCCGCGCGGATTGGCGGAGTTGGCTCCACTGCGAGAGGAGTTATCGGGAGAAGTTCAGGAGGTAGCGACACAATGAACAACTCAAATCGTGAATCACAGGACGACTCTTTGCTGAATGGTGTGCCCTATCAGTCGGAGCGTAAGGCGACGCGGAAGCGCGGACGCTGGCAGTGGCTGGCCCCAACAACCTTGGCACTGGCAATGGCGGTGATGATTCCATCGCGTGCCCATGCCGGCATCTTCGACATCTTCGGCGAACTCTTCGGCACCATTCAAAACGATATGGGGGGTGCGCTCAGCCAAATCAACGCATTGACGCAGGAGATGCAGCAGTTGCACCAGCAAATCGTGTGGCCGCTGGCACTGGTAAACCAGGCACGAGGCTTCGTCTCGAATTCGATCAACAGCTATCGCGGTTTCATGACGCAGGTCTTCACGTTGAAATCGCCCAGTGCGACACTGGCCAGCCCACAGCAACTGGAGACGATTCTGCACAGCCGGCAGTCGGCTCAGATTCCCGCGCTTCAGGCCAGTTTCGCGGCGAACTACGGGACAGTTCCGCCGGTGAATGCGGCCTCTCCACAGGACCGGGTGATGATGGACATCGACGACGCACTGGGCCAGCAGAGTTTGAAGACGACACTCATTGCTGATCAGGGCCAGGACGTGATTCTTGCGACCGCGAACCAGATGGAGAATCAGGTTGCGTTGAGCACTCCAGGCTCCGCGCCGTTCATCACCGCACAGGCACAGGTCGCAAATCTTCGTTGCCAGGCATTCATGCAGAAGATGCTCGCTGCGGAACTCCGTCAGGAGGCGGGCCGCATCGCTCATGACAATGTGTTGGTGAAGCGGAAATCCACAGCTACTGGCGCAATCAACAGTCTTATCACCGGCACGCTGAGCCGGTAAGGAGGAATCTCGATGCCAGACATGAACAACAAGACGAACAAGTTGCGGAAGCCTTTCTTCTGGCGCCGCAGAGAGCCAACCGCCGCTGAAGCAGTGCGGATGGCGCCGGCTATTGAGGCCGATCAACCCAAGGATCATCCATGGTGGCGGCCAACGGTTTGGAAGGCGGTCGCTCTGGCGGTGGTTGCCCTGATGCTTCTCCCTGGGCGCGCCAATGGGCAGTTCGGGATCGACATTGCAGCGATCATGACGGCGTTGTCGAAGGTGGAGTCGCTGATGAGCACCTATGTGGCAGCGCCGCTCAAGACGATCAACCAGGCACAGCAGACCATCGCCAAGTATGAGCAGGAAGTCATTTACCCAATCGCCGCAATTAATCAGGCCCGGAACTCCGTCACGCAGTTTGAAAGCCAGTTCAGCCAGGTGGGCAATCTTTTCAAGGGCAATGTATCGAGCGCAACGCTACCACAGTCTCAGAACCTGGAATCGATTCTGCTCTCTCGCAATGCAGGGAATCTCTCTACGGTTTCGCCCCAGTTTCAGAACGTTTATGGCGTGGTGATGGCGCAGAATGCCGCCTCGTTGCAGATTCGCAACATGACCGACATGACAGACGCGCAGGCGCAGGACGCGATGAAGCGCGCCATTCAGATCGACGCCCTGGCCGATGCGGAACTGGCTGAGGCGGACAAGATGGGCCAGCAGATCTCCGCGGCTGCTCCGGGGAGCGCTCCGATTCTGGAAGCGGAGGCGGATGTCTGGGTGGTTCGGGCAAATGCGTACACACAGTCGGCTCTGGCTGAGTTGATGCGCACGCGCGGCATCGACATTGCGAACCAGAGCAAGTTGTCGAAGCTCGCGGCAACAGACTCGACAAACAGCAATAGCCTCATCAATGGCGTTCTGACGAACAGGTGATTTCGATGATGCTTTCAGTCCTCCATCCCGGCGTGACCTCGCTTGCGTTGATCTATTCTTCGCAACTGAATCTCTTTGAGCAATTCCTGACCCAAGCTGTCTCAGGGATCGACTCTACCAGCATCACGTCAGGGATGCAGAACGTGGGCTACGTCATTCTTGTGGTCGGATTTCTCTGGCAGGTCTACCAGTCCGCGCTCCACGGCGGCGATGTGCGTGGACTGGGAGCAAACCTCATCAAGTATGTTGCAACGGCGGTGGTGGTGATGAACTACCACGCTGTTTTTACGACGGTCAACCAAGGCTTTGTGAACGCAGGCAACTGGATAAGCAATGCTTCAGGGGGCCTCAACCTGCTGGATAACTGGAGGTCCGACATCCAGACGCAGTTCAGCCAGATTGGCTTTCAGAATCTGTGGGGTTTGGTAACTGGCTCTGCTGCTGGGTTGATCGACGCCGTTCTCATTCTGGTTGCTTATCTTCTCTATCCGCTGGTGATCGTGATCTTCGGATTCTTCTACATCCTCTACGGGAGCATCTTGTACATCTTCGGACCGCTGGTGATCTCGCTGATGCCGCTGGGAGCGACCAACCGCATCGCCAAGGCTTATGTCGAGAACGTCTTCATCTGGAATGCATGGCCGATTCTCTATGGCGGCTTCGGCGCTCTGCTAAGTGCGATACAGATGGGCCAGGTTGGCCAGATGCTCAGCCAGAACAGTTTTTTGGGCGGCCTTGGCAGCCTGGAAGGATCGGTCCTGATTGGTTTCGCGAGCATTATCTTCTCGCTGGCCATTGCTGTGATTCCATTCATGGCGAAGCGAATTGTATCGGGCGATGTTGGCTCAACAGCTGGCGCGCTGATTGGCGCAGCCGTTACGGCCATTACCGCTGGCACGGCGGCAATCGAGGGCGCCGCGGTTGGCGCGGCAGCAGCCGGTGCTGGGAGTTCAACGGGCGCCTCCGGCAATGCGACAAATAGCGCCGCAGCGGCCGGTGCGAACGCAAAGCATACGGGAGGGACAGGCACTGGCAATCAGCCGACACCTGGCCAAAGAGGAATCAATACGGGAGATTCTTCTTCGACGGCAGGCAACCAACCTGCGGCAGACACGAAAGGAAGTAACACATCCGCAGTTGCAGATGGCACTGTGCAGATGAATGGTGGTTCACCTACCGCTGCGGGTCATGCGGATCATATCCGCAGTTCCATACAGAGTGCTGCCGGGGAAGATGAACTCGTCAGCGCGGGAAAGGACAGCGCGGGCGAACAGCAGAGTTCTGTTCCAGCTCGCGGTTCCGGTTCCGGCTCCAAGTCGGGTTCGGCTGCCCCAACATTCGCGAGTGTGAATCGTGGAAATCCATGGGCCTGGAGTTCGTACGCTCCACATCCACGCCGGGATGGGATCGCGACATGGGGCGCCTATCATGCGGCGAGAGTGGCTACGAAGGCCGTTGTAACCGGAAGAAATGCAATCGACAACGCTGGAAAAGCAAGTGACTGAGTGAGTCTTCGAGAGGAGAGCAACGATGGCAAATGCAAAGACCGTTACGCAAGCGAATGAACTCAATGTACGCCCCAAGTATTTCGAGGTGGATGGAGCGCTGACGGCAAACGCAAATCGGGCGTGGCTGTTGGCGTTCCTGACGATTCCAGTGGCTCTGGTTGCACTAGGGCTTGCGGTCTTCGTTCGCCTACAACCTCCCACGGTGATACGCATCGGTGCGAATGGCGAGGCGGTGGTTGTCGGCCAACCAACAAAGGGCGGCGTAGCGTCCGCGAGTACTGGGACAGATGCTTTTCTCGACCAGGCATTCGTCAAGCGGTTTCTTGATGGCTATCTCAATTACGCGCCTTCCAATGTCGATGAACGTTGGGCCGCAAGCCTCAACATGATGACGCGCAATTTGCGCAGCTACACCATGAAGGCAATGGCCGACGACAACACGCGCGGGAAAGTCGATGATGACCAGATCCAGTCTGTCTTTCATCTGCGCGAGATCGACACGGAGCCTGGAGAGCCGCTGACCTTTCTCATATACGGAGTCAAGGACGTACACCACGTTTCAAACGGCTCGGAGGTTACGGACCACTTCGTCAATGAGTATCGGATTCGCCTGATCGCCGACCGCAGGACCGACGTGAACCCAGACGGACTTTGGATTGCCGAGTACAGTGAGCGACCAATTGATGGCGAGCGGCGTGACCGCATACTTGCCGCGCCTGACCGTGTAGTAGGACAGGAGTAACGGAGGAGCGAGATGGAACCAACAGTTGCAAAGTTGACGCCAGATCGTCCGCAGGGCGACCGGCAGCAGTTGGCAAACACTGCAACGCCGAAGCGTCCGCGTAAGCCGCGTGCGTCGGAAGAGGTTGCTCGGTACTTCCTGGCCAAGGATGGATCGACGCCGGCAAAGCCGGAACTTGGCGAAGAAGCACAGAGCGAAAGCGACGCGTTGATCAAAGCCTTTCGGTCGAAGGGCGGCGTGATCTATGTTGTCACAGCTTTCCGCGCGGAAGCAGAGGTCCAGGGAGGCAATCCGATTTTGGTAAAACGTCCGCTCGAAAAGTAGCGGGCATCTGAGGTCAGCAACGAGTTTCAAAGAGGAGATACACCTTCAATCAAGGTCACTGTCAACCTCTCTTGAACCCTCAACGCATCTGCGATGAGGAATTCCATGCTGACCCGGTTTTCATTCCTGAAACTTGGGTTCGGTCAACATTCACCACTGACACGGGCAACCAGGCGACGGGGAATGACAGACAGGGTTAGTTCAACCTCTCAGTCACTCGATTGGCACTCAACTGGCGCGCCAGACAAGTGAGGAGAAAACATGACAGCGACAAGGCCACACAACACGACAGGCGAATCGAAGCTCATTCTTGAGCTGAAGATCGATGTGACTGGAGAAGTGACCCGCAAGGCCAGCAAACTGGGCCGGAAGGATACGCTCGAGGGAAAACTCCTCGCGCAACTCTATCCCGGCATCAGAGTAGCGCGCGTGAGTGTACCGGCGGAATTGACACCATACGAGCAATCGGTGGTGGAAAACCGCATGGCCCAGCTCTCTTTTGGTGGAGTGGAGTACAAACTGGTAGGTGCAAGCGGTTCGGCGAAGGACGGCAAGTTCTACTTCGTTGATCAGCCGCATGCAAAGCCGATTGCTGAGCGTTTTCAGCATTGGCCGGAGGCAGCGATCGTGTACTTCTCGATCCTGATCTCCGACTGCAAACTTGTGATGGAGCAACCGAACTTCCGCATTGTTGTTGTCGAGGATCACGTCCTGGGCACCAACGATTGCCGCGGTTGGATACGGGAGTCGCTCTATCGCAAACTCCATCTATCGCCGGATCGCTTCTGCCAATTTCGATTGGCATTCGATGCGCGCGAACCGAAGCAGGCAAAGGGTGCATTGAAGGCGATGAGCGATCGTGTAGCCGACAGGCTTGCGGTCGATTGCATTTTGCCCGAAAGCGCCTGCAAACCCAATCTCAAGGGAGGAAGCCGTTTTCTTCCTCAGATCGGGACTTCCGGTCGTCTGTACACAGGTCCAGCGGTGCTCGGGATCAAACAATGGTCTCGCGTCACCGAATATGGATCGAGTTACACGCTGGTTGAGCACGCTTCGAATGAGGCCCTTCAACTTGAGATCACGCCTCGCGCGATTGAGGAAGTTCGCAAGGTGAGGAAGGCCTGGGACGATGGCGACTATGAAGGCTTGCTGCGAGTTCTTGGCAAGTCGGAAGAAGACGCTACGTTCGACATGAGCTTCGATCCTGAGGCTCTGGAAGGCGGAAGCAATTCACCCTCAGAAGAGTGGGAGCCGGCGGAAGCAGTTCTCCTGGCAGACAAAAGTGGAAATAGTATTCGGTTTCCCTACGTGTCGAACCAGATCAACCGCAAGCTCGCACGCTGGGCATTCCGCACATTGACGAGTGGCGGTTTCAAGTTGCCGGCATTTGCTCTGGCAGATGATGGCATCTTGGTCGAGCACGAGGGCAAGATACTCGCTGCCTCGGACTGGATACCGGAAGGCACCGCCATCACAAGCGTCACGGCCGAGCAAAGTCTTTGCATCCGTTATCCAATACGGATGCAGGAGGATCTGCTGCCCGTCCGCCATATTGCGGACTCGGAACTTGTCCCGATGCTTGCACGCGCATTGGGCAGGATGAATCTACCTGAGCCGTTGATTGCCTACATTCTGAAACGTCAGCTTCGCATGGAGGGAACCTACATCCTTCATTCGGAGACGGCGAAGCGGAATGGTGGCGACTTCGACTTCGATACCATCTGCGCCATGCCGTCCGACGAGTTTCCGAAGTTTGTTGCTGGACGGATTGCGCATGGAGAGAGATTTCATCAGGAAAAGACCAAGCACAAAAAGGCGAAGTCTCCCTGGTGGAACGTGTATCTGGTTGCAATGAAGGCCAGAGGAAATCGGATTGGATCAATCACCGATCTGAAGACCTCATGCCTTGCAGCCGGACGGCCTGACCTTGCCTACAAGCTTGTCGAGCAGTTGCAAAACGCGCTCGATTCGCTGAAGCATCGGGTCGAGATCGACGAGTCGGTCATCAGCGATATTCGGAAAGAGGTATCTCCGGCGCCTTGGCTCCGCTATAAACGTGAGCGCAGAGTGTCGGATTTGCCACTTCATCTCGACGTCGCCGATACCGACAAAGTCGGCCGTCTTTACAACGTCCTCCGTAAGGAACTGGGCGACATCCTGAACGAACGCATGGCGGTCGAAGACTTCCGCGGCATCTTCTCTGGCCACACTGTGACCAAGGAGATGTTCGAGGAGTGCCAGCTTGTCAATGCGATCTACGGCGACGTCGCTGCTCAGATCACCGAGCGCGAGGAACAGCTGAAGCTGGAGTACGGAAACTCCCAGGCACTGTGGGAAGCCGTGCGCACCGGCGATGACAAAGACCAACGGAGATCGGCTGTACTTGCGCGGAATAAAGCGCAGGCTGCGCTCTGGGAGTTTGAACAGGATGCCAAGGAGCAATTCAGTGGCCTGCACCTGTTCATGCACTACTGGGCGCAGGGAAAGCAGGACAACCGGCGTGCATGGGCGCAGGCGATGAACACCATCGTCTCGAACGGCCGCGGATCGGGAGCCGTGCTCTTCCAGACCTTTCCCCAGGAGGTCGTCGATGTCTTTGCTGAGCAGACTGGAGGCAAAAACGCTCCGGTTCGCTTGCCAAAGATGGTCAACGGCTACGTCCGGTTCGACGATCAGCAACGAGCATTTCTCGTTGAACGGATCGAGAACCCGGATGGGCCAGACGGAGAAAAGTGGATCTTCCTCTTCCAGTACAAAGGGAAGCGGACACTGATCTTCGAAAACACGGGCGTTCCTCAATAAAGAACGCTCCTAACCTGCTGAGATGAGGCTCAAGCATTCGTGCTTGGCCTCATTTCGCAGTTGCTTCTGTCGCCCCAAATGGAGGCGAGTGGGAGGAGATTATGAAGTTATTCCTGGGAGCAGTTCTCGCTCTTGCCGCCATCGGCGCCGCGGCACAATCCACCAACTTTAACCAGATTCAGCACATCGAGACGGCCCTCAATCACCTCACGGTGATCGATCTCGCCGAACCCATTGTCACGGTCGCGGTCGCAGATCCAGATTCGATCCAGATTGAGCGCCACGACGACAAGGTGTTTTTGAAGCCACTGAAAGATGGCGTATCCACCAATCTCTTCATCTGGACAGCATCGCGGCAGATCGCGTATGAGATTGACCCCGCCGGCGATCTTTCCAAGATGAACGTCATTGTCCGCAATGCGCCACCGCCTGCGCAACACAAGCCAGACCACGAAGCAGAAAAGTCAGAGCCAAGCGATCGAGAGATTCAGAAGATTGCTTCGCTCGTTCTGACGCAGGCATTGATGGGAACCGAGAGCATCGTGCGTGAGAAGAGCAAGGATGCAGTGAGCGGTGTCAACGTGACGTTGGAGCAGGTCTTTCGCTCGAAGGATGCGCTCTACATCCGTTACACGATTGCCAATCAATCGACGGCTCCATTCCGTATTACATCACCTGACGTATATCAGCCGCAGCCAACTCAGCAGCCTATTTCCATTGTGAGCCTGCGCAATCGTCAGATTTCTCCACAGACTTTTGCCGCTTTCAAGACAGCACTTGGACCGAGTATTCCAGTTGTCATCGCCGATCCTTCCGTAGCTACCGATGTTGCACCGGGCGGAAAGTTCACCGGCGTTGTCACCATTCACGTCTCCCAGGGCAGCCAGCCGCAGCTCTATCAACTGCATTTTGGCAACAGCCAAAGCGGACCCATTGCGGTCGAGGCGGTGCTATGAGTACGGACATTCATGGCAATGTGACGGCGGAAGAGACGCGACTGGCGATGCGGGCGCTCTACCGCAGGGACGCGGAAAGCAATCTCCAGGCGGCATTCGCTAGCGCGCTCGCCGACGATCTCAAGCCTGTCGGCGAGAACGGCAAATGGCGTCCCAGCACACTGCTTGTACTGGGATGCGCTTTGTTGCTGGCATTCGCCGGAGTCTTTGTCTACTTCAGTATTGGAGGCCATCGATGAATCAATCTTATGACCCGCCGCGTCGGGATCAATCAGGCCCCGCAGATCTTGCGGGGTTTCTTGTTCTTGGAGGATGTGCCGTGCTGGGTGTCTTCTGGTACATCGCCGTTTCGCGCCTTCACCTGAGAAGCGACCAGTGCCTTGAGATATTTCTCGATCTCGTGATCGGCATCTTTGGAATTGCGTTGCTGTTGTCGCACTTCATTGGCCGCCGCGAGAAACGCGAAGAGATGTGGCCGCATCCAGCCGTTACGATCTCCGGCGCGAAGGACGCAGCCATCGTCGAGGCTGCGATTCGCAACGAGGCCACCGTCCTCGGCTACAACGTCCACAAAGCGCCGTGGCTCTGGCCGGATTCGGTGCGCATCAAGCATGGCGTTATTGCTGGAGGGACCGGCGCGGGCAAGACAACATTTCTTGAAAACATCATCGCCCAGGATCTCCGACGGCGCTTCGGCGACCGCCCCATGCCGATGATTATCTTCGACGGCAAGGGCGATCAGGAGTTCCTGGAGAGGTTATTGCCGCACATCGAGGCCGCAGGACGGTTGCAGGATCTGCGCGTGATCGACCCATCAAATCCACGGGAGTCCGCGCGATATAACCCTTTCTACTCTGGCGATGCGCTCTATCAGGAGCATGTCAACTTCATCTTCCAGTCCTTCGGGCTGAAGGAGGACTTCTTCAAAGGCCACCAGGAGGCTTACCTTTCCGACTTGGTCCGCATCCTTTACTACGCCGGCAAGGTCTTCAACGTCTACGACGTGCTGGTGATGGCGCTCGACGAAAAGGTGCTGGCAGAACAGATCGCCCGCGCCAAAGCGCGCATTGCAACGCTGCCTGAAGTCACCATGCAGATGCGGCTCAACTTCGAGATGTCGGTCCGCATGATCAAGCGGTCGCTCGCTGATCGGGATCGCGTCGAGAAGATTCAGGGGCTTTTGAACGAGCTTCTGGCCTTTCTCGAAGATGAATTGTCGATTGTCACCGGCTCATACCAAGACCTGCTCACGGTCGATGAAGTCGTCGAAAAGGGGTTGATCTTGTTCGTGTCACTCAATACAAACAAGAACAAACGCGCTTGCGAGGCGCTGGGAAAGATCCTGCTCCAGAACATTCAGCTCATGGTCGGCAAGCGATATGCCCGGCCACGTTCGGACCGCGACGGGAATGAGCCACTCTTGAGCGTGATTCTCGATGAGTTCGCTCCGTTCGCCTATCCGGGATTTACGCAGGTATTGCAGACGGCCCGCGGCGCGCGCGTCACATTTCTGTTCTCCTTCCAAAGCATCCCGCAACTCCAGCGCGTGAGCCAGGCTTTTGCCGATGAGGTCTCCTCGGCTCCCGGCACCAAGATGATCATGAACGGCTCGGAGGAGAACACGGCGCAATGGTTTCTCAAGGCATCGTCGCGCGTTGTACGGAAGCGCCGCAGCCTGGCCGTTCGCAGGACGGGCATCTTCACGACGAAATACATGGAAACTGGCACAGGAAGCGAAAGCGATTTCCGCGAGACCCGCGCGCGGGAAGACCACATCAAGAATCTCCCCGTCGGCCAGATGGAGATCCTGATGGTCGATCCCCGCGAGGGTACGCGCCACTCACATCTTCACGTGCGCAAGCATCCGGTCTATCAGTTGGAGGGATTCATTTCGACCCTGTACCCGAAGATGCGGAGCTATCTCGACCCAAAGATCGGTGCAAACCTGCGGTTTCAGGAAGAGAAAGAACGTCGCGCCAGAAGGCGGGCCATTGCGACCCTAGCTAATCCATTGACAGGAGGAAGGCCATGAAGAGACTCAGCACTCTGTTGGTTTACACCGTTCTGGTCCTCGGTCCTGCCTTTATCTATGGTCAGGATCACGCCTCCACACCCAATGCTCAACCGACAAAGTCGCATAAGGCGCAGGGATTCGCGGACTACGCGCTAGGCAAGGTCAACCCCAACGACACGGATTACGGCGCATCCCTGGATGCGGCACGTGGCACGACCGTTACTCACACCATTGACGATCTTTACTTCTGGTCGAATGTGGTTGCGCTGATACTGCTGACTGGCGTGACCACTGTCTTCTTCTTTCATCTGCGCGCCGCTGACAAGAAGGAAATCATCGCGGCAACCTTGATTGCGCAACTTTGGAATGGACGGGTAAGCGACAGGACTGAGATCGAGCGACGAGCTGAGCAGTTCAACAATCTCGTTGCCGAGCACAATGCTGTAGTCGAGCGGGAGTTGACGACCAACGCACCGGAAGCAGATCGCGAAACCCCGCCCGCCGCGAACCTGAATCGAACTGTCGGAGAGACCACAGATGCCCCCCGTCCAGAGAATCGCTCCGCTCCTAGATCGTCATTTGATCCTGTTCCCACTGACGCAAAACAAGCCGCTGCAACCGGAAACGAGGTGGTCCGTTTGCAACAGGACAATCTACTTCTCGAACACCGGGTCGAGGCAATGCGGAACACGGAACAGAATCTCAAGGAACGCCTCAATCAGACTACGTCTCTGTTGGATCAAGAGCGGAGGCGCAACCAGG
>Ga0255349_1000266_pt1 | contig 23900 bp, 18 predicted proteins | sample CBST25v15metaG_FD_189947 | JGI IMG/M metagenome (GOLD analysis project Ga0255349, IMG submission 189947) | Peat soil microbial communities from Stordalen Mire, Sweden - C.B.S.T-25.v15 | ecosystem: Environmental > Terrestrial > Soil > Wetlands > Peat | place: Sweden: Norrbotten County, Stordalen...
ACGGCTGGACTTCAATGACGGCCTCGCGCTTTATGGGTCCTCGGACGTGCTGGCCGTGGGCTGGCTGGCCAACCATGTGCGTGAGCGGCTGCACGGCGACGTGACCTACTTCAACGTGAACCGGCACATTAACCCCACCAACGTTTGCGTGGCGGCCTGTAAGCTGTGCGCCTTTGGACGCAAAAAGGGCGACGCGGCCGGCTACACCATGGCCTTGGAAGAGGCGTGGGAGACGGCAGCCTCGGGCTATTCGGAGGCGGTCACGGAGTTTCACATTGTCGGCGGGCTGCACCCGGACCTGCCGTTCGAATATTTCCTCGATCTGGTAAGCGGCTTGAAGCAGCGTTTTCCCAAGGTTCACATCAAAGCCTTCACCATGGTCGAGGTGGCGTACCTGGCGCGTCGCGCCAAGCTGACGATTGAGGAAACGCTCATCAAGATGCGCAAGGCCGGAGTGGACTCGATGCCCGGCGGCGGCGCGGAGATCTTCTCGGCGCGGGTGCGCTCCATCATTTGCGACCACAAGATCGACGGCGAGGAGTGGCTTTCAACAGCGCGACTGGCGCACAAGCTGGGCTTCAAGTCCAATGCGACAATGCTGTATGGGCACATTGAGAACGACGAAGACCGCGTTGACCACCTGCTCAAGCTGCGCGCATTGCAGGACGAGACCGGCGGGTTTCAGACGTTTATCCCGCTGGCCTTCCATCCGGAAAACACGGCGCTGGACCACCTGCCCGTGACCACGGGCCTGACCGACATTCGCCAGGTCGCGGTGGGCCGCTTGCTGCTGGACAACTTCCCGCACATCAAGGCATACTGGCAGATGCTCACCGCAAAGATCGCGCAGATAGCGCTGCGCTTCGGCGCCGACGACCTGGACGGCACGGTCGTCGAGGAGAAGATTTATCACGACGCTGGAGCGACCACGCCGCAGGGGATGACGCGCAAGGAGCTTTGCCGCCTGATTACCGAGGCCGGGCGCGTTCCCGTCGAGCGCGACACGCTGTACCACGCCGTCACCCGCACTGAAGACAGTTTTGTCGTTGCGGTTTAAGATCAATCTGGAAAGGGACGATCTCGATGGGTGAATTTAGCTGGAATGCTCTGGTTGGACTTTGCTTCGGATTCCTGTGGGGAATCCTGTGCTCAATCGCAATTCTGTATTCCATTTACCTGTCCGCTTACCGCAAGGCGGTGAAGGATTCTCTCAAGCAGGTAAAGCCGCTGCGGTACACGCAAGTACTTGAAAAGCTCCTGGCGAAGAAGGAAAAGAAAGCGGCTGCGGCGTCGACGTCCAACCCGCAAGGAACCGCTGTATAACAGGCAATTTTCGATAAAGAAACGAACTTCCGAGCAAGATTTACTGGCGCACGATCGCGCCGTCTTTCATCACAAAGCTCACGCGCTCGACCGCGGTAATGTCTTCCAGCGGGTTGCCGGGAACGGCGACAATGTCGGCAAAGTAGCCGGGCTTGAGCTCGCCGATCTGGCCCTCCCAGCCGAGGAGCTTCGCTCCATTGATCATGTCGGCCTGCAAAACCGCCAGCGGCTTCATTCCATAGCGGACCATCAGCTCCATCTCGACGGCTTGCGTGCCGTGCGGGAAGGGACCAACGTCGGAGCCGACGGCAAATGGGATTCCAGCATCAATCTGCTTTTTGAATTCGCGAATCTTCACGTCGAGCAGAGCCTTCTCGCGCGCGGCAACGGCGGGTGTAGGGGCGTGCTGCGCAAAGTAGTCGAAGATGGCGAAGGTTGGTACCGCGGGAATCTGCTTCTCGCGCATCAGGCGCATGGTTTCGTCGCTGAGCTGTGTGGCGTGCTCGATGGAAGCGACGCCGGCCTGCGCTGCGAAGAGCGTGCCCGGCTCGCCCATGGCGTGAACGGCAACGCCAGTGCCCAGGCGATGCGCCTCTTCGACGGCTGCTGCCAGTTGCGCCTCGGTGTACTCGTAGGGTGTATGCAACTCGCCGTCTACCACTGTGTCTTTTCCCGTCTCATAAATCTTGATGAAGTCGGAGCCTTCCTTTTGCTGCTGGCGGATGACCTCGATCAATTGGTCGATGGAGTTGGCGTAGTCTGCGTTAGGTAGCACGTGCTGCGCGGGGTTGTAGTGAATGGCGTCCTCGTGGCCGCCCAGAATGTTGATGGCGTTGCCGCTGATGCGCAGGCGAGGGCCGAGGATCAGCCCCTGATTGATAGCATCGCGCACCGCCGTGTCTGCTGAGCCCGCGCCTTCAGTGCCCAGATCGCGCTCGGCGGTGTAGCCGGCCAGCAGGTCGGCCTTGGCTGCGTCGGCAGCGAGCAGGGTGCGCCAGGGAACCGACTCCTCGACCGTCTGCAGGTCTTCCGCGCCGGGGTGCAGGAAGAGATGCACGTGGGCGTCAATCAGGCCGGGGAGCAGCGTGACGTCGCCCAGATCGATGACTTTAGCCCCTTGCGGATGCTCGACGGAGCGGCCCACGGCGCGGATGCGCTCGCCCTCGACCAGAATTTCGCCGGGTTGAAGCAGGACTCCGGTATCCACCTGGAGCAGCCGCGCCGCATGGAGCACGATGGGCGCCGAGGCCGGCTGCTGCGCATGAGCTGCACCGGCAAGGACAAAGGCCAGAGTGAAGAAGAGCAGACGCATGGGGCGCGGGCAAAGCAAGAGGTTTTGCATGACACAAGAATATGCCGCATCGGCCCCCTCTTGTCGAGGGCCGATGCGGCATGGGTTGGTGGTTTCCTGCCCTTGCGGCAAAAACAAGAACGCCGCAAGGATGGCCCACCCGCTATAGATATCTTGTATCCCACCTTAACCAATTCGCAAAGAACGCGAATTGGCGAAGGTGGGGCACCCGGAGCTTTCGAGTTCCGCCTAGTACGCCGGAATCCCGGTGAGGTGCTGGCCGAGGATCAGGGTGTGAATGTCGTGCGTGCCTTCGTAGGTGATGACCGATTCCAGATTCATCATGTGGCGCATGATGGGGTAGTCATCAGTGATGCCGTTGGCGCCCAGGATGTCGCGCGAGATGTGGGCACATTCCAGAGCCATCCACACGTTGTTGCGCTTGATGAGAGAGATGTGCTCGTGGCCAACCGTGCCGGCGTCCTTGAGGCGGCCGACGTGGAGCGCGAGCAACTGGGCCTTGGAGATTTCATTGGCCATCCACACAAGCTTTTCCTGGACAATCTGGTGGCTGGCAATCGGCTGGTTGCGGAACTGCTTGCGGAATTTGGCGTACTGGAGCGCGGTGTCGTAGCAGGACATGGCCGCGCCGATGGCTCCCCAGGCGATGCCGTAACGCGCCTGATTGAGGCACATGAAGGCGCTCTTGATGCCGATGGCGCCGGGCATGGCCGCCGTGAGTGGCACGTGCACGTCCTGAAGCGAAAGGCCGCTGGTGTGGGAAGCGCGCAGGCTCCACTTGCCGTGAACATCGTAGGCGGAAAAGCCGGGGCGGTTGGTCTCGATCAGGAATCCGCGAACCTTACCGCCCTCATCCTCGACTTTGGCAAAGACAATGGCCACGTCGGAGATGGTTCCGGAGGTGATCCAGAGTTTTTCGCCGTTGAGGATGTACTCGTCGCCCACCTTGCGGGCGGTGGTGGTCATGGCTCCGGGATTGGAGCCTGCGCCGGGCTCGGTTAGGCCGAAGCAGCCCAGTTTTTCGCCGCTGGCGAGAGCGGGAAGCCAGGTGTTCTTCTGCTCGTCGGAGCCGAAGGTGTAGATGGGGTACATGACCAGGCCGGACTGCACGCTGACAAAGCTGCGGAAGCCGGAGTCGCCGCGTTCCAGCTCCTGCATTACCAGGCCGTATTCGACGTTGGACATGCCTGCGCAGCCGTAACCCTCGAGGTTGGCGCCGAAGAAGCCCAGTTCGCCCATGATGGGGACAAGCTCGCGCGGAAAACGCTCCGTGCGGAAGCACTCCTCAATGATGGGAACGAGGTTGTCCTCGACAAAATCGCGAGCGGTCTTCCGGACGAGCAATTCGTCCTCGCTGAAGCTGGAGTCGAGATGAAGAAGATCGAAGCCTTGAAATTTGAAGCCCATAAGTTACCTGCCATTCTTTCGCAATCAATCAAAACAGACGATTCTAGCAGGTGGGCAGGGGTGGTGGGAACATAGGGCAGAAAGGCGTTGACAGAGAACGAATCTACGGGTAGCAAAGCTCTGTCGCTGCGGGGCTGATTGGGCTATTCCTCAGCGCCTGGAAGGCGGCGCAGCATTATTTCCTTAACGCGCTCAGGCATGATGCCGTGGTGATACTCCTGCGAAAGCGAGTGCTCGGATTGCTCGAGCCGGAAATGTGGTCGCATCCCGGGTTCCTGGATGTGTGCGTACATCTTCAGGTTCAGCGTGTCGGAGTATTCGGGAATCTGATTACTCAGCCAGGAAAACATCGGTGGCAGGCTTGTTCGCTCCGGGTTTCCATCCATCTTTAGTATGGTTTCAAAGTTCTCGCGGCTGAGTGAACCCCAAACGCCCCAGTCAAATGTCTCCGCTGTGCCAACGATAGGCAGACGAATTAGACCACGCACAAAAAAGCTCTCGTCATTGATTGCGCAATAGTCCGCATCCAAAAAAGTCTTGCTTGGCTTCTTGATCGCTCTGGGTATCAGGTTCGTCCAGCGGCTGGCCTTAGCATGATTTTCGTCCCAGTAATAGGGTTCAGAATAATTGAAATCCAAGCAGGGCCCAGTGTGCCACTCTTCGCAACTGCTGCATTTCCAACGCAGACTTCCCAGATCCTCCAGCGTCACGGACGGGCGAGTATTGCGTATGCGGGCGTGTTCATAACAGCCGGAGCAAAGCAAAACGATCTTAGTTCTCCCCTCAGATTCCTTATTCCATCCGTCGTGAGTGGCACGGATCTGTTCGCACTCATCGCACCACGCATCCGGAAAAGGATTCTCAACGTCAGGTTCGTTCCGGTTGAACCCGAGCCCGACAGCGCCCACTGAGAGATGAGTGCAAACGAAAGCTTGTTCAGTTTCACCATGGATGTCGCAATGGACGGTATCGAGCTGGGTAGGTTTCATTACGAATAGAGTATACCGATGAGGAGGCGGTCAATTTGAGATTCTGGGTCTCCCATCCTTTTTCGCAAGAGAATAAAATGCAGGTCCTTCGGCTCCGCTACGCTTCGCTCAGGATGACAAACTAAAAAGCAAAGCAATCACCTGACGCGATTCCTACTCCAGGAACTCGCGCACAAACGGGTCTTTGCTTTTGACTAGCTCGTGCAGGGAGCCGTCGAAGATGAGGTGGCCTTCTTCGAGCATGAGGAAAGTTGTGCTGGGGTCGGTTTCGCCTTTGGGGAAGGGAACCATGCGGCCTTGTTCGGGGTCGAAGTGGTTGTTGCAGAGGGCGAAGGCGTCCTGCAGGCGATGGGTGACCAGCAGCGAGGGAGTGTGGCTGACGTCGCGCTCCTTGACGATCAGCTCGATGATGGTGGTCGAGGTGACGGGGTCGAGGCCGCCGGTGGGCGAATCGTAAAGCAGCAGCTCCGGCGTTTGGATGAAAGCGCGGGCAATGGCCACGCGGCGGCGCATTCCGCCCGAGAGGCTGGCAGGAAACAGGTCGAAGGTATCTTCCAACTCGACAAAGCGCAGGGCATCGCGAACGCGGCGGTCGATCTCGCTGTCGGGAGCCTGCTCCTGAATAAGCTGGTAGGCCACGTTGTCGCGGACAGAGAGCGAATCGAAAAGAGCGCCCTCCTGAAAGACCATGCCGGTGCGGGCGCGCAGGGCGAAGAGCTGCTCCTCGGGCATGTGGGTGATCTCTTCACCGAAGAGCAGAATACGGCCCTCATCGGGGCGCAGCAGGCCGTTGACGAGCTTGAGCAGGACGCTTTTGCCCACGCCTGCCGGGCCGAGCAGGACGCGCGTCTCTCCCGGCGCAACGGAGAAGCTGACGTTTTCCAGTACTGGCGGGCCGTCGAAGGCGATGGAGACATTGCAAAATGCGGCGACCGGGCCAAGCGTCTCTTGACCGGATGGACCGGGACCGGGCTGTACGGAAGTAGGAAGGTCGCTCATAGGAGGGGGAAGAGGGTAAGCAGAACCTGGGTGAGGAGGAAGTCGACGAAGATGATGAGCACGGAAGACCAAACGACCGCTTCGATGGTGGAGCGGCCCACGCCTTGGGTTCCACCCGAGGTTCTCATGCCGTAGAAGCAGCCGATGGAGCTGAGGATGTAGCCGAAGAAGAGCGGCTTGACCAGCCCCTGAATGATGTCGGGATAGCGGAGGGACTCCCACGCCTTGTCCAGGTACAGAGTGCCGTTCTGGTGGTTCATGAAGACGGTGACCAGGCCGCCGCCCGCGATGCCGCAGGCGTCAGAGACTATGGTGAGGAAAAAGAGCATGGTGATGGTGGCGGCAATGCGCGGGGTGACCAGCTTGCGCATGGGGTCAACGCCCAGGGCGCGCATGGCGTCGATCTGTTCGGTCACCACCATCGAACCCAATTCGCTGGCCATCGAGCTGGCGTTGCGCCCGCTGACCATGACTCCGGTGAGTATGGGGCCAAGTTCTCGGATCATGGTAAGCGAGACAAACTGTCCGGTGATGGCGGTGGCGCCGAAGGCCGAGAGCGTAGCCGCCGATTGCAGCGCCAGCACGCCGCCGGTGGAAAGGCCGGTGAGCACCACGATGGACAGAGAGCCGAAGCCGATGATGTCGGCTTGAAGAAGGAATTCAGACCAATAGATGGGAGGGCGATAGAGATTTTTGAAAGCGCGCCAGGCAAACAGGGAGTAGTCCTGCACGGTGAGGACCAGGTTCTTGGCGGTCTTGTCGATCGTCTGTATCGCCATTGCGTTTGCCGGCCAGCGGCGCTCCCCCGTAAGTGTCGTTGCAAGGACAGGATAGCGCATGAGGGACGGGGAGGGCGGAATGAATCGCGAGCGGAGTTCACCAGACGGGAAGACGCAGATTTTTGATGGCGCAGTCGTTTTCTCCTTGACAGCTTAGGAGAGATGGAGCTAGTCTCCTAATCATCTTAGGAGGCGCGGTGAACGACCAGGCTCAGCTTCTTCCCGGCACACTCGATCTGCTCATCTTGAGGGCGGTCTCGCTCGGCCCGCTGCATGGGTATGGCATCCTGCTGCGTATCGGTCAAATCTCCGACAACGCGCTGCTCATTGAACAGGGCGCGCTCTATCCCGGCCTGTTTCGCCTCCTCCGCCAAGGATTGCTCAAGGCGAGCTGGGGCACATCGGAGAACAATCGCCGCGCCAAGTTTTACGAACTCACTGTCGCGGGCCGCAAGCGCCTGCGCGAAGAGACGGAAAGCTGGAACCGGCTGGTTTCAGCCATGGCTTCGGCGCTCTCCCAGCAACCGGAGGAAATATGAAACTCCTCGATTCGCTTCGCTTCCGCATGGCCGCGCTGTTTGGACGCGCCCAGATACGCGCCGAAATGGAAGAGGAAATTCGCTCGCACATCGAGCATCGTGCTGACGATCTGGTGCGTTCCGGCCTGAATCGCACAGAGGCGGAGCGACGCGCGCGCGTCGAGTTCGGCGGGCGTGAGAAGTGCAAAGAGGAGATTCACGAAGCGTTGGGCAGCAATTTCATTGGAGGCCTTCTGCAGGATGTGCGGTTCGCTCTCCGCGTGCTGCGCAAGTCACCGGGATTCACTTTCGCAGCTGTTTTGACGCTGGCACTGGCCATCGGCGCCAATGCCGTGGTCTTCGGGATATTCAACGGCATGATTCTGCGGCCGTTGAATGTGCCGCAGGCGGAGAGTCTCTACGGAACCGAGTACGGAAATAATCCGGGGTGGCAGTCGTATCCCAACTATCTCGATCTTCGCGACCGCAATCGCAGCTTCGACGGTCTGGCTGCGTTCAGCTTCGTCTTTCCGGGCTTCGACACGGGCAAAAATCCCTCCGGTTCCTCAGGTTATACAACTAGCGGCAATTACTTCGACGTGTTGCGGATTCAGCCCTATCTCGGCCGTTTCTACCATGCCGCCGATGAGCACGGCCCCAACAGCGCGCCCTTTGTTGTGCTGACCCACGCCTTTTGGCACAGCCGCTTCCAGGATGATCCCGGCGTGGTGGGGCGCACCGTTTTTTTGAATAAGCATCCATTTACGATTCTCGGCGTGGCCCCGCCCGGCTTCCACGGAACAGTGTCCTTTGCCTTTGTCGATTTCTTCATGCCGATTGTCAACGAGGGGCAGATCTATGGCGGGAGCACACTCGACGAGCGCGGCAGCAACGTTACGGTTTTTGAGGTTTTCGGACATCTGAAGCCGGGAGTGACTCTCACTCAGGCGACGGCGGATGTGAACGCCGTGGGCGCGTATCTGGAAAAGAACTATCCCCAGGACTTCAGCCACAAAAGCACTCCACTCTCCCGCCAGGGACTAACTGCGTTTGGCGGCGCGGTGGCGGCATTCGTTGCCGGGTTGATGCTGCTGGCTGGATTGATTCTGCTGGCCGCATGCGCCAACCTGGGCAGCCTCTTTGCCGCGCGCGCCAGTGACCGTTCCCGCGAAGTGGCGCTGCGGCTGGCGTTGGGTTCGAGCCGCAAACGCATCCTGCGGGGAATGTTTACCGAAGCCTTGCTGATCTCGCTTGCCGGTGGGGCGGTGGGACTCCTGGGCAGCGTCGCGCTCTTGCGCCGGCTGAGCACCTGGCAGCCCATAGCCGCTGCCCCCGCCCGCCTGCCGGTAGCTCCAGACGCAAAAATCTACCTGGTCGCTTTGCTTTTGGCGGTGGTCAGCGGATTGCTCTTCGCGATCGTTCCGGTACGCCAGGTGCTCCGGGCCAATCCCTATGAGATCGTCAAAGCGGGATCGAACGCCCGGCTGGGGCGGCGCATGACGGTCCGCGACGTGTTGCTTGTCGTGCAAATTGCGATCTGCGCCGTGCTGGTCACTTCTTCGTTGGTGGCCGTACGCGGATTGGCGCGCTCGCTGCACGGCAACTTCGGTTTTGAACCGCGCAACGCCATGCTGCTCAATGTTAATTTGGCCATGGCCGGCTACAGCGGCGACCAGGCCTCCGCGATGAAAAGGCGCATGTTCGATGCGATGGGGACGATTCCTGGAGTCGAGCATATGGGATGGGTGAACGATTATCCTCCGCTGGCCTACGGCTCCAACTTCAGATCGAATGTCTACAAGGAGGAAACGACCGATCTGCGGCAGGCAAATACCGCCGCCACGCCTTTCCGCTACAACATCTCTCCGGGATACTTCGAGGCGGCCGGCAGCAGCCTGTTGACCGGCAGAGGTTTCCGTTGGAATGACGACAAGGCAGCGCCACCCGTCGCCGTCGTTAACCGGGAGTTCGCCGTGAAAATCTTCGGCTCCGTCGCTCAGGCCATGGGAAGAGATTTCAAGCTGCAAGATGGAACGCGCGTCGAAGTCGTGGGCGTGGTTGAAGACGGAAAGTATCTGAGCCTCAATGAAGATCCGCAGCCGGCCATCTTTCTTCCCGCCCTGCAATCGCCTTCGAGCACTTTTTATATGGTGGTGCGGTCCGAGCGCGATCCCGAACAGTTGGCCGCGGCCATGAGGAGCAAGCTGCGCGAACTGGATGCGGGGCTGCCGGTTACCATCACTACCTGGAAGACCGTGTTGTCGCTTGTTCTGTTTCCTTCACAAATGGCCACGGCGGCGCTGGGTGTGCTGGGCATGATGGGCGCGATGCTGTCGATCACCGGCATCTTTGGAATGGCGGCGTACTCGGTGAGCAGGCGGCTGCGGGAGTTGGGAATTCGCGTCGCCCTCGGTGCACAGCGCAAAGAAGTGCTGCAGGCCGCACTGGGGCGGCCGTTGAAATTGCTGGCGATCGGTTCGGCAACAGGCTTGGCTCTAGGAATTTTCGCGGGCAAGGTGCTGGCTTACATCGTGTATCAGGCGACGCCCCGCGACCCGCTGGTGTTAGGCGGAGTCGTTCTAGCGATGTTGCTGCTGGGCCTCGTGGCTACGTGGATCCCAGCGCAACGTGCGCTTTCGATTGATCCTCTAATCCTGCTGCGCGAAGAGTGACCAAGTTCTACTGGGTCGCGACACGGGACTTGATCAGCGCGTCAAGATAGTCCGGCTTGTCGGCTACTCGGACCAAGTGCGGGAACTTATCGCCGCCATGGTAGTTGATGACGCAGGTTCGGAAATAATCGTCCGCTACAACCAATAGTGTGACCGGCTGCGAGGTGTCTTTGGCGGCTTTGATTGCGTCCGCAAGCAAATCATGGCTGTAGACGCGGCCATTGACGCCGATGACTTTCATTCCCGAAGAGACGCCGGCCTCGAACGCGGGGCTGCCGACGATGGCGTCGGTCACCGCGCCGTCAGCGCCCACCTTGAGGCCGATGGAATAGACATCGCCAGGGTCGCCGTTGCGCCCTTGCAACTTCATTGGCTCGCCGTTCAACACAACCTTCCAGCCGCCGTTTTCGATGCCGCCTGTGGGCGCGTCCGCCGAAGTGGAATTCAGCCGGGTGTGGAAGAAGCCGGCCCAGTCAAAGGGTGCAATCGCATTCAGCGTGCTCACCAATTCGTCAAAGGTGTAAGTCTTCACTTCCGCACTGTGATTAGGGCCGCCGTGGAAAGACTGGCAGAAATCGTCGATGGATTTCTGGCCTTTGCTCTCGCGATGAATGATGGTGGCCACTTCAAGCCAGAGCAGATCGCCTTCTTCGTAGTAATCCACGCCGCGACGCCAGTTTGCCCAGCCGCCTCTTGCGCGCCCCAGTTCCGTCTCTCCGATGGCGGTGTCGAGCAATGGACGCCAGGTGCGTCCGGGGCGTCCGGGTCCGAGCGCGGCTGCGATGGAGGCCATAAATTCGTGGTACTGCTCCGCGGTCCACAACCCGCTGCGCGCAGCCAGCATGGGTCCGAGATAATCCGTTAGCCCTTCATAGCCCCACAGCAGATCGGTTTCCATGGGGACTTCAAAGTCAGGCGTGGAGAGATCAGCGGGGCGGCGGAATTTGCCATTCCATGAGTGAACGAATTCATGCGCCAGCAACCCGCCGAGAGACATGCCGGAACTGGGCAGGAGCAGAGCGCGCTCCGGCAGGCGGCTGTCGTTGGATTCGTGATGTTCGAGGCCGAAGTGCGCCACATGATCGCTGAGCGTCAGCAGAAAATGGTAGTCGCGATAATGGCGCGCGCCAAAGAGCTTGCCCGATTCGGCAACCAGATTGGTCATCTGCTTCTGGTTTTCGGGGCTGATTTTCAGCGCGGCTTCGCTGTCGGCGACCAAGTCAAGCTCGTGATGGATCGGTTCGCCTGCGGGCGTGATGTCGATGACGCGATAATATTCGCCGGTGATTACGGGCGAGTCCACCAGCATTTCGAGAGAAATCGGCTTGAACGAAACCTGATTGCCGGATTGCTTTTCAACGGGAAGTGACGTGCCGAATTTCCATCCATCGGGCATGTGGATTTTGGCTTCATAAGTGAGCTGCTGCGCGGGAGCTCCGGCCGGATAGAGGATCACCTCATTCCATTCGAGGACCAGTAGCTTGTCAGTGGCCGAAACGCCATCCGGTTCAATGTAGTCGTATTTGGCGTCGAGACGACTGACGCCGGCGGGAATCTCCAGATGGAAGGTGTACACATCCAGCAGATCGCGCACCCAGGGAATGGTCTTGCCGTCCGCCTCGAATTTGAGGCCGGTGAGGCTTGCGATTGGCCCTCCGGGCGCGTGCTCGCCAGGAATCCATTTGGGATAGTAGAGCGTCAGCGGCCCGGGCTTGACGGGAATGATTTCGTGAGCGCTGAGGAGCTTTTGCTGAGTCTTGGTTGCGTCTACGGTGACCGAGATCGTCTGGCCGGTCAGCGCGGCGGGCGCGGCGATGACCAGGGTTATGGCGAGAAACACCAATACGCGAAAACGGCCGAGTTCCATGCAAATGCTCCTTTGGCGAAACAGAAGAAATCTACCTGTGCATCATACTATCAAGCGGCGGGGAGCTTGACGGGCTATAAATACCTGGGACAATCCCGCCTTAGGCACAAAAACAAAAACGTGCCGAAGGTGGGGCACCCGGTCGAAGGTGGGGCACACATCTATTCCCTGTTCCCTGTTCCCTATTCCCTCGTGCTACTCTCGGCCCTTTTTGTGAATCTCGATGTTGAGGCGCTTGATTTTCTGATTAAGAGTGGAGAGCGGGATGTGGAACTGCTCGGCGGCGTCGGTCTGGTTCCAGTTGGAGCGCTCGAGCTTTTCGATGATGATGCGGCGCTCGATGTCTTCGAGAATGTCGAAGAGCGAGGCGTTGGGGTTGTGTTCGAGCAGGGCGTCCTGGAAGCTGCGGCCGGTGATGTGGCCGGGGAGCAGATCAGAGCCGATGACCGGCCCGGAGGAGAGCACCACGCCGCGTTCTATGGAGTTTTCGAGTTCGCGCACGTTGCCGGGCCACTCGTAATCGACCAGGGTGCGCAGGGCGTCGGCTGATAGCTTGCGCGGTGAGAGGCCGTTTTCATTGGCGTAAAAGTCGAGGAAGTGCTGCGCGAGGAGCGGAATGTCTTCGCGGCGCGAGCGCAGCGGCGGCAGGTCCACGGTGATTACGTTGAGGCGATAGAAGAGGTCTTCGCGGAAGCGTCCCTCGCGGACCTCCTTGCGCAAGTCAATGTTGGTGGCGGCGATGATGCGCACGTCCACCTGAATCTCTTGTATGCCGCCGAGGTGCATGAAGCGGCGATCCTGCAGGACGCGCAGAATCTTGGCTTGCGTATCCATGCCCATGGTGGCGATTTCGTCCATGAAGAGCGTGCCGCCATTGGCGACTTCAAAGAGGCCCTTTTTGGAGGCGATGGCCGAGGTGAATGCGCCTTTGACGTGGCCGAAGAGCGTGGATTCAAGCAGCTCGCTGGGCATGGCGCCGGTGTTGATGGGAACGAAGGGCTTGTCTTTGCGGGGCGAATTGGCATGAATGGCCTTGGCGATGAGTTCCTTGCCGGTGCCGCTCTCGCCCTGAATGAGTACCGTGGAGCGGCTGGGCGCGACCTGCGCGACGAGGTCGAATACCTTGAGCATGATCTCGCTTTTGCCCACGATGTTGGCGAAATTATAACGCTGCTTGAGGGTGCGCTTGAGTTGCAGGTTTTCTTCTTCGGCCTTGTGGCGAGCGATGGCGGAGCGAATATCGGCCAGAAGTTTTTCGTTGTCCCAGGGTTTCTGGACAAAATTTTCCGCGCCGGCGCGAATGGCGTCGACGACGTTGTCCACGGTGCCGTAGGCGGTGATCATGATGACCGGCAACTCCGGCTGGCGCTCCCTGATCTGGGGCAGGATTTCGAGTCCGCTCTGACCGGGCAGCGCCAGATCAAGCAGCACCAGATCGAAGCTTTCCTGATCGAGGATCTTGAGGCCTTCGACGCCATCGCCGGCGACTTTTGTGGTGTAGCCCTCAAGCGAGAGCAGCACTTCGAGCGACTCGCGGATGGCGGCCTCGTCGTCGATGACGAGAATGCTCGCCAAGCTGCTGGAAGGGCCGGACTCGTCAGCGGCGGCGTTTGCGGATGCGGGCGGATTGAATGGCAGTTCTACCTCAGACATGAACGGAATTCCTCAGCAGGGGAAACTCAAGGTGGAAGGTTGTGCCGGCGCCGATGGCGCTTTCGACATGAATCTTGCCGGCGTGTTCCTGGATGATGCCGTAAGAGACGGAAAGTCCCAGTCCGGTGCCGCGGCGGTCGCCGGGCCGGACCATGGTCTTGGTGGTGAAGAAGGGATCGTAGATGCGCTTGAGGTGCTCGGGCGCGATGCCGGAGCCGGAGTCGGCGACCAGCGCGGCGACATAGCTGCTCTGCCCCTTAGGCGAAGTGATTTGAGTGGCGACGCGCAGGCGGCCACCGCCGGGCATGGCTTCCTTGGCGTTGAGCAGCAGATTGAGAAAGACCTGCTGCAGTTTGCCGGTGTTGCCGTTGATGGGGGGCAACTCCTCGGAGAGTTCGAGATCCACGATAATCTGCGCGGTCTTGAACTGGTGCTCGAGCAGGGAGAGCGTGTCGCGGATGACCTGGTTGAGGTTGGTGTCGCGAAACTCCGTGGTGGAAGTCCGAGAAAAATTCAGCAGGCCATTGGCGATTTCGGCGGCGCGGAAGCTCTGCTGAATAATCTTGTCGAGCACGGGGCCTAGGCGTTCGTCTCCCTTGAGCTGCTTGGAGAGCATCTGCGCGTACGAGGAGATAACGGCCAGCGGAGTGTTGATCTCGTGCGCCACGCCGGCAGCCAGCAAACCGATGGAGCTGAGCTTGTCAGACTGCGCCAGTTGGGTTTCCAGCGAGACGCGCTCGGTGATGTCGTCCACCAGAATGATGCGGCCCACGGAAACGAAATCGCGCGAGAGCAGAGGAGCGATGGCGATGTTGGCGGTGCGCATCTCGCCGGCGCGTGTGATGAGCGGGAACTTGTAGAGGTGATGGACGCCTTGCTCGTTGCGGAAGGTGTCGAGAGCGTCGACAAACTCGGCGGGAAAGACGGAACGCAGCTCCTGACCGATGGCCTCGCCGCGGCTGAGGGCGTACATGGCCTCCATCTGCGCGTTCCAGCTTTCGATGCGCTCATCCAGATCGAGAGCCAGGATGCCGACGTTGATGGACTCGACGATGTTTTCGTTGAATTCCTTGAGGCGCTCAAATTCGCCGATTTTCTCTTCGAGGCGGGCGTAAAGGCTGGCGTTCTGAAGGGCGATGCCGATGTAGCTAGCGAGGGATTCCAGCAGTTCAATATCTTCGCTGGAGAGGAAATCGCCGCCGATGGTGCGGCCCAGGCCGATGACCGCGATGGTGCGCGTAGTGGCTCCGTCCTGAACTCGACAGGGCAGGTAGTAGTTCAGGTCGAGCAGGGCGGCGGTGCGTTGCTGGCGCGCGGGCAGGTGGAGGGCGGCCTGGGCGTTTTCCAGGAAGATGTGCGAGTGGTCCTGGACACGATCGAAGTCCAGGAACTCCAGTTCCATGCTGTCCTGCGCGGCCAGGGCCTCGGGAGGCAGCCCATGAGAGGCGGCCAATTGCAGACGGCCGGGCTCCCCGGGTTTCGGGGCGAGAAAAACCGCCACGCGCGCCACGAGCAAAGTGCGCGGTAGGCGCTCGACGATGGATTTCAGCAGAGCCTGAAAGTCGGTTTCGGAACTGAGGCCGCGGCCGAACTCGACCAGCGCTTGGCGGTAGTCGTAGCGATGACGGTCAAAGACCTTGTCTACCCAACTCTGAATTCTGCGCTTGAGAGGCTCAAAAAAGGCGAGCGCCAGCACGATGGCGATGCCCTCGCCCCAGTCGCGAACCGATTCGGGCAGCCGATAGTGGGCGAGGCCTGCGGCTGCCGCGATCATCCCGAAGTAGCCTCCCAGGATCAGCCCGGTGGCCAGTGTGTAGGCCACGCCGCGCTTGAAAATCAGGTCGGTGTCCATCAGGCGGTAGCGCACGATGGCCCAACTGAAAGTGAGCGGCAGAAAGACGATGGAGAGGCCCGCCAGATTAGTGAACAGGCTGGGTATGCGCAGGTCGAAGAGGAAGGGAATGGCGTAAAAAAGCGTGAACGGCACGACCGCGAGCAGCGCTCCGCGGGTGAGCCACTTCAATTGCTGGCGCAGCAGCGGCGTGTTGGCGCGGCTGTAGCTGCGCAGGAACAGCGCGGCTGCCAGCACATAGAAGATGGCGTCGTAGGCCGTTCCGACCTGATCGAGGCGGTGCTTGAGCAGAGCCGTGGCCTGCCAGAAGTTGATAGCATAAAGCCAAAGGGCGAACAACGCGACGCCGGGCGTATAGATAAGCGGCAAAAGCCAGCGGCGGCCCAGCTTCTTGAGCCGCTCTTCGGGGAAGCTGAGAGCGAAGTGCAAAAATAGTGCCGGTTGCAGGGATTCAGCCAGCACGTTCGACCAGAAGACGGTCCAGTCGAGTGTGCCGAATGTGCCGGTGTACTTGAGCGCATAGAGCGCGAAGGAAACCAGGCAGAACACGTAGAAGTGAGTGGCGCGCGGAGCCGTCCAGCGGCGAAAGAGCACGTAAATGCCGATGGCCAGATAGATAAGCCCAATCAGCCGCTGGCCCAGCGCCAGACTCCGGTCCGCCGGCTCCGGGAAAACCTCGAAGAACCTTTCGACTGATTTGTCCGGCGGAGTGACTGGGCGGGTGATGCGGTAGTCAATTTGAAAGCCGCTGCCGGTGCGGTAGAGGGCGCGCTCCAGGTCGGCCAATCTCGCGATATCGGTGAATTTAACCTCGGCGGAGAGAGCAAGCTGCTCGTTGCCGGCGCTCCGGTCTGCCGGCAACGGCAGTTCCTTGACTCCGGGCAATGCCTCATGCGTGCGGGTCCTCTTGGGCAGATCCGGGCCGACTGAGCCGACGGGCAGAATATTTACGCCTGTCAGCAGGTCGCCTTCGTGGATGCCCGCGCGCTGTCCGGGGCTGTCCGGCAGCACTTTGTCTGCTACCAGTCCCTTGCCATCGGCCGCCTCGCGCCACCAGACGCCGTCATCCGGTTGCTGGGCGCGGCGCTCCTCCATGAAATTCAATACTGCCAGTAGCACCAAGCCAGCCGTAACCACGGCCAGCAGCGTTGCCTGCAAGCGATTGAAGTAGCTTGTTTCCACAGGGAAGCACCTTGAACCAGTCTCGATTGTTGCACGTCTGGTGCCACGACCGCTGAATGTGTACCACGCCGTGAGCGATGAGACAACCGATAGACAATACGCGGGATAAAGACGCATGGTTGCTGAAAAGGCCAACGGGAATAAAGGCGATGGTTTTCAGGTAATACAATAAACAGTATATCGTATATTAAAATATGTATTTACCTATTGAAACCTGTACTAGGGTGACAGTTAACTCCGCCATTGCAGTTAAACTCTATGGCCGCGTTCTCATTTAACGGCAAATGGGTTTCCGTTATTGCTGGAGAGAAATGGCGAGGGGCTGTGTCTATTTTGTCTGCTGTTGAAAATCTTTATCAAGAAGTGATGTGCAGAGCGATTCTCATCGCGTATTCTGTTGTGAATTACCGGCTTTAGTTTTTGGTGAGGAAGGAGTCTTTTCGATGCGTCGTGTCCTGTTTGGCGGTTTGGCGGGGTTGGCGGTTTACGTGTTGCTTTCGACGGCGGTGCTGGCGGCCCATAATCCTGCTGATTATCCGTTGAGGGTTCACATCTTTTCTCACAATGGAGTTTCGCATTACTGGGGCCCATCCGGCGCGCGGTCTCTGGATGGAGTGGACGGGGAGGGCCGGGCGAATCTCTATGAGAATGGCGAGCCGCGAGGCGTCGATTTCAGATACGTCTGCGGGAACCGTCTCATGAACTCGATCGGCTATGAGACCTATCCGGCGCGCTGGAAAAAGCCGGGCAAGGAGTTGCAGATATTGTTGCCGGCCGATGGCGGCGCCTGCGACCTGAAAGTCGACGTGAAGCCGGACGTTGCCTATCGCCGGCACAATGGTTCGCTGATAGAGGAGCCGGCGGCCAAGTTCAAGGAGTGGATGGTGAAGCACCAGTACGATCCGGAGCACGGGATGGATCTGCCGGTGGCGGCCGGGAACGGAGCGAACGCGCAGCAATGAACCGCGTTGCGAGAGCAAGGTGGCTGATTGTCCAGAACGATGCGCCAGCCACGGTTCTACTGGCTGCACCGTTGCGGTATCAAGGGGCCTGGATTAGTATGGTGGGGAATTCTCTAGCAGCTTTTTTGGAGGGGGTGTTTCCATGCGTCGTGTCTTGTTGAGTGGTTTGGCGGGCCTTGCAGCTTGCGTGTTGCTTTCAACGGCGGCGCTGGCCGCCCGCAATCCTGCTGATTATCCGTTTCGGATAAACATCTTTCAGCACAGTGAATATTCGCACTACTGGGGCCCAGGCGGTACGCGGTCTCTGAATGAAGTGGACGGGGAGGGCCGGGCAAATCTCTTTGAGAATGGCGAGCCGCGCGCCTTCGACTTCCGGTACCAGTGCGGTAGCCGGATGATGAACTCCGCAGGGTATGAGACTTTTAGGGCGCGGTGGAAAAAGCCGGGCACGGAGTTGGAAATGCTGCTGCCGGCGGGGGCTGGAGCCTGCACTCTGAAGGTTGAGATCAAGGATGGCATTGCCTTTGGCCGAAATAAAGATCATGTGATGATTGAGGTGCCAGCCGCAAAGTATAAGGAGTGGATGGTGAAGCACCAGTACGATCCGGAGCACGGAAAAGAAGTGCCGGTGGATCCAGCTCCCCAACCGAAGCCCGCGCCGGGCGAGGCGAACGCGCCCAAATAAATCGCGCCGCGATAGTTATGAGAGGTTTAGAGAGGCGGGCAGATCTGTCCGCCTCCGCATTCTATCTGTATAAATGAGAATCGCCGCCAGGGCTGTAAACTTGCAGCCAGCGCGGGCGTCTATCTAGGTAATGGCAGCCGGCACAGCATTGGAACCGATGACCATGGCCATGGCAGAGGAGATCGGCGCCGAGGAGTTTTCGGCTGTCGTCGCAACGCACCGCCAGCAGATCTTCCGATTTCTGCTTGCGTCTACGCGCGATGTGGATCTGGCGGAGACGCTGACGCAGGACTGTTTCCTGAAGGCGCATCGGAACTGGGCGAGCTTTCGCGGCGAGTCGAGCGCGATGACCTGGTTGATGAGGATCGCCATCAATCTGCAGAAAGATCACTGGCGCAACCGGCGGATGCAGTTTTGGCGGCACGCGCGGGCCAATGCGGTGGATCTGGGCGAGGCGAGCGAGTGGCTGCCGAGCGGCGAGAGGTCGGCCGAGCAACAGTTGCTGGCGCGTGAGCGGGTTCGGCAGGTGGGCAAAGCGGTCGAGGGATTGAGCGAGCGGCAGCGAACGGTATTTCTGCTGCGCTATGTGGAAGAGGCCGAGTTGAGCGAGATTGCGCGGGCCACCGGGTTGAGCGAGGGCACGGTGAAAGCGCACCTCTCGCGGGCAGTGGCAAAAGTGAGGGCGGAATTGGGGGCGAGACAGTGAATTCCAAAGAGAAAGTCGGCGGGGTTAGTGGAGTAAGCAACATTGCGGACGAAGAGGACAAGTTGAACAAGGCGCTTGGTGAGTTTCGCTTGAGTGTTCATGCCTGGAGCGATGCAGCCTATGGCCGGACGCGGACTGCGGTTGTCCCCAACCCGCGGCGGGTTTGGTGGCTGGCGGCCGGTTGGGCGCTGGGCTGTGTTCTGGTGGCCGGCGGCGCTTCGGCTGGAGTGTGGGAGCATCATCAGCACCAGCAGGAGATGAGGATTGCGGCGGCGCACGCGGTCGGGCAGCAGCGGCAGGCAACTCAGGTGCGGGAGCAGCAGGTGCGGGAAGAGAAAGCAGATTTGCTGACACGAGAGGATTTGCTGGCCAAGGTGGACAAAGATGTATCGCGCGAGGTTCCGGCCGCCATGGAGCCGCTGGGTCAATTGATGGCCGAGGACGAAACCCAGTAAGAGCGAATCATGAAACAAGAAACCCTCGCGCAAGAAAGGCACGAGAGCGAGGCGCGGGAGCAGGCCAAAGGAGAAGCGATGATGGGATCAGGAGCGGTACGGTTGGGATTGTCGATGGCGGGAGTGCTGCTGGCGGGAACGATGGCGCTGGGGCAGGGGCCGGGCGGCGGCATGGGCGCGGGACCGGGATTCGGAGATCGCCAGCCACCGATGGAGCGGGCATTTGGACCACAGGACGGCCACGGCCGCTGGTGGAACAATCCCAAGGAGGTAGAGCGGCTGAAGCTGACCGATGTGCAGCGCAAGGCATTTGACAGTATTCTGCTGGAACACCGCGAGAAGCTGATTGATTTGCGAGCCGGCCTGCAGAAGGCCGAACTGGCGCTGGAACCGCTGATGGGCGACGATCAGCCCAACGAAGCCAAAATCCTGGCTCAGATTGACAAGGTTGCTCAGGCGCGGGCCGAGCTGGAAAAAGCGAATGCCGGTTTCTTGCTGGCCATTCGCGCCCGGCTTACTCCCGAGCAATGGAAGTTGATACAGACCTTCCGCGCCAATCATCCGGATGGACAAGGCTGGGGCCAGCGTGGCCCGGGCGGCTGGAAACAGGACGGGCGGGGGCAGGATGGTCCAAATCACCGCCAGCCTCCTCCTCCACCGTCTGGCGCGGAACCGGCAGCGCCACCAGCAGTAGAAGAACCGCCGGCGCCCCCGGCAAGTGCTCCGGCGCCTCAGCCCGGAGCAGAACAATAAAGCGGGATTTTGCAACACTCGTTTCAGACAGAGAGTAGATGCGGTTGCGGTAGATGCAAATGGCGGCAGGAGGCGATTCCTCTTGCCGCCATTGCTTTGCGCGGCCGCAATTCTGTCGCGAATAGCGACAAGAAAGTGAAGCGCAACGCGACAGCTTTTGAATCACTTCGGGACAGGCATTGAACGAAAGCGGGACAGTATGATTCGACCCGCGACAAACGGGGCGGAAATCGCCGCTAAATTTTGTGACTAAAGTTATTTTCAGCCGGTCCGATGAAGGGTACAGATGCAAGAACGCCCCTCCAGAAAGAGCGGAGGGCCTGGCGGACGGAAAGATGTTCCGGCGAACCTGCGATTCAAGGCATCCCCAAAGGAGTGATCTTCCATGGCCCTCGGAGTTTTGAACAATCTTTCAGCAATCTATGCAGAGAAGAACCTGAACAACACCAACAGCAGCTTGCAGACTGTGCTGCAACAGTTGTCGTCGGGTTCGAAGATCAACTCGGGCGCGGATGATGCGGCGGGACTTTCGCTGGTGAATGGCCTGGCAGCGAACTCGGCTGCCTTGACGCAATCGGAAACCAACGCCACGGAGGGCGTGGGCTTGCTGCAGGTGGCCGATGGCGCTCTCTCGCAGATAACGAGCCTGCTGGACCGTGCCATAACGCTGGCTACTGAAGCCTCGAACGGTACCCTCGACAGTTCCCAAGACGCAGCCGCCAACCAGGAATACCAGTCGATCTTGTCGGAAATAAACAACATCGGATCGACGACGACGTATAACCAGAATCAGGTCTTCACCGGTTCCACGTCGGGCGTGTCCATCTATACGGGCGACTCGTCTTCGACGGGGTCATCGATCGATATTCTCTATTTTGCCAAGCTGACATCGGGCAGTGTGGGCGATGCGGGTGGCTCGGTGAAGCAGGATAGTACAGGCAAGTTTGTGGATTTGTCCGAGGATACCAGCGGCGTTCTGACCAAAGCGGCGACCACCGGCGATGCAGTCACCGGCGGCTTGACGTTCACCACTACCAATGCCGACGGCACCACCAGCACGTATACCACGACGTCCACTACCGTGAGCGGCCTGATTGCGGAAATCAATGCCAAGGATATTCCGGGCGTGACGGCCAGCTTTACCACCGCAGGCGCGGTCGGCGATTCGAGCGCCAGTGTTGCCGAGGGCGACACTGGCATTCAGTTGTCCAACACCAATTCCAATGTGACCATCACCGAGGGAACAACTGCCCTTGCTGACACGCAAACGGGCATAACTGCGGGGACGCCAGCCAGCAATACAGCGGCGACCACGACTATCTACTATAGGTCCGCGACCGGCGGAGATACTAGCGCCGATCTGAGTAATACCAATCTGAGCAGCGCAGCCAATGCTCAGATTGCTCTGTCCGCCATCAACGATGCGGTTACCGACGTGGCGGCGCAGGATGGGTACATCGGCGCGCAGATCAATACGCTGAACTCAATCAGCCAGGTGATGAGCACGCAGCAGGAGAATGTGACCTCGGCGCAGAACGCGATTCAGGCCACCGATTATGCCTCGGCGACTTCGAATATGTCGAAGTATGAGATTCTCTCGCAGACGGGCATCGCCGCATTAGCGCAGGCCAATAGTGTCGAGCAGGAAGTTACCAAGCTATTGCAGTAAGGTTCTAGCAGAATTGCAGTAACTTCAAGACAACCCAGGGACGGGCGGCGGCAAAGGCGAGACCTTTGCCGCCCACTTTTTTAAGGGCAGGGAACAGGGAATAGGGAACAGGGAATAGGGAACAGGGAATAGGGAACAGGGAATAAGGCCTACGCGGTTCCCAGGTCTCAAAATCAAGACCGGGGCCACCCGCAAGCCTTTTCACTTCTCACTGTTCACTGACCACTGGCCACTGGTCAGATACTCGTGAATCGAGGCGGCGGCTTTGCGGCCCGCGCCCATGGCAAGAATCACCGTGGCCCCGCCGGTGACAATGTCGCCGCCGGCAAAGACGCCGGGCTTGCTGGTGCGCATGGTCTCGGTGTCCGCAACAATGTAGTTGCGTTTGTTGGTCGCCAGATCGGGCGTGGTGCTCTGAATGAGCGGATTTGCCGTGGTGCCGACGCCGATAATGGCCACGTCCGCGGGCAACACAAATTCAGAGCCCTTGATTTCGACCGGGCGGCGACGGCCGCTTTCGTCCGGCTCGCTCAGTTCCATACGAATGCAACGTGCGCCGGTCAGCCAGCCTTTTTCGTCGCCGAGAAACGCAACCGGGGCGGTCAACATACAGAATTCGACGCCTTCCTCGCGCGCGTGTTTTACTTCTTCGGCGCGTGCCGGCATCTCGGCATCGGAGCGGCGATAAACCAACGTCGCCGTTTTCGCGCCCAAACGCCGCGCGGTACGCACCGCATCCATGGCGGTGTTGCCTCCGCCGACAACGATTACGTTGCGATCGCGGCAATCGTAGACCGGCTCGTCGTACTCTTCTGTTTTGTAAGCGCGCATCAGGTTGATGCGCGTGAGAAATTCGTTTGCCGAGTAGACGCCGTTCAGGTGCTCGCCGGGCACGCCGAGAAAGACAGGCAATCCCGCGCCAGTGGCTACAAAGACTGCGTCGTAGTTTTCCTCGTGCATCAGTTCGTCGATGGTCACGCTCTTGCCGACCACCACATTGGTTTCAAACTCCACGCCCATGCGGCGCAGGTTGTTCACCTCGCCCTTCACGATGGATTTGGGCAGCCGAAACTCCGGGATGCCATAGATGAGCACTCCGCCCAACTCGTGCAGAGCTTCAAACACGCGCACGTGATGGCCTTTTTGGATGAGGTCGCCGGCTGCGCTCAAACCTGCCGGCCCGCTGCCAACGATGGCCACGCTCTTGCCTGTCGATGGCGCGATCGGGGGCAGTCCCAGTTGGCCACTCAGGCGCTCATAGTCGGCCACAAACCGCTCGAGGTTGCCGATAGCCACGGGCGAACCCTTCTTGCCCACGATGCATCCACCCTCGCATTGGTTCTCCTGCGGGCAGACACGGCCGGTGATGGCAGGAAGCGAGTTGTCTTCGCGCAGCTTGGCCGCCGCGCCAAGATAATCTCCGGCGCGAATCAGGGCCACCATCTGCTTGATATCGACGCCCACAGGGCAATCGACAACACAACCCGGCTTGGCACATTCAATGCAGCGTGAGGACTCGGTGAGTGCGTCTTCCGTTTGCAGTCCCTGGTTCACTTCTTCAAAGTTGCGGCTGCGCACTTTGGGATCAAGCTCCGGCATATGCCGGCGCAGGATCTTCATGCGTTCCTTGAGCGGAAGAACATTCATTGCGGAGCGAGGGAGAGTATTTATTTCGGACATAATTCAGTCTCCTTTGCGGCCAGTTCTTTGCGAAGCTCGGACACTTCCGCATCCATGTTCTGTTGGAATTGCTTGAGCGATGCGCTCTCTTTCTCGCGATACATGGCGTTGCGCTGCATGAGCACCTCGAAGTTGACCTGGGAAGCGTCGAACTCCGGCCCGTCAACACAGGCGAATTTGCTTTTGTCGCCCAGCAGCACGCGGCAACCGCCGCACATTCCCGTTCCGTCCACCATGATGGAGTTCAGGCTGACCATTGTTTTAATCCCGAGTGGCGCTGTGATGCGGGCCACGGCTCTCATCATCGGCACGGGGCCGACGGCGAGAATAAAATCGATCTTGCGCCCGGCGGCAATCAGCTCATCGAGCTTCTTTGTGACCAGGCCCTGCTCGCCGTAGCTGCCGTCGTCGGTCATCATATAGGTCTCATTGCTGGC
>Ga0255349_1000270_pt1 | contig 23857 bp, 22 predicted proteins | sample CBST25v15metaG_FD_189947 | JGI IMG/M metagenome (GOLD analysis project Ga0255349, IMG submission 189947) | Peat soil microbial communities from Stordalen Mire, Sweden - C.B.S.T-25.v15 | ecosystem: Environmental > Terrestrial > Soil > Wetlands > Peat | place: Sweden: Norrbotten County, Stordalen...
TTTGGCTGTAAGCCGGTCGCCGGCGATCCCATGCTGTGTGAGCCAGGTGACGATCGCCTTGGCGCGCGCTTCAGAGAGCGTTTGATTGTAGGCATCGCCGCCAACGTTGTCCGTGTGTCCCTGGACTTCGATCTTGAGCGTGGGACTTTTCTTCAACAGATCCAGAATCTGCTGCAGCACCGGATCGCTGGCAGGTTGAAGCGTGGACTTGTTGAAGTCAAAAAGCACGCCGTAGACAGCTACGTGGCAGTTGGTCTTAAGGCTGCTGCCCATGTCTTTGTTCACGGCGCCGGCATCGGCGACACGAATGTCGAAGGTGTCATTTTTGTGGAGAGACGCCCACAGGTTACGGCCATTCTTGGTGAAATGCGCCGAGATGATCACATCAGCTCCCATGCGTTCATCGACAATTGTCCAGCCAGCCGCGGTCAGCGCGTCGTGATATGCGACGCGGAAGAGCGGATTGGAGAGTCCATCTCGCGGTGCGTAATATGCCTTGATGATCGAGCCGGAAGCTACCAGCTCCGGCTCATTTGCACCCTTGATTGCGACATAAAACGGCGCAGGGTCCGGTGCGCTGCTTCTGAACCGGGACCCCGGCAGCGGGCCCAGCCAGGGAAAATCGCCCGCAATAGGATTAACTGGTTCAGGCTTTGTGGATGGCGCCGTCAGCGTGAACTTGAAAGGCATTGGCGCAACCTCAATCATGTCCACTCCAGCGCGTTCCGGGTCGCCGGGGCCGGTTGTGGCCCATGCCTCCACCCCGTCTTTCTGATAGTGGAGAAACAATTCGATTCCTCCTGCGGACCACTCATGCACTGCGGTCCATCCGTTGGCAAGGAAGGCCGGCTTGATAATGGCCCAAATCGCATCCTGCTTGATGGCGCCGGGAACGATGACGGGAAACTGCCAATGCTTTCCACGCAGCACCTTTCCGATCCCGTTGCCTCCCCGGTCCCCATCCGGCATCTGCATTTCGGTCCAGGGCTCGTAGGTGATGCGGTACGGCTTGCCTAGCTTGTTAAGGAAGCTGAGCTCGGCCGGGAGCGGCTGCTCCTGCGCCAGGAGCGGAAGGGCGGTGAAAGCAAGCAACGCGGTAATGACCGCGAAGCGCAGACGGGACGCGCCCGCCCCAGAGAGCGACACAGCAGGTTGGCGCATGTGCACCTCAGAACCTTCGCAGGGTAACATACGGAGGGCATTTGTCATTTTTTTCTTGCAGTTGCGCCCAATTCGATTTGTAACAGCAGGTCGGCCAGTGTTCGCCGATCTGCCTGGGCATGACCTTGGGTTGACGGTAACCGGCCAATGCGCTCATCGAGCGCGACTTCGTCGCGCCGATTGATTGCGGGTGGGTGGGGCGCGTTGTGGCACGGTTGAAACCGCGCCCTTTCAAAGCGACGAAAGACGAATGCAGGTCCTTCGGCTCCGCTGAAAAGCGCTTCGCTCGGGATGACCGCCTCTTATATGTTGCTCAGGATGACAGACAGTTTTGATCAGTGGGCGAGGATGGTTTCGTTGCCCAGGATGCGGTAGAGGGTGGAGCGGGAGATGCAGAGCTGGCGGGCGGCGCGGAGCTTGTTGCCGCGGTTGAGGTCGAGGACGTATTGGACGTGGTGGCGAATCATGGCGTCGAGCGAGAGGTTGTCGGTTTGGCTGGCAGAGTGGAGGTCGGGCAACATGCCGAGTTGCATTTCAGGGGTGATGGGGAGGGCGAGGTCATCGGGGCGGATAACGCCGTTTTCAGCTTCGAGGAGGGCGGTTTCGAGGACGGAGGCGAGCTCGCGGACGTTGCCGGGCCAGTTGTGCTGGAGGAGCCGCGCGAGCGTGCCGGGGCCGAGGATGACGGGGCGCTGCTGATAGCGGAGGCAGATGCGGTCGAGCAGGGACTGGGCGAGGGAGGCGATGTCTTCACGGCGCTGGCGCAAGGGGGGAATGGCGAAGCGGACGGCGGTGAGGCGGAAGGCGAGGTCGGGCAAGAGCATTCCCTGACCGGCCATTTGGCGAAGCGGGGTCTGCGAGGAGGCGAGCAGAACGGCGCGGCCCGGGGGACGGTCCTGGAGGCCTTTGAGGACTCCGAGCAAAAGGCCCTGGCCTGGAGGGGCGAGGAGGTCGACGCGATCGAGATAGGTGAAGCCGCCGAGGGTGGCGGGATCGGCGTCGGAGACCAGCCATTCGCGGGCGTCGCGGCGCTGGAATGTGGAGCCGGCGAGTGGGGAGCGGCTGAAGAGATAGCGAGCCAGGGTTTGCTTGCCGGAGCCGGGCTCGCCTTCGAGGGCGGCGACCTGGACATGAGGGGCGGCCATTTCGGCCTGGAGGATGAGCTTGCGCCAGGCGGCGCTGATGCCGACCAGGTGGGCGGCCTGCGGGGAGTCTACATCCACGAGGGTGAGGCCGGAGACGGACGGCTGGAATTGGGAGGCGCTCTGCATGGATCTCAACGTGGCTCGCCTCCCTGGCCCCGGCGTACCCTAGCGGGCCAACATAGGTCTTATCGGCGGTTGAGCGGAAAGCATGAACCGGAGAGGTTGGAGTTCTCTCCGGCTCGGGTGGGTGGCAACGTTTTGTGTTTTGTATGTCTTGACGGGGGTTTAGCGGAAGCGCTTGGAGGGCTCGTCGGAGAAGATCTCACCGTCGCGGATATGGACAATGCGATGGGCATAGTCGGCGATTTCGGGCTCATGGGTGACGAGCACGATGGTGTTGCCGTTGGCGTGCAAGGTGTCAAGCAGGGCCATGATTTCGAGGCCGGTCTTGGAGTCGAGGTTTCCGGTGGGCTCGTCGGCGAGGATGATGGAGGGCCGGTTGACCAGGGCGCGGGCGATGGCCACACGCTGGCGCTGGCCGCCGGAGAGCTCGTTGGGCTTGTGGTTCATGCGCGATTCGAGGCCGACATCGGTGAGCGATTCCTTGGCGCGGGCGATGCGGGCGGCCGCGGGTGTGCCGTTATAGATCAATGGCAACTCGACGTTGTGGAGGGAAGTGGCGCGGGCGAGCAGATTGAAGGTCTGAAAGACGAAGCCGATCTCCTTGTTGCGGATGCGGGCGAGCTGGTCGTCGTCCAGCTCGCTGACCAACTGGCCGTTGAGCCAGTATTTGCCCTTGGAAGGGGTGTCAAGGCAGCCGATGAGGTTCATGAGCGTGGACTTGCCGGAGCCTGAGGGGCCCATGATGGCGACATACTCGTTGTGCTTGATGCGCATGGAGACGCCGCGCAGGGCCTGCACCTGCTGCTCGGAGCCCATATCGTAGGTGCGCCACAGATCCTCGACGACGATGACATCGCCTTGCGGCTTAGCCGCCGATTGCACACGTTCTTCGCTGCCGATGCTGTCCAGAGCCATCCGATTCTCATCCTTTGCGTGTTGCAAGCGATTTGACGATTTGCTGCCGTTAAGAGTTCCCGCCGGCCTCCGGTGCAACCGGTTTGACGGTGTCCCGCTTCACCAGTGCATTGTTCTTCAAGCCGCGGAGCGTTTTGTATGGGCCGGTCACGATCTCCTGCCCCTCGGTAAGGCCAGACAGCACCTCGATGTCGGTGGCGCCGGTGATGCCGGTGGTGACGGGGACGAACTTGGCCCGGAGCTTTCCTTTTGCGTCCTTATTGACGACAAATACACCCTGAATCAACGGGGTCTTCGTTGCGGAAGAGGCCGCCGCCGCGGGAGAACTGGATGCGGCCTGCACGCCGCCCTGGGTTTTGGGTTTGTCGTCATCCGGGTTGTGCATGGTGAGCGCCTGGATGGGCAGGGAGAGCACGCCTATCTTGTGCGCCGTGGTGATTTTGGCGGTGGTGGAGAGTCCTGGGCGCAGGTCGCTGGTCGGGGCGTCGAGGGTCACCACAACCTTGAAGTCCTTGGCCTCTTCTGTCCCGGAGGTCGATTGCGAAGTGGCAATGCCGGTGGAGCGCAGCAGCGCCTGGTCGCCGACCAAGGTGACGTGTCCCTTGAATACCTTTCCGGGCAAAGCGTCCACGGTCACATCGGCTGGTTGTCCCAACTGAATGTTCACGATGTCGGTTTCGTCCACCTTGACCTCGGCGGTGACCACACTCATATCGGCGAGGGTCATGAACGTGGAACCCTCGGTGTTCTGGATGCCTTCGACGACGGTCTCGCCTTCACGGACCGGCTCGTTGGTGACGATGCCGTCAAACGGTGCGACGGCCATGGTCAGGTCGAGGGCATTTTGGAAGGAACGCAGGCTGGCTACCTGGGTTCCCAGGTGACCGCGCATGGAATCGGTCTGCGCCTTGGCCTGGTTGAGGCCAGCGACGGCCTGCGCCACGGATGCGACATCGGTGTCATAGGCGGCCTTTTTGGCGTCGAAGTCCTGCTTGGCCATGATCCCGGCCTGGAAAAGGCCCTGCGCACGCTCCCAATCGAGACGCTTCTGTTCCAGATCGGCCTTGGCGTGATCGACGTTGGCCTCGGCGGTCTTCTCCGCCGCAATGTAGGAGGCAATATCGGTCTTGGCTGCGGCGATGGTAGCCTGCTGGCCGGCGACATTTGCTTCCTGTTGAACATTCTCGATGGTTGCGACCGTCTCGCCCTTCTTTACAGCGTCGCCCTCCTTGACGTAGAGGTGGGTGACGCGGCCCATGGCGGTGGCGCCGAGGTTGACGTAGGTCTTGGCCTTGATCTGGCCGGTGCCGCTGACCACCGTGGCCAATTCCTGCTTAGAGATCTTGGCGGTCAAAACCTTGGTATAGCCGGACTGCTGATGGTAGATGAAAAAAACCACAAGTCCGGCGGTAACCAGGACGGCGAGAGCAATTAAGAGAATTTTCTTCATGGGCGGTTCGTGCTCCAGATCTCTCCAATTTCAGTGTACGCAATTGTCGCCGGTATGGTTCCAGATGGCAGCAAAATCGATTGCGCATTGGCCGGGACGGCAGGAGGCTTCCGACGGACACCGGGTGGGCGGTTCTCGATGAGATCCCAGCGGGGGCGACCCCGGCGGGTGAAGACCGCGGAGGCGCCATCGAATGTTGCTCCTTCAGTATTATGAAACATCTTGTCTGGTTTTAGGACGGCTAAACGGCACGGCTGGTTTCAAAGCCTCTTGCAAGTGGAGATCTGACCCGATCTTTTGCGTTTTTTGGGGTTACATTCACGGCCATTTCGCGTCCAAAGGGCAGCCAACTCCATACGGATTGTTGCTCAGCCTCACCGGGACCCGTAGAATAAAGGTTCGCAGGAGTTTTGAAGGCAATGACGCTTAACGGTCGTAGTTTTCTGTTTGCCGCACTGGGTTGCGGCCTCGTTTTCATCCCCGCTGTTGGGCTTTTGGCCCAGCAGACGGCCAATCCTTCCGCATCGGCCCAACAACAGGCTCAACCGGCTTCCAGCCAGGGCCAGGAACCGGACCCGCTGAAGCGCGAGCGCTCCGACAAGGAGAAGTTCGCCGCCCAGAAGGCGGTACGGCAGGAGTTGAAGGGCGCCTACAAGACCTGGCTGAATCAGGATGTGCTCTGGATCATCACCGACGAGGAGGCCAAATCCTTCAAGAACCTGAGCAACGATGAGGAGCGGGACGCGTTCATTGAGCAGTTCTGGCTGCGGCGCAACCCCAATCCGGACTCGCCGGAAAACGAATTCCGCGAGGAGCATTACCGCCGCATCGCTTACGCGAATGAACACTTTGCCGCGGGCAAGCCGGGCTGGAAGACGGATCGCGGCCACATCTACATCTCCTTCGGCAAGCCGGACTCGATCGATTCACACCCCTCCGGCGGCAGCTACAACCGGCCTATGGATGAAGGCGGCGGCGAGACCTCAACCTTCCCCTTCGAGACCTGGCACTACCGGTACCTGGAGGGCGTCGGGGAGAACATCGACCTGGAGTTTGTCGATTCATGCCAGTGCGGCGACTACCACTACACCATCGATCGCAGTGAGAAGGATGCGCTGCTGCATGTGCCCGGAGCCGGGCAAACCGAGTACGAACAGATGGGCATGGCCAAGAAGGCTGACCGGTTCAAAGGCGGAATGGAGAATCTGGGCACCGGTCCGATGTCGTCCTCGCAGCAGTCTAAAGAGTTCGATCGCATTGAGCAGGCGGCCAAGCTGTTCGCTCCGCCGCCCATCAAATTCACCGACCTTGACAACTTTATCTCTGAGCACAAGCTGCTCACCGGGCCTCCGTTTCCCTTTGACGTCCGGACGGACTTCATCAAGGTAACGGATAGCACGGTTCTGGTACCCATCACCGTGCAGTTGAAGAACCGCGACATCACCTTTGTGACCAAGGACGGCGTGTCCAAGGGGGTGGTGAACATTCTGATCAAGGTGACCACTCTCACCCACAAAACGGTGCAGAGCCAGGAGGACACGGTCTCAGTGGAGCAGCCCGCCGAACTGCTGGAGAAAAGCCTGAATCATCAATCGGTCTACTGGAAGGCTCTTCCCCTGCTCCCGGGCCTCTACCGTCTGGACATTGCCATCAAGGACGTGAACAACCCGGACCATGTCGGGCTCTATGGCCGCAGTCTTAACGTGCCCACGTACAATGACGAAAAGCTGGCCACTTCATCGCTGATATTGGCCGACGAGATGAATATCGTTTCCTCGCGCGAGATCGGGGCCGGCAGTTGCGTCATCGGCAATACGCATATTTGTCCGCGGGTGAGCGCCAACCCGGCCACGCCGGTCACGTTCAAACGCGCCCAGGAGCTTAACTTCTGGATGCAGGTCTACAATCTGGGTATCGACGACGCCACCAAGAGCAACCAGGCCACGGTGACCTACCAGATTACGCAAACCGCAACCGGCGCGGTGATATTTGAAAAGGAACTGGAATCGAAGGACCTTGGAGCGCACAGCGACCAGTTGACGGTGGAGAAAAGCCTGCCCATGGCGGGCCTGGAACCAGGAAAATATAAGGTGACGATCAAAATAAATGACACAATCTCGAAACAAGAGATTGCGCAATCGGCGCCTTTTGTCGTGGAATAGGATGTATCCAGCGCAGCAGGGTTATCGGACTGAAGATTCGGAGACCCGCGCAGGTTTGAATTGCAAGCGAATTGCCAGAGACGCCGCCAGGTCATCCATGGTGATGATGCGCAGGGTTCAACTCGTCGTTTTCGCAGCGCTGATAGCCGGGGGGAGCGTTCCCGGCATTTGTGCGCCCCTTCACGGCGTTGCGTCAGGATCGGTTTCCGGTCTGGTGCGCGACTCTGCCGGCGTGGCGCAGATCGGTGCGATTGTCCAGTTGATGCGTCCGGACCTGACCGTGATCGCCAGCGTCTATACCGACAGCAAAGGCGGCTTTGCATTTGCATCGGTGCTTCCCGGCCGCTATGCGGTCAAGGCGATGGGCACGTCGTTTTTGCCCTCGTTGCGGGAAGACGTCCGGGTCCGCACCAGCACGGTTGTCAATCTGACCTTGAGCACCTTGTATGAAGTGATGCAGTGGCTGCCGGCTGAACCGCGCGCCGGCAATGCCGAACAGGACGACTGGAAATGGACTTTGCGTTCCGCTGCCAACCGCCCCTTGCTCCGCTGGCTTGAAGATGGGCCGCTGGTGGTCGTTTCCGACGGTTCAGGCGCGACGCCCAAGCTGAAGGCCCGGCTGCTGGCCTCTGGGCAGGAGGGAACCTTTGGCGAGAGCGGCGAGCGCATCTCCGCTACCGTGGAAGAGACGCCGTCCAACAGCCGCGAGCTGCTGGCCCGCGTGGATTTTGCCCCGAACACCGATGCCGGCATGGAATCGATGCTTGGCTTCCGCCAGGATCTGGGTTTTGCCGGGTCAGTTCAATCGGTGGCTGCCGTTGCGATTCATCCGGAGATGGACGCATCGAGCGCCGATGGATTGGATGAGGCCGCGGTCCGCACCTGGGAGACGATAAATCTAGGCGACGAGATCGAGGGCGAGGTGGGTTCCACACAGGTGTTGGCGCGCTTTGCGGGGCATGACTCGAACAGCGTGGCCACCAACACCGTGGTAACGGCACTGCCGTTCGCCACCGTGGGCTGGCGGGATGGGAACTCGACCATTCGCTACCGGATGACGACTTTCGTACCCGGTTTGCAGGGCGCGGATGACACGGAAGCACAGGCCTGGATGCCCCAGGTCTCTTTACACAATGGCGATTTGGTGCTCGAACACGGGCTGCACCAGGAGATCGGCTGGGAGCGCCGCACCGATGCTTCCGGCATGGCGGTGCTGGTCTTCGCAGACAAAGTGGACAACCCCGTCCTGGAAGCAATGGGCCATTTTTCACCGGGCAATGCCGCCTCGGATACGGGCGCATTCCTCTTCGACCGCGCCAGTGGGCTGCTTCGCGCGGCCGGTCCAGGCTTCTCGAATGCGGGGTTCCTGGCCAGCGCAGAACGCCGGCTGCCCGGTGGCAACCATATCCGCGTCAGCTACGCCAATGGCGACGCGCTTGTTTTGCCTTCCGCAAAGGTGGGGGCAGCGGCGCCTGCCGCAGGGTTTGCCGCGATGCTTGCCGCAGCCCATCCGCGGCGCGCCCAGACTTACTCGATTGCGCTCTCCGGCACTCTGGATGGCACCGGAACCCGCTGGCGGGCCAGCTACAGTTGGCAGCCGGAAGACACCGTCACGCGAGTTGCTCCGTATGCGGAGAATGCCGCCGAGCCCTACCTGAATCTTCACCTTCGCCAGCCCATCCACCTGCGCCGCGACGGGACGGGTGGCCTTGAAGCCCTCCTCGATTTGCGCAATCTGCTCGACGAGGGCTACCAGCCCTACCTCTTGACCGACGGCTCTATCCTGGTCTTTGCCCAGGATCAGCGCAGCTTCAGCGGCGGCTTGGCCTTCACCTTCTAAAGTCTGGAATTCCGCTTTCTCTCATTCCAATTGCTCAGTTCCGCCACGCCGCGGGATGGCGCGTCAGGATGGGCTTCTGGACGGGTTTCTGCTTATGAGGCGCCTTTGGAATCTGCTCCCGGTGTGTGCTATATTCTTCAAGGGCCGGCATGAATTTTCTCGCTGCTCCAGCCGTGTGCAAAACACCCACTCCACGGTTCATCCTGATTGCCTGGACGCGTAGCTCAACTGGCAGAGCATTCGGCTCTTAACCGACAGGTTGTAGGTTCGATTCCTACCGCGTCCACCAATAGAATCAATTAGTTAAGACGGTTCCCCGCGAAACCATTTTCCGATACCGGGGAAAATACCGGGGACTCCGCTTCAATTCTGCCTCCATTGATGCTTTCAACCGCTCCCCTCAGATCGTCAAGAGAGAAGTGCCCGTACCGCCGCGCCATGAGTACCATCGTGGACGCACTCCAGCCCGCAATCTTGGCAACTTTGGCAATCGGGATTCCCGCATTCAGCATCCGGGAAACTGCCGTGTGTCTCAGGTCATGGAACCGGCAAGCCAACGGCGCTATCTTCTCTTTCGTGTCCGTCTCTGCCGTCTCCCCTTTCAGAATCTTTGCTGCCCTCAGTCTCGCCGCTTCCCACGCTTCCTTGATGCTCCCGATGGGCTTGGAAGGGTCAATGTCGTAAGCCTTGGCACAGAACTTGTCACCAGCCGCGCCGTACCGCTCTGCCGGGAAAACGTAATGCTCCGGCTTGCGCTCCGGGAAGTGTGTTGCCCAAAAGCTGAGAGCGGCAATTGCCCTTTGACTCAGGGGAATGATGCGCCCCGTTCCGGCAGACGTTTTATCCTTGCCCCATTTTAAGCAGCGATTCTCAAAGTCCACACAGCCCCATTGCAGCGTCCGAATCGTGCCATACCGCGCCCCTGTTTCAATGGCCAGGGTGACGAATGGAACCAGAGAGCGGGAGCGAGATTTACCGCAAGCCTGTAGCAGCGCCGCTTCCTCTTCCGGGTTGATGGCCCGCCCTATGTCGTCCCGCGTCGCCAGCATGTTCACCTTGGGCTGCAACCGCGCCCACTGGCCGGAACGCTTCAAAATCGCCCGAAGAGTGCCGATCTCCAGATTGACCGTCTTCGGGGAGGCTTCTTCTTTCAGCCGCTTCCGCTGGTATCGAGCAACGTCTGTGTCGTCAATGTCGCACACGAGCATCTTGCCCAATTCCGGCAGTAGGTGGGCAAGGTTGGCCTTTTCAATAATCACGGAACGCGGGGCAAGCGTGGCCTTTTTCATCTCCAGCCATTCCTCTGCCGCAACAGAGAGCAAGCGGGGCTGCTGCTGCTTCCTGATGCCCGCTGAGCCGTCCTTCAAATCATTTTTCCGCTTGTCTTCGACATCTTTGGCTCGCGTTTTGGAAGTCATCCCCGTAGTTTCCCGGATGCGCTGTCCATGGAAAACGAAATCCATTGTCCAAACCTTGCTGCCCTTGTAGCGGAACACTGACATAGCTACTTCCTCCCTGGGTGCTTCTTGCGTCGATTGCGGTTGACTGCCTTTTTGTGTGTCTTCCAATACTTCTGGTTGCGAAGTGCTGTCCTGCACGCTGTACTACATCCCTTGGTCCCGCGCCTAAAAACGGGGAAATGGCCGCCACAATTGAGGCACGTCCCAATTAGCCGCTGCGCAAGAAAATCGAGCCGCAACTGGAAATATAGGGCTTCCATGATCCCCTCATTGGGCATCACGGGAAGCTCTATTACCTCGTTTTCTACAGGGACGAGAACCGGAGCATGTCGGTTGAGCAGATCACAAAGCACCTGTCGAGCGCAGATAATGACCGCAGGTTTTTTGTCAGATTCGGGAACTCCCTTGCTACCCCACAGTTCCAATGCCAGAGCTGAAAATCTCTCGGCAATTCCATTCCCTACGAAATCCACTCCTGTTGGAATGGGTGGAATGACCTTCGGAGTATCTTCCATGTTTGCCTCACAACTTGGGTTTCGCATATTGGGCGGCAAAATGATCTTCAAGGCAGATACGATCTCAGCGGGATCGGCCTTAGCGTTTCGGTTCAGTTCTCGAATAATCTTTACGGCACCGGCAAAAATCTCCTGGCCCCTGCGCAATTGTATTAAGTTCTCCAAGACCATCAGCGTCGTTGTGCCGTTGCTCTCAGGGTTTCTGGACAATACCCTTCCCCAAACCGGGCCGAACCTCTTTACGAAATCGATCAGCTTCTCATCGTCCGTCGCGTCGGCATACTGATAGACCCCACTTCTCTCTTCAGGGCGCCTCACCTCCGACTGCCGCAGGCGCAACCGCCGGAAAAAGTCGAGATTGGAAAGATTCTTCCGGTCGATTTCGCCCGTACTAAGCGGACCGTAGATATGTCCCCAGCCCGTTACCCAAAGAGAATCCTCCTCGACTTTTACGTCAATCCTTTGCGCCCAAACCGGACTAACCACTCTGTTTCCTTGCTCTTTCATGTTTAACTCGCAAGATGTTTTCTGTATCGCAAGACATTCTATGCGATACGTTTAATCTTGCGCTATTATTCAGAAGTAGTCAATAGCAACCCGCAACAGGAGGAACGAATATGCAGTCAGCCCCATCCAAGCAACCGTCCAGATTGATGCCGCTCTCGGAGGCCGCCCAGGAGTTGGGCGTTACAGTGGCTTGCCTAAGATCATGGATTTATCGCAGAGCTATTGCGTACACGAAGGTTGGTCGTTGTGTGCGCATTTCCGCTGACACCGTTCAAAAGATCATCGCTCGTGGCACAATTCCAGCCCTCGAAGAACGTGCATGATGTGGAGAAGGCGGGAGCCTTGCCGCTGTGTTGCCAACCAGTGAAATGAAGTGAACTCAGAGCATCCCCTCGGCCTCGGTCGAGCGGACACGCACCGAAAATGTGCGCTATGGGTTGAAAGGCCAAGGATAGAGGTATGTCTTGGAGAGCTACAGGACAAAGACGGATTCCAGTAACGGCGAAGATGGAAGGGAACTTTCTCGAATCGAAACTGCCGGCAAAAGCCTTTGCAACGCTAACGACACCGCGCCGGGTGGGGCAGCGCAGGCTCGCGGAATCATTCTCTGCGTGGATTCAAGGCGTTCAGGCTCACAACCGGGTGACGCTTGGCTGGATCAGGTCGATTGAAAAAGATTCGCAGCCACACATTCACGCCGCGCTGATTGCCGCTGTCCGCTTGGACTGCACCCATGCGGCGATGCTGTGGCGAGCGATGGTTGCCCCCCGCTACTCGGAAGCAGCAATAGTCAAACCGTATCGGCGCGGCCTCTGCGGACTCGGATACGTGCTGAAACGACTTAACAACTTCGACGGAGACATTCAATTCAGCGAAAACATAACGTCCTTTGCAGCCGGAAACGGAAAATCTCTATTTCGGACAAGCTCGGCAGAGAGGCGGCTACATCGACGAATCAAAGCGCAGTTTGTCCGGAATTCTAGCATGCTCTCCTGCTAGATCAAAGCTCCGGCAGATTCAGAGGATAATGATTATGCCTCTTGCCTGCGCCAGAACGCTTCCAGATGGCACTTTCCAGCCTCTCGACGTGCCCAAGCCTCACTACAAGCCTGCAAACGCATTGGCGAGGCTTCTGAGGAGCCTTTGCCGGACCACTCGTTGTCAGGTTTCTTACCGCCGCTCTCTTCTGAGCTAGATCGCAGATCGCTTTCTCCTGCGGCTTGCCGAGGCTGTGCTCAGTCGATGTGCGGTCGAAGAGGAAGCGGCAAGCACCTTGCGGCCACTCCAAAATTTGGAATCCGGCCCTGCCCCGTCAATCCCATTACGCAGACCCAACAGTCCGGCAAATCATTTCTGCCAGTGACCTCAGGAGGTCCGTGGATGCGTTGATGGCTCTTGGTTGAGGCCTTTAATCACCGAACGCGCCGGGGGCTGTTCTGTTCTGCGTGTGGGTCTTTGGGTGGAGTGCGGGAGTGCCGAGCTACAACCAGCCACGGAAGGAGCTACGGAACCAACGAGGGATAGGCACCCCCACTGTTTTATTGTGGCAGCAACGTTACGCTTTGTGCAAGGCTAAGAGAAGCCACGGATGTTGAGCATGGAAAATGCCTCGAAGAATTCGACTCGCGCATTCCCCGCTTGCGCCATGACTTGCGCCCCTGCATGGTGACTTCATCCCAGGGGTGGGCATCCGCATACAGGATGAGCATAGCTGTCCAGTGCCCAACAAACAGACTTGAGAGATTTGCGCCGAGCATAGTCAACTGTGGGATCGTTGAAGGCCATGTCGCCGCGTCACCACAGGAACGGGATCGGCAAAGCTAAGAGTAAGGGTTCCCCCGCTGAGAGGTGGGCTTTCCGGGCTACGCTGACCACTTGCGCCCCGGTCCGTCACTGAGAGATAGCAAGAACCTGCAAAACTCTTGGCTTGGTCACTTAAGTTTCAGCATCAGCATCACTCTTCATTAGGGCTTGTGCTTTATAAGTACCGGACCTCTTACGAAGACACCGGATAGTGATGCCGGAAGTTGGGAGCGCCGCCGGACTACTTCTCTCAACGGGAAAAGTGGGAGTGTGCCTAATTGAAAGGAAGAAGGGTTACAGGTAGAAAGTGCCGGCCGCTCTTACTCCTGCAACAATCCCAGAGGTCGTTCTCTATTCGTGCTGATGTTCAGCCAGCCACTTTACAGAACGTGCTTGCAAGTTGGCCAGCTTCTCCGGGGATAATCTCGCCGCTGCTGCATCACGTTCCTTTTCTTCCCATTTCCGCTCTTGCACATAGATATTACAGGCAGAAACAAGACTCAGTAGGAAGTAGGCTTCTTCGTAGTCTATTGCAACGCCTTCGCCTGAGAGGTACATAGTGCCGAGCAATCGTTGTGCCGGAGCATGTCCTTGATAAGCAGTTTTCTTTAGCCACGCGGCTGCCTCCGTGCTGTCCCGCTGCACACCTTGTCCGAAGCGATACATTTGGCCAAGTGCATATTGCGCTTGGCCATGACCTTGTTCCGCTGCTTTGAGATACCACATAGCAGCCTTTTCGTCATCAAGTTGAGCAATCAAGTCTGTTTGGTGGTACAGTTCGCCAAGGTGGAATTGTGCTTCGGCATGACCCTGTTCCGCTGCTTTGAGAAACCACGCTTTGGCTTGTATATAGTCGTATGGAACACCCTGGCCCCATCCGTAGAGAAGGCCGAGTTGATACTGTGCCTCAGCATGACCTTTCTTTGCCTCTTCCTGATACCGCACCCATTCGGCTGCTCGCTCACAATCCTCTGAGGTTGCTTTGCCGCAGCCGTCCGCCATACCAAGAACATACTGAGCCGTGGCGTGACCTTTCTCCGCAGCTTGGCGATACCACGCGACAGTCTGCGGATAATTATGCGGAATGGCGATTCCCTTGCGGGACATTTCGGCAAGGTGGAATTGCGCATCAGCGTTTTCTCGTTCTGCCGCTGTTAGATACCAAGCCGCTGCTGCTGCGCAGTCTATGGGAACACCTTGCCCCAATTCATAGAGACGACCGAGCTTGTATTGCGCCTCGGCGTCGCCGCGTTCTGCCTCCTCTTGATACCGCGCTGCCCGCCGCACTAATCCTGGATTGATGATTCTCAAGCCTTGCGAAAACGCCCGATACTTGAAAGACCAATGGATAGCGATCCAATGGAGCGTCATCGAGGTTATCGCCACTCTCAGAAGTCCAAAAGAGAGGGGCGACAGAGAACGCGCGACGACGAAAGACCACCCTGAATAGAAAACTATCTGTAGGGGTAGAACATATTCGGAATCCAGAAATGGCAGGGAGCCTCCACCGCTGAGACTGCGCCAAGTCAACTCCAACGGTTCATCGACAAAGCGCATATCCGGCGGGTTGTCTCGATCCAAAAAACAATCCGGCTGAGGGCTTTCTTTATAGCTAACAATGAGGATGAGTATGATCCCACACACCGTGTACAGCCCAATCGCGCTGCTATTGATTAACCCGTATCCTGTGGACTGTATATCGTCTTCTTCGTCTGGTTCGTGAAATTGTGATAAGAAAATGCCAAGTCCCAATACCACAAAAAGAGTAGCCGCGGCCACAACCCACACACCACAACGAGAGCCATTCCGCTGCCAACGGCGGCATGTTATGCAGTTGGAACGTGCGTGCCTTTTACAGGTATCGGAATGATCCAGCTTGTATGCAGGTTGAAGTTCATCAGGTTTGCTAGCGTAAGCACGAATCGCCCACTTCAGGAAGAACCACAACGATACGGCTGGAACGGCAAGGAAGAACGCCAGTAGAAGGAGGCCCGCAAAAACACCGCCGATGCTATAGTGTCCGTGAAGAATATCGGACAAACCGTCTGAGAGCATCGAAAGAAATAGTTGCAAATAGCGCCGCCAGAGGAACACCAGCACACCAAATGCAGCGCCGGACAGCCAGAAATCCCTATTCTTCAAGACGACTTTGGTCGGGTTGGATGCGGATGGCATAGAGCGATGATCTCCTGAACTGTGACTTGAATCCGACAGGTGACAGTGCCGCTGTCGCTATTTGGTCCTGCGAATGAACCAGTAAGTGGACCAGCCCAGCAGCGAGAGTCCAAGCCAAAAATCAATTGGTTGCCAGTCCGCCCGGTGCATCCGAATAGGCACAACAGGGTTGAGTAAGATGGCAACTGCGACAAAAGCCCAGGGCAAACCCTTAGACCCTCTTCGATACAGTAGGACGGCCCAATAAAAAGAACCAACAGTGACTGCGATTCTCAGCAAGGTGTAGTAGCCGTAAGCGTGCCGTCCATAGGCCGCAAATAGAAGCCAAATCCCAACCAGAACGGTCAGCGCGGTTTCCGGTATTCGCTTTATATCCCAACCCATCAGTTCACCGCTGCCCGGTGCGAGATGATCGTCCGCCCACGGGCCCGAGGTTCGATCTTCGGGTGACAGGCGCAGTCACGGACAAAATCATGGACCCCAAATGAAAGCCAGTCCGGGTCTTTCTGGTCCTTCACTACGGGAACAATGTGGACCTCATCGCCGAAGCGTGGGTCGTCTGTATCCACCGTCATATCCGGCGTGATGAGTACCATCTTTCCGGTTTCAAGGTTCTTGACGCAGACGGCCCAGCGGATTACCGGCTCCTCTAGGACTCGGAGCTTGGATTTTGCATTCTCATAGCCCTGTTCGGCGGCCTTGCGAAACCACATCTCAGCTTGGGTGTCGTCCTGCGGAACACCTTGGCCGTTGTAATAGAGCATCCCAAGGTTGAACTCAGCCCGTGCATTCCCTTGCTCGGCAGCTTTGCGAAACCAAATTTCAGCCTGCGCATAGTTCTGCGGTACGCCTTGGCCACGGCCGTAAAGGAGACCCAGGCGTAATTGGCCCTCAGCATTGCCCTGATCGGCTGCTTTGCGATACCAGGCCGCTGCTTGTGCGGAATCCTTCGGTGTGCCGTCCCCCTTCGAGTAAAGCTCGCCGAGGCTCCATTGCGCGTTGGCATCCCCTCTTTCAGCGGCATTGCAAAGTTTTTGGAACAGAACAGCAAGGTTTTCTTCTGCCTCTGCGGAACCCTGATGCGCAGCCTCGCGATACCAGACTGCTGCCTGTGCATGGTCTTGCGGTACTCCCTCGCCATCTTCATACATCACACCAAGGACTCTCTGCGCCCACATAAGGCCCTGTTCGGCGGCCCTACGGCAGAAAAGAAATGCTTCAGAGTAGTCTTGCTCGACACCCTGGCCGAAATAGTACTGGTAGGCAAGATTTGCCTGAGAATGGACATGACCCTGTTCGGCGGCTTTACGATGCCACACTGCGGCCTCGGCATAATCCTGCGGGACGCCCTCCCCTTTGTCATATAGCAATCCGAGGAAGTACTGCGCATCTGCGTGGCCTAGCTCTGCCGCTTTGCGAAACCATAATGCCGCCTGGGCATCGTCTTGCGGGACACCTTCACCGGAGTAGTACTTCTTGCCGAGACTGAACTGCTCATCCGCATCACCGTGATCTGCCAGTGCTGTAACCGATTCTGGACTCGTCAGCGCCAACTTGCGCACCATGAGGCTGGCAGCATCCTTGCGGCCACGCGCAGCAATGATGGAATGGGTCTCCAACAGGACAATCGAAGAGTCCCCTTGATTCGGCAGGATCAGGATGTCATGTTTCTCTGCCATGCTTTTTTAGCTCCACGGCCAGGGTCTCGTGCTTCTTCTTTGCATCAACAATCCTCTTTCGGACATCTGCCGCAAGCTCGGCGAGAAGGTCTCGGCCCTCTTGCTGAGCCGCCTCAGCGTCCTGCTTTAATTGCGCGATTTCACTAGCGCGTAGGCTGCTCAGTTCAATCTCGATTGCAGCTATGTTTTTCCTGGCCTGATGAATTTGGCGGATGATGCGAACCAACTCAGCCCCTACGCCTTCGCCCTGCACAGATTCAGGCAAGTTTCCAAATTCATCGAGAATGCGCTGGAGAACCTCGGCGTTGCCTTGGCTGTATGCCACGTTTGCCTGAGCCATCAGGCGGGTGCGGAGTTGCCGGTCGGCTTCATCCTTGGCAAAATCAGGATGAACTCGTTTGGCGGCTTCGCGAAAGAGGCTCTTCAGATCCGCCGATGGCTGGAAGTCCCGCGCCTTGGATGCCTCCCCATGAGCGGCTTCGTGGGTTTCTTCCGCCTGCTTGCGCGTTTCCTGGGCTCGTTGGCTTGCCGTCGCGGAAGGCTTGAGCGAGGCTTCAATCCCTGCGATTTTGGCTTCCCAGTCGTCCAGTTCGGCATACAGGATGCCAACTTGCCGCAGATAGCGGCCCTCGAAGCTCTTCAACTGGGCACGGAGGTCGGCCAGTTCCAACTCGCGCTCAGCCAAGGCGCCACGGACACCAGCCAACTCCTCCCGTTTGCGGAGAAGCTCCTCTTCCTCTGGAGTCAGTTTTCGGACAATCTCCCCTGACATTGCTCCGTGCCTCCGTCCTTCCGGTTGTCAGCCGGCCATCCCGCCGATCCAGAAGGAAAGGAACCGAGAGCCAAACGTGAGCAGGACCATCGTCTCTCTATTAAGGCGCAGCTTCCATCCTTCGAGACAAAACCAAATGTTCAGAGATAAATGGCTCTTCCCTACTATAGGCAGGATCAGACACTCAGCATAGTCCGACGATAGTGGGGATGGCAAGTGAAGTCTGCGCGGCCCTTGGGCAGAGAATTCGGGAGTTGCGGAAGCAACGGGGATGGCGGCAGTTGGACCTTGCAGTCCAAGCCGGGATCAATGAAAACTACGTCTCCGACCTGGAAGTGGGCAGGAAAGAGGTTTGCCTGAATACCATCAGCGCGTTGGCTGAGGCTTTTGGGTTGACCATCTCGGAGTTGATGAGCGGCGTTTAGGCTGCCCCGACGCTGCCCTACTCCCCCCGAATTGCTGAGAACCCATTCGCAGATGGCCGAGAGGAACGCTTCAGCATCCATTCCAAAATTTGGAATTCAGCGCGGCAGAGGTTTGGGCAACAGCGGCAATGCGGCCGGCTTCGTGAGGCGCGGTACATTCTGCGATGGACGAAGTAGTGCAACGATCCCGATGCTCTCGAATCGCTTTGCATTGCCCTGGATCGCCCAAAGGCAGGGTCTAGGTTACCGGGGGTTTCGTTCCACTCTTGAGGCTCCAAAACCGCCTCCAAAATGCTCGCCCTCTGTCCCTCATTTGTGGATTGCTCTGACATCTTTTCCGTCTCCTTTTGCGGCTTAACTCGTTTATTCCCAAGGGATTTCATGTCCTTGCTAATCTGTCTCTTGTTTTGTCCCTCAGCCATGAGCGATTTTCTCTTGTTTTTTTGATCCTGTCGAAGTTCATGGGCCACGGAAAGCACCTCAGACCTGTTACATTCGTGCGCTCACGTTGGAAGAGGTCGGGGACGGCGCAAGACTAGCACCTCCTGGTTTGGCCGCTCCGGTCAAGATTTTCTCTGGCATTCAGCCGTGGCAGGCATGGGAAGCAGTGCAACGATTAGGCGGATGGTACGGGACTAGACCGTACTGACGAGGCACAGAATTCCTCTATTCCGGGCACGGAGACTTTACCTTCGGCAAGGCATTTCTGGATGCAGCGTCAGCCCGGCTAACGCAAAATCAGGTTGCAAGTTGCCTCTAACATAGTATGCTCTGTGCAAATAGAAAACCCGCCTGCTAGGGCGGGTCTGTCTACCGATCTTTGAGATGTCGCGGGCGCTGATCTCCCTACGCGGATATTACCGCAGGAGAGATTCTGTGTCCAACCCTATTCCCAACCATCAGCTTCGCCAGCACTCTCAATCAGACGCCGCACTTCCTCTCGCCAGTTTGGAGGAAGCTGTGGATGATCTCCGCCAAACACTGCGTAAAGCCTATCGTGAAACACGTGAAATTTCTCGGAAACGCGTGGCGCAAGCTCTTTCTTCTTCTGGTCTATCAGAGGTTCCAAGCCGAGATTTTCTTCTTCGAGTTCTCCTTTCGGGAAAAACTCCCACAGTAAATCCAAAACCTGTCGAAGAGCCAAGTTCTCTACCGTCTGTTCCTCTATCACAGTCAGCAAAGGGAGAATGATCTCCTCACCTTTGGGGTTCTGTTCTTCCACGCTAGCCTCCCCTCTCTGTGGGAAAATCATACGCCGCACCGCTTCCCTCGGCCTTGACGCTTCTTAGAATTGCCTCGCTGCGGTTTCTCCGGTCAGTTCGTTGTGCTCTAAACGCCGTCCAAGAATCTGCGAAACCGCTAGACCGTTTCTGAAACTTTCAAATCTGCCAACATAGGCAAATTGAAAATTACGAGTTCACTATATTTTTCGCGGACCTAATGGCGGCGGCGGCAAAGCACCCCCAGGCCCCCTTCCCGCGCGGTGTACGGCCGGCAGTGTCGCAATGGACTGGCCGTGAAGATGGCGGCAGACTGGCGCAACGGAATCGGTGAGCAGGCAGCAGCGGAGCCGCGCACTGTTGTCGGTAGGACGTGACGTGCGGGGGGACTGCAACAATCAGATAAACGAATCGGGAAGCAATTCAGAGGCGGAGAGGTGCAACGAACGCACGTCCCTGGCGATGCGCTTGTCACCGACCGTGAGGCTTAGAGAAGGCTTCTATCTTCCCGGTTCTTTGGAGAGACCATCGCCTTATCGTCTCCAGTCGGAGCGGCAAATCTGCTGAGATTCATACCGGGGAAAATACCGGGGACCGTGAGCAGCAAACTGCATGAATTGAGAGCACCCGCTAAGACTGCGGAAACCACGTAAACACAGGGTTCCGAGCGATCCAAAGACAACCGCAGTAACCAGCATAAATGGGCTTCCTGCAACTCTTAACCGACAGGTTGTAGGTTCGATTCCTACCGCGTCCACCATTTAGATTCAATGATTTACACCTCTTCTCAACTCCCCTAAAACCCTCAGAAATGCCCGACTGTGGGGACTTTTGTGGGTACCCCACATCAAAATGCTGCGTATTTGTGGGCGATTCCGAGCAATCCCCCTCAGTGTTTTTAGCCTCGGAAGCGCTTTCGCTCTTCGCGGCCACCTGTTTTTTGTTGGCCCGTTTTCTCCCGTTCTGCAACCCATGTGGGGACTTTTGTGGGTACCCCTCGGCCTGCCCTTCCTGGCCGGATTCCACGGTTGCCGGTCGCTTGGTAACGATGGCCTCCAGAGCGTGGCGTTTCGCCTCCATGAGGATGTGGCTATAGTGCTTGAGCATCTGCTTTGAAACATGTCCGGCGATGTCCATGATGGTCTGATCGCCAGCGCCGCTTTCCGCAAGGTCGGTGATGAGCGTGTGCCGGTTGTCGTGCCAACGGCCTTTCACCTGGGCGTTGGTGCGCACATTGTTCCATGCCGCCTTGAGGGTGGTAACGGAGCGCGTGGGGTCACTTGGACTCGGCTTTCCGAAGGGAAAGACATACCACTTGGTGCGGGTCTCTCCGAACTTCTCCCTGTACCAAACGGCATACTCGGAAAGAACCTCGAAGAGGGAGGAGTTCAACGGGATGGTACGGCCTTCGCCGGCTTCCGTTTTGCTGCGTCCGACCGCGAGGAATTTCTTTGTGAAGTCGATCTGCTCCCAAGTCAAGTTCCTGATCTCGGCATCGCGCATCCCGGCGTTGAGCGCCAGCGTCACGCGAGATAGATGTGCGGAGAACGAGCCTTGCGGGCCTCCTCCAGCATCCTGTCCTTTTCCGCTGGCGTATAGGCTTTTCCGACTGTTTGACGAACCTTCAGCTTGAGCATCTTTCTTTTGCGAAGCCGGACACGGAGCAAATCGCCCGGATCGCCCAGGATGCGAAGCAGAAAGCCTACTTCTTCATTGACGCTCTTTGGAGCGGCGCCTTCATTGAGGCGCATTCTGGTATTGAATGACGGCAGCCTCATTGAAATCGACAAGCATCTTGCTGCCAAGAAGTTGCTTCAAATGATCGATTGCATATTCGGCAAAGCGTGCTGACTGAGGCAGGCGCAACTTGTAGGCATCGAAATACTCGTCTGCGATGTCGCTGAACGTGCGGATGCGCTCGTGGCGCAGGTAGGTGAAGTTGTTGAAGCCTGCTTCCTGTTCGCGTTTGCGCTTCTGCTCGGCCCCTTTGGCAACGGTTTTCGAGGGAGACTTTGAGGATTCGCGGATGCGCCGTCCCGCGAACCAGAACTCGTACCACCAAACATCGCCACGCCGGAAGAGACTCATCAGAATGGCTGCTATTTTCTTTCCGCAGAGGAAGATTCAGACGACAATGCGCGCCGGATCGTGCGCACATCGAGAAACATTTTTTGGGGGCTGGTTGCGGCTGTGCCTTCCAGCGGAAGGAAGCCGTAACGCGCATACCATCCTGCTTTATCGGGATAAGCATCGGTGATGATGCACCGGCAGCCAACCTCGTCTGCCACGCGCAGGGTGATTTTGAGTGCCTCCGAGATCAACGCGTGACCCAATCCCCTGCCGCTAAACCGTCTGTCCACGGCCAAGCGTGCCAGCAGGATCAGAGGCAGGTCGTAAGGCGGCAAGCCGCGCACGTACTTTTGGGGAAAGCGGTCGCGGGGCACACTGGATGCGGCCAACGTGAAGTAGCCCAACACGGTGCGGGGCGTGGATTCGTCTACTGCGGCATACGTCACGCCGATGGAAACCTTCACCTGATTCGTCCACGCGTGGTGCTTCAAATAATTGTTGAGCGGCTCGTCTCCACAATCGAAGTTCTCTACCTCATCGGATTCTTCGAGACGACGGATCGTGACTGCCACGCTATTGCCTCATGGCCCGAATGAGGGCGTTGGTGGGATCGGCAGGCTGCCCGGAGGCAAGTTCTGCGAGACTCTCCAGTTCCTTGTCCGTCCAGCGAACATCGACGTGCGGCAGGGTCACTTCCGGGGCAACCCGCTCCAGGCGAGGAAAGAGCAGGATTTTGCGTTCCCCTGTCGAACTCTCACTCAAGATGCGATGGCCGCGCTTCCGCTCCGAGACGGCCCAACGGAGCAGGGCAAGAGCATCCGTGAGAAAGTCCGTATTGCTGGTCATTTGCAACTCCGCCTTGAGTATCCGCACCATGCTGTCCTCTGAAGGCGCAAGGTCGGCCTGGAACTTCAATTTACGGGGCGATGGAGCCTTGGCCGGAAGTGCAGCCAGGTTCTTCGATTTTTGTTTGACCTCTGGGGGCATTGGAGTCCTTCTGCTTAAAGTATACTCCGAATGCGTTGTAAATTCGAGTGTGTTTCGATTCATCGTGCAATCCTTCGGAATTTCTTTGACGTTTGAAGGGGGTAGGGCTCTCTGCGGCGATCTGCACATTTTCGTCATCGCGATCTTCCGGCCGGCTCCATGCTTCTGACGGGCTGGGGCATGAATCGTTCGGCGATATGCTCGCCGCCGCTTGGCTGGGCCTGCTCCCATCGGGTCAGTTCCTCCTCGGCATAACGAACAAGGGAACCGAATTTGCGGGAATTCGGCCCACGGTTCTCCAGCCGCCAGCGGCGCAGAGTGGCAAGGCTGATGTGCGTTCGTTGCGCCACTTCGATTTCAGTCAGGAATTGTGTGCTCATATTTGGTTGAATCCTCATTTGCTTTGTTCAGGAACCTTCCGTCAGATCATGTTCTTGCAGGATGCCTGCAAACCAGCCTTCGCCAACTCTGCTTCAACCGCGTCCGCCAACCAACTTTTCTCTGGAATGTAGTGCACGGTTATGTTTTTGAGCCAAGTATGAGCGAAGCCCTTTCACTTGTTCTGCGGTGAACATTTGCACTTTACGCCGCCCATTTTTCATGCCTATTCCCCATCTCCACCCTCACCAGCGGCACGTACAGCGATCACTATAGATATTACACCATATATACATCATTGTAAAGATCGGAATGCTTAAGAAGCCCGGCCAGGAGGACTTTTGCCAAGCACTGGGCATCGTCTCCAAGAACAAGTATCAAAAAGAAAACGGGCCGTTGCTCAAGCAGTGCTTTGCTCTGCTGTGCGAGGTCTCCAGTGCGCCGGTCCTCGACCTGACGCGCCTGATGGACGCCGTAATCTTCAACTTTCTGGTCGGCAACAACGACGCGCACGGCAAGGACTTTTCGCTGCTCTGTCGCAGCGCGGGCACGGTGAGCCTGGAGACGCGGCTTGCGCCGCTCTACGATGTCGTGAGTACGCGCTACTATCCCGAGCTAGCCCGCGAACTGGCGATGAAGATCGGCGGCAAGTATTCATCCGACAGAGTGTCGAAGACAAATTTCGAGCAACTGGCGGAAGACGCCGGACTTGCCAAGCCGCTTGTGCGCAGCCGTGTGCCGGAACTGGCTGAAGCTGCCTTCTCGAATCTGGACAAAACCGGGATCGAACACCCCGTCGTCGATACTCTGACCGTACAGATTCGCGAGCGATGCGGTACTATTCGAGAACGCTTCGGTAAGTGATGATTTGGCGGACTCCGCGTTCCGTGAGCGCGGCTGTTCTCGTCAGTTGAGTACCCGATTCCACAACCACATTACTTAACACTTGCCGACTTGAACGAAGCCGCTGCGGCGGCGGACGCTTACGCGTGTTCCTCAGCCGGCATGATTGGCTGAAGGCATAGTTTTGGTCACAGAGAAGGAGGATTCTCTGTGACCCATCTACGTCA
>Ga0255349_1000284_pt1 | contig 23290 bp, 15 predicted proteins | sample CBST25v15metaG_FD_189947 | JGI IMG/M metagenome (GOLD analysis project Ga0255349, IMG submission 189947) | Peat soil microbial communities from Stordalen Mire, Sweden - C.B.S.T-25.v15 | ecosystem: Environmental > Terrestrial > Soil > Wetlands > Peat | place: Sweden: Norrbotten County, Stordalen...
CTGGTTGACCGTGTCAGGAATGAAGTTCTGGCCCATGGCTCGAACTTAAAACAGAACCTGCTGCCCACGCTGTAGGCTCCGTCACGAATCTATGCCCGACACACTCCTAGAGGGCGCAAATTCGACGCTGGCCGTGCAGCTTGCCAGAGGCGCAAGCGTCGAGGAGCAACCGTTGCTCACCAGGCGGAATCCCGTCGAAATGGCGAAAGTCAGGCCGCTGAGGGTGTTTACGCTGTCGGGATTGGTGATGGTCTCGGAGATGGCGCTGCTGGTAAGGCCCACCCCTGTCTGCTGGAAGACGAGCAGGTTGGGCTCGAACTGGACCGCTCCCGGCACACCGCCCGCGCCGCTGAGCGAGACGCCGGCCAAGGACGCCAGCGAGGTGGATGCGACTGTCAGCGTGCCCGCGTACAGCCCGTTGAGGGAGGGCGAAAAGACCACCCCGGTCGAGCAAACCGCTCCAGCGGCCAGGCTCGTGCCGCAGGGGGTCGAGGTCTGCACCAGGCTGAAGAGGGGCGTCGCCGTGAGCGTCAGCCCATTGGCCGCAACGGCGCTGTTGTTCGTGATGGTCACCGTCTGGGACGCGCTGGACTGGCCGGGCGCGACGACGGGAAAGGCCAGCTGCGAGGGGCTCACGTTGAGCCCCGCCGTGCTCAGCCCCGTGCCGGTGAGCGGCACAGTGACAGCAGAAACGCCTGAAGAGTCGGAGACCGCCAGCGAAGCCGTGGCCCCGCCCGCAGCTTGCGGGTTGAAGAGCACCTGAACCGTGCAGTTGTTCTGGCCGCTCACGTTGCTCAGCGTCGCGCCGCAGGTTGTCGAGCCGATCGAGAAGCTGGCCGGCGGGGATTGCGATGAAATCTCAAAGCTCACACCGGCCAGTGGGGCGCCGCCGCCGTTGGTCACCGTCAGCGGCAGAGTCGAAGTGGACTGGATCACCGTCGCGACAAAGCTCAGGCTCGATGGGCTGACAGCCAACTCCGGCGGAGCGATGCCCGTTCCGGTCAGAGCGACGGTCTGCGTCTGCAGCTCGTCCTGGATGGTCAGCGCGGCGGTCTCGGTTCCCGCCGCGGTAGGATCGAATTGCACGCTGATCGTGCAGCTCGAATTGGCCGGCAGGGTGGCCGTGCAGGGGTCCGTCACCTCAAATTCCGCCGCGCCGGCTCCAGCGACCGAAACCGCGATGGAGGTCAGCGCCACGCCACCGCTGTTGGTCAGCGTTACGGAGTCATTCTGCGAGATCGGCGAGATCTGTCCGACATTCGTGTTGGGAAAACTCAGCGAAGTGGCCGAGAGGGTGTCGGTGGCCGGACCCGAACCAGCCCCGGAGCCACCCAGCAGGGGTGTCATCCAGATGCCCCGGCCGTAGGTAGCGGCGATGAGATTCGGTGAGCCGGCGGATGCGGGTTGAGCGCTGAGCGCAACCACCGGCGCGTTGGGCAGTCCGCTACCCAGCAGCGCCCAGCAAGAGCCGCTCACGCAAGAGCTGAGCTGCTGGGTCGCATACACTCCGGCGTCCGTGGCGACGTAGACCGTGCTGGAGCTTTCAGGGTCCACCACCACGCTGTTGGCCGGAGCCGCGGGCAGGTTGGCCATCAAATCTTCCCAGCTTGCCCCGCCGTTGGTCGAGCCGTAGACCGTCTGCACATTTTTGTTCGGGTTGGTCAACCCCGCCACGGTCACGTAGACCGTACGCCCGGTGGTGTCCAGCGGATCGATAAAGATGCTTGAAATGTCCAGCCCGTAGTAGTTCAACGCCCCCGTGACCAGGCTGTCGTTGGTGACCGGATTCAGCGTCAGGTCCACCGGCGCGGACCAACTGAGCGTGGCTGAGTTATAGGTCAGGCTGAGAACGTGCCCGGGCAGCGTCGCAATGTCATCCGCCAAATCCGTTGAGCCGTACATCCCCAGATAAACAATCTCTCCGCCCAAGGGCAGCGCCGCCGAGGCGGGCAGCGCCAGGGCATCCATCGAGCGAATCAGGGCGTCGCCGCTACAGGTCGTGTTGCCGCCTCCGTCGAGAATGGGGCTGATGGCGTTGGCGTCGCTCCAGCCCGCGCCGTTGGCCGGTCCGCGCCACAGCCGGCAGGTTCCGACGAGTAACTGCGTGTGGTCGAGCGGGTCCACCAGAAAAGGAGCCGGCGCGGTCATGGTCAGCCCGTCCTTCACCACATCCGTCCCCGGATCGGTCGTCTCGTTCAGCACAGGGCTGAAGGAGCCCAGCGTGCTCCCCTCCGGCGGCGTGCCCCGATAGATCGAGACACCCGCCCCGTTGTTCACGTACCAGTTGTCGCTGTTGACCGGGTCGATGTCCACCGGCCCTCCCTCGCCGCCCAGAATCTCCGGCCAGTCGGTTGTCGGCCCGCTCGTGCCGCTCACGCCCGCCGTTCCGTTGGCTCCCAGCCCGGCCATCATCGTGTAAGGCGTGGCGCCCGCCTGCGAGATGCTCTCTACCTCGGCCAACGAACCCAGGCTGCCATTCAAATTTTGAAAATGAGAAGCGTCGGTCGACGAGCAAACCGGCTCCGGCGCGGCCAGCGTGCTCTCGCTGATTGCGTCCTCCGAGCGCCACAGGCCGCTGTCGTTGCCTATAAAAATCTCCAGCGGATTCGACGCATTCCAGGCCAGAGAATGCTGGTATTCGCCCACGTGCGCGCTCATGCAGGTGGTCGAATTGGTGGTGTTGCGCCACGTGCAACCCTGCGAGTAGGGGCAACTGGTCTGCCACAGGTCGTTGGCCCCGGCCAGCACCAAGGTCTCCTGCCCGGAAGGAACCGCGGCCAAAGCCAGGTTGTAGTCGCCGTTCTCGATGGTGGCCGCGCCCAGCGCGGTGTCCGTCTCGAGCTTCGCCGTCGCCCACTGCTGGGCGAAGGTGACCGTGGTGCTCGCGCAGGCGCCGCCGCTCGCCGAGCATACATCCTGCCACAGCCCCTGATCCTGGTTGTACTCGTCCACCGTCCAGGCAAAGGTGTCGCCGGTCGTGGGATTTACCGCCAGCGTACCGCGGAAGATGGGGCAGGCGGGCGAGCCGGTGTTGCCGCCAGGATTGGTTGGGCAGAGCTCCGCGCTCGCCGCCAGGTTGGCTCCCGGCTGATCGGTCATGCGCGTGAAGATGACGCCGTTCGAGGATTGATAGTAGCCGTGGTAGCGCACCGCCGCGATAAACAGACTCCGCACCGGGTTCCACACCACCGAGGTGGCCGCGTTTCCATCGGGAATCACAAAGGCGTCGCTCGGCCCCTGCACGTCCGCCCCGTTGCCGTCCGTGATGGTGGCCAGGCACCAGTTCTCGCCGCTGTCCGTGGAGTAGTACAGCCCCTCGTAGCTGCCGCCGGAGTTGCTGCCAAGCCAGGCTGCATTCACGAGCGTGCCCTCGTAGGCCTGCGAAACCGCCGCCACCACCACATTCGAACTGGCGGGATTGGGTCCGCAAGCCTGGATGCTCGAAGTCACATTGCCCCAGGCAAAGCCGGCAAAGCCCTCCCCGGCAAAGCTGTACAAAAAGTCCGCGGTGGTCTGTTTCAGGCTCCACGTGGTGCCGCCGTCGGTCGAGCGCAGGATTCCCGCGCCGTAATAGGAATCGAGGGCGTCGTTCGGGTCGCCGGTGCCGGCCAGAATCACGCCCGTTCCGCCCGGTTGCACGCTCACGGCGCCGATGCTGATGGATGTGTCGATCACGTCGCTGAGCGCCGAGAGGTCGTCGGTCAGTGGCTTGAACGTGATGTTGGCCGGGCTGGCCGCGTTTGCATTCTGCGACTTCCAGACTCCGCCGCCGGTGGTGCCCACGTAGAGCGTGTTGCCGGTTGAGTCCGAAGGGTCCAGGGCCAGCGCGGAAATCCGTCCGGTGACCAGGCCAAAGTTCTGCGATTGGACGGCCGTGGGGCCCAGCGGCTGCCAGGTTGAGCCGCTCAGCGACTGCGCCTGGGGTTGGGACTGGAGCTGCGCCTGGGACTCGCTCAGAGCCTGGGCCGCAGCCGGGTTTGCGCTCTGGCGCAGTGATTCACCCCTCGCCCAAGGCCGCCTGCCGCCTTCCGTCCAACCGCGCCGGGCCAGGAACCGCTCCGCCTGAACCACCTGCGGAGGCAGATTGAGCCGCCGCGCCGCCGCTTTCGCCTGCTCGGCCGCGGTGTTCTGCTGCGCACCGGCCCACTGCGCCGCCATCGCTCCCAAAGCAAGTAGAACCAGCCATTTGCCGATTCGCCCGCAAGTTCCTTTCGAGAGAGCGCCACGCCGGCCGATCCGGCTTGCGGATACAGACTTTCCCTCCCCGCCGCCGGGGGCAGGATCGCCGTGAAGCCGCTGAAAAGTCCAAATTCTCACACGTATCTCACACGTATTCTTGATGCGATTCCGGCATCCCCTTCCTTTTATGATCCGGGGGGATTGGGGCGAAATCCAATGGAATGCGACGTGCGAAACACACAGATTCCGGGATTGGAATTATGGCTCGGATTATAGACCAGAAACGGGACAGTTGTTCGGACGGCCAGGGCGCGGAAGCAGCGCGGTACTCACTTTCCGATCACATCCATGGCCACCGGAATGGTCCTGGGCGGCATGCAGGCGTTGCTCTCGCACGCCTGAAAGTGAAGCCTGGCCTCGACCAGATGATCGCCCGCCGCGGCCACCAGGCGCGCCCGCACAGTGAACTCGCCGGCGTAGACGCTGAGCCGCGTTTTGGGGTCGAGCGGCGGCCGGAACTCCGCGCCCGGCGGGTATACGGCCCCTTCCAGAAGCACGCCCTCACCGGCGGGAATCGAGAGGATGGTGGGAATAAGATATTTTCCGCCGGGGGTGTGGGAGTTGATGTGCACCCCCGGCGCGATGCGGAAGTGCAGCTCGACCGTGCTCGGCTTGCCGGCCGGGATGGTCACCTGCTCGGGGTACAAAAAGCGCACGGCCTCGGCTTTCGGGGCGCGGCCTTCCGCATCATCGATCAGCGAACGCCCGGCCTGCCCGAGCGCCGCTCCGGGAGCCAGCGCCACCCCGAAAATCAACGCCGCGCCGCACCCCCGCATCACGCTGTAAATCCGAGCCGCCACCGCCGCCAAGCGCATTCCCGTCCCTCCCGCCATCCTCGACTCTTCCTTCTGCGCCTATTACTACAGTTGTACTTGCTTCGGAGTGCCCTGATCCGGGCCTGAAGGCCCCGATATTTGGCCCATTTTTCAGGGGGCTGAAGCCCCCTGCTCCCTCCGGAATCTTCGATCTACAGCTGTAGTACTAGGCCGCCGTCGGCAACGCCTCGGCTCGCTCACCCAAATCTTCTACATCCCCAGCGCCTTGCGAATATTACCCTCGATCTCGTCTTTTGAGGTGACGCCGACTTGCATGGCCACCACCGTTCCATTGCGGTTCACGAAAAAGGAGGTGGGCAGCTCGTCCAGGCCGCCGTAAGGCTCGCTGACCGAATTGCCATCGACCAGCACCGGGTAGGGCATGTGCATCTGCTGAGCGAAGCGCGCAATTCCCCGCTTCTGGTCGGCGAAGATCTCGGCGTTGCCGTGGTCGAGGTCGTCCACCGAGATACCCAGAACCTCAAATCCCTGGGGCTCGTACTTGTCGCGGAGGTCAATCAACCAGGGAGTCTCGATCTTGCACGGACCGCACCATGTGGCCCAGAAGTTGAGCATCAGCGCTTTTCCCTTGTATTCGGCCAGCGAGACTTTCTTGCCATCGAGGTCTTCCAGGGTGAACGCGGGCGCCGGCTTGCCCTGGAGCGATGATGCCGGCTGCGACGCGCTCCCGGCTGAGCCGGAGGCCGGCTGGCCCACCGCAGCCGCGGCCCGCTCGCGCCCGGCGGCCAGCTTGCGAGCCTGGAAGCTGGCCCAGCCCTCCCAGAAAAAAAGAGCCAGAATGAACAGAACGCCAACCACAACAACGCTGTTGCGCTTCACGGATATTGACCTCTCGATTTTATTGTACGGGCTGGGACAAATCGCCTCGCCACGTGCCCTTCCCGTCATTTCTGAGCAAACAGCCACGAAGCCGAACAACCCGCCTTCCGCATTTCCTGCGCGGGGGGCGAAAATCCGCAGGGTTTTATCGCCAGCCCCACCGCGGGTGGCCAGCCCCGGCGCAGCATTCCAACGCCAGCCCCACCGCGGGTGGTCCCACCGGCGCAGCATTCCAACGCCAGCCCCACCGCAGGTGGCCGCACCGCAGGTGCAAACTGATACCATCAGAAACCGATGAGCGACGAAGGAAATGAACCTCTCTCTGGCACGGATCCGAGCAATCGTGAAGTTGAACGCGTGCGCCTGGCGGCATGCGAGCCGGCGGCCCTGGTGCGCACCGAAGCGGCGGCCCTCGAAGCCCTGGCAGCGCGGCTGGAAGGGCCGATGGCCGCGGCATTCGACCGCGCCGTCGAGCTGATTCTGCTTTGCGGCGAAGGACGCGGCCGGGTAGTGGTCACCGGCATGGGCAAGAGCGGCATCATCGCGCAGAAGATCGCCGCCACGCTCAGCTCCACCGGCTCGCCAGCCCTGTTTCTGCACCCCGCCGAGGCGGTGCATGGCGACCTGGGCGTGCTGATGACGGGCGACGTGGTGGTGGCGCTGTCGGCCTCGGGCGAGACCGAGGAGATTCTGCGCCTGCTGGCCACGCTCAAGCGCAAGGGCGACGCGCTGGTCAGTTTCAGCTGCAATCTGAACTCGACCCTGGCCCAGGCCAGCGACGTGGCTCTGGATTGCGGCGTGGAGCGCGAGGCCTGCGCGCTGAATCTGGCGCCCACCGCCTCGACCACCTCCATGCTGGCCCTGGGCGACGCGCTGGCCATTGCGGTCAGCCTGCGCAAAGGCTTCCGGGCGGAGGATTTCGCCGAACTGCATCCCGGCGGCAAGCTGGGCAAGCGGCTGGCCAAGGTGCGCGAGCTGATGCACGCGGGCGACGCCGTTCCGGTGGTCGCGCCCACCACGCCCATGGCCGACGTGATTTACGAGATGTCGTCGAAGAAGCTGGGCATCACCACCGTGCAGGAGCGCGGCCAGTTGCGCGGCGTCATCAGCGACGGCGATCTGCGGAGACTCTTGGAGCGCGAGGGCGGCGCGGCGCTCTCGAAGACGGCCGGCGAGGCCATGAATCCCTATCCCCGCACCATTGCCGCGCAGGAGTTGGCCGCCACGGCGCTGGCCGTTCTCGAAGAGCGCAAGATCACCTCGCTGGTGGTGGTCGACGCCATGGGCGCGGTCGAGGGCGTGCTCCACCTGCACGATCTGTGGGGCGTGGAGCTGATCTGAAACAGGGGGCAGGGATTAGGGAACAGGGAGTTTCTGTTGACAGTTCATCGTTCCACTCCTACGCTTGGATCATGCAGGTTGAACTCACTCCGGCACAAAGTTCCTTCGTTGACCTGGGAATCCAGGAAGGGCGTTTCCGTGACCCCGACGAGGCGGTGCGGCAAGCTCTCGCGCTGTGGGAGAAGCGAGAACGCGCGCGCGTTGAACTGCTCGCCTCCCTCGACCTTGCCGAGCAGTCTCTGGATGCCGGGGAGGGAGAGACCTATACCAGCGAAACACTATCCAAGCTGGTTGAGTCCATCAAGGAACGCGGCTTGGCTCGATCCGCAGGTCAATAGTGCGCATCCGCCTGGCGCCGCAGGCCAGAGTAGACCTCGACGAAATCTGGCTTTACATAGCGCGAGAAAGTGGCAGCGGAGATGCCGCAAAGCGCGCCGTCAGCACGATCACAGACGAATTCGGACTATCTGCCAAGTTTCCCCACATCGGCAGGAGCCTCGCATAGGAGCTGCGTCCCAACGTTCGCACCTTTCCGGTCAACAGTTATGTGATCTTCTACAGCGTGAAACCTGAGGAGATACGAATCCTTCGCATCCTTCACGCCCGTCGCGATGCACAAGCCATTTTTGCAGAGGAATGATCAGCCGATCGGCCTGCAACTGCGGCTAAGATAATGCCATGCGATTCCCTGCCCTTCGCTCCCTCTTCTGGCGTCTGCTGACGCTCGTCGCGGCCGCCGCGCTCGCCCTCCAAACCGCGCCGCAAGCCGCAAGCCAGACCGTCTCCCCGGCGGCCAAGCCCGCCAGCACTGCCGCCGCAGCGCCCGCCGCAGCGCCCGCCGCAGCCGCCCCTGCCGCATCTCCTGCGGCCAAGCCCAAGCCGCCCGTAAAACTGGACGACATCTTCTCTCCCGCGCCCACGCGCGCCGAGATGCTGCGCGGAGCCTACGGACCTTTCCGCGCCAACAACGACCTGCTCTATTACCACCTGGACATTCGCGTCGATCCGGTGAAGCAGTGGATCGGCGGCAAGAACACGATTCGCTTCAGGATGCTGAAGGACGGCACGCGCATCCAGCTCGACCTGCGCGATTCGCTCGCCGTCGACAAGATCGTCTTCGATGGAAAGCTGCTGAAATACCAGCGCGACTCAGGCGCGGTCTTCGTCGATTTTCCGCAGACTTTGCACGCCGGGCAGGTCGAGTCCATTGACTTTTATTACTCCGGACATCCGGAGGAGATTGGCCGCTTCGGCGGACTGACTTTCAAGAAGGATCCGGCAGGCCGCGTCTGGATCACCACCGCCTGCGAGGGCGACGGGGCCAGCGTGTGGTGGCCCAACAAGGACCAGTGGCGCGATGAGGCAGAGAAGATGGACATCAGCGTCGCCGTTCCCAACGGGCTGATCGATGTGTCGAACGGCAGGTTCATGGGCAAGACCGATTTGGGCGATGGATATACGCGCTGGGACTGGCATGTGAGTTACCCGATCAATAACTACGACGTCGCGCTGAACATCGGCGACTATGTCCACTTTTCCGACCAGTTAGGCGCTCTTTCGCTGGACTATTACGTGTTGCCTGAGGATCTGGACAAGGCGAAGAAGCAATTCGCGCAGGCGAAGGGAATGCTCGAGGCCTACCAGCATTACTTCGGGCCCTATCCCTTTGCAAGGGACGGCTACAAGCTGATCGAAGTGCCTTACCTGGGCATGGAGCATCAGAGCGCGGTGGCCTACGGCAACGGATTCACGAACGGCTACATGGGCCGCGACTGGACGGGCACGGGCATTAGCCTGCGCTTTGACTTCATCATCATCCACGAGAGCGGCCACGAGTGGTTCGGCAACAGCATCACGGCCGCCGATCCGTCCGACATGTGGATTCACGAGGGCTGGACGACCTATCTCGAAAGCCTGTACGTCGAATACCGCTGGGGCAAGGACGACGCCATCCGCTACCTGAACGGCGATAAGTCGAAGGTGGAAAATCTTCAGCCCATCATTGCCGAGCGCGGCGCGAATGTCGAGCCCATCGAGGACCAATACTTCAAGGGCGCTCTCATGATCAACACCCTGCGCAGCGTGGTCAACGACGACGCCAAATGGTGGCCGCTGCTGCACGGCTTCTACCAGCACTTCAAATATCAGAACATCATGACCGATGACGTGGTGGCCTACTTCAACCAGCACACCGGCATGAACCTGACGCCGATCTTCAACCAGTACCTGCGCCACCGGCAGATTCCCCGCCTGGAGCTGCTCTTCGGCGAGGCGCCGGGCATGGTGATGTACAAGTGGCGCGCCGATGAAGAGGATTTCGCGATGCCGGTGCGCGTGGGCACGCCGGGACACTGGCAAATCATTCACCCCACGACCCATTGGCAGTGGATGCAGACGCCGCTGACCAAGGAGCAGTTCCAGGTGGCGACGGACCTCTACTACGTGGATGTGAACAAGCAATAAGGAGTCCGATTTGCTGTAAGGGTGCAAGAACTTCTTCCCTCAGGGGCTAAATACTACAGTTGCAAATCGGAGATTCCGGAGGGAGCAGGGGGTTTTAACCCCCTGAAAAAGGCGAATTCACATGGCCTTTAGGCACGGGCTTTTGCCACTTTTTCCGAGAGTCGAGTCAAATACAACTGTAGTATAAACAGGCTGCGGAAAGCTCGGCGCCTTGAAGGATGCGGGTTCAGTTTTGAAGGGTACGGGCTTTAGCCCCCTGAGGAAAAGCAATTTCGGCCATCCCGCTTGCTCTCTCCGTGCCTTTTCCCGCAGCCTCTGAAGCCCGTACCCTTCAGGGAGTTCCCTGCTTTCGGCGCTGAGGGTAAACTAGGAGCATGGCAGAGATTCAGCGCAGGAAAACCGGGACGGTTAAAATCGGGCAGGTTCGCGTCGGCTGGGAGGTTCCGGTCGTCGTGCAGTCGATGACCAACACCGACACGGCTGACGTGCAAGGCACTATCGAACAGGTCGCGGCCCTGGCCTTGGCGGGCTCGGAGATTGTCCGCGTCACGGTGAACAACGAGGAGGCCGCGGCGGCCGTTCCCCGCATCGTCGAGGGCCTGGAAAAGCGCGGCCTGAATGTGCCGATCGTGGGCGATTTCCACTATAACGGCCACTTACTGCTCAAGAAATTTCCAGAAACGGCGCGCGCGCTGGCCAAATACCGCATCAACCCCGGCAACGCATCGATTGGCAAGAAGGACAACGACAATTTTCAGGTCATGATCGAATGCGCGGTGGAAAACCAGAAGCCGGTGCGCATCGGGGTGAACTGGGGCTCTCTGGATCAGGCGCTGCTGACCCGTATGATGGACGCGAACAACCTCCTGCCGCAGCCGCTGCCGGCGCGCGAGGTGATGATGGAGGCCATGGTGGTGAGCGCCCTCGAATCCGCCGCCGCCGCCGAACACTACGGGTTGACCCGCGACCAGATCATCCTCTCCGCCAAGGTGAGCGGCGTGCGCGACCTGATCGACGTGTACACCAACCTGGCCGCGCGCTGCGACTACGTGCTGCACCTCGGGCTGACCGAGGCCGGCATGGGCTCGAAGGGGCTGATCGCCTCGACGGCGGGGCTTGCACCGCTATTGCTGGCCGGCATCGGCGACACCATCCGGGTGAGCCTGACGCCCAAGCCGGGCGGCGACCGCACCGAGGAAGTGCTGGCTGCGCAGCAGATTTTGCAATCGCTGGGGATTCGCAGCTTCATGCCCCAGGTCACCAGTTGCCCCGGCTGCGGGCGCACCACGAGCACCTATTTCCAGGAGCTGGCCGAGCAGATTCAGAGCTATCTGCGCACCTCGATGCCGGAGTGGCGCAAGCAGTACCCGGGCGTCGAAGAGCTGAAGCTGGCCGTGATGGGCTGCGTCGTCAACGGCCCCGGCGAATCCAAGCACGCCAACCTGGGAATCAGTTTGCCGGGCACCTTCGAGGACCCCAAGGCGCCGGTCTACGTGGACGGCAAGCTCCTGACCACGCTCAAGGGCGACACCATCGTGGCCGAGTTCAAGAAGATCCTCGACTTATATGTGGAGAGCCACTACGGGCAGGGGGTCAAGAACCGGGTGCTGGTCTAGGAAGTCGCCGGCAAGTTCTGGGTTTGTGTCTGTCGTCAACCGGCTTCGTCGCCCGGACGAAAGTTCCCGCGAAAATTTCCAGGAGCTGATTCAACACCGGATTTAGCGCTTTGCGGGAGATTTCCTCAGGGCTAAGGCCCGCGATTTTATTTGCTGCATAGAAGAGGCACGGCTGAAGCCGTGCCCTTTCAAAACCAGGTTATAGAATAGCTTCCAGCAGACTCTAGCGCGGGCGAAGCGCCCGGATGGCAGCCGGAAGCCGCGCCTCGATGAGCCGGGCGCGCTCGGCGGCGATGTCTCCCAGGTAGGAAGGCGCCGAGGTGGCCGTGAGCACCAGCGTCAGGGCCATCACCGAGAAACAGAGCCCTGCGATGCCGGCCGAAACCAGCATGTGATACATATCGTAGATATCCAGGCCGAAGATATTGAACGCCACATGCTCCAGCGGCTTGATGTGCTTGAGAACCGCCAGCGCGAAGAGGAAGAAGAACACCGCCAGCGAGGTGAGAACGGCCAGCGTCACGTCCAGGCTGCGATGGAACTTCTGCCGCGCCCGGCAGTGGGGGCATTCGGCGAAATGCTGTTCGTAGTCCTTGCGCATCTCCGGAGAAATCCCCGAGATGTCATACCGCCAATTCGCCAGGATTGCTCCTGCGACTCTGTCCGTGCATTGGGTTCTTGCCATAGGTACTTAGACTCACTTTGCTGAGGGTAGGTTCAACCGCTATGCTCTAGCGCGGCGCTAGTGGCGCAAATTGAATCGAAATCCCGGGTCGCTTTCAGCCCGGCCTTCTATCGCTCGACTGATCCACACCGTTCCGCTTCGGATGAAATCTCCTCGGCTCGTTGCCTGCCTGACCGGCGCATACCCCACCGGCTATCTTACTATTGTAACTTACCGGGTCTAAAAGGCAATAGGAGAAAGCGGTTCCTGTTGCGAGGCCAGCAGCAGGCGGTTGGCCAGCAGGCTCGCCCGGCCCACGAGGGCGCGCTCGGCGGTGATTCGCGCCAGTTCTGGAAGATTATTGCTTTCAGAAAGATGCGCAAGAATCACGTAGGCCGCCTGGCCGTCGTATCCGTCCTCCAGAAAGGCCGCCGCCGCCTCGTTCGACAGGTGCCCCACGCGCGAAAGCACCCGCTGTTTGACCGCCCAGGGGTAGGGGCCGTCGCGCAGCATCTCCAGATCGTGGTTGGATTCGAGCAGCAGCAGGTCCAGGCCCCGCAACTGCGCCTTGACGTTGGGCGGAATGTAGCCCAGGTCGGTGGCAAAGCCCATCCGCACCCCCTCGGCACGGAAGACAAAGCCCACCGGGTCGGCGGCGTCGTGGGGAATCGTAAAAGAGCTGACGGCGAGGTCGCCGATCTCGAACGGCTCCCCGGCCTGAAAGTATTCGACCGCCGGAAGCCAGGTGGGATCGTCCTTGCGCGAGGGCGGATCTTCATTCTCCGGTTTGAGAGCGGACGCGGATTGGCTGGCCGGGGCTTCATAGGCTCCGGCAGAAGCCGGCTCGGTGGCAGAAATCGGTTCGGTGAAGGCTGCGGGCCTCTGCCCGTGCAGAAAGCCGGCAGAATCGGCGCGAGCATCAGCGCCTGAGGGTTGCGCTTCGGCAGCCTCGCCCAAAACTCTTTCCTCTTCCGTCTCGATTTTCTGTTCCGTCTCGGTCAGGTCGGTCTCGTCGTCCGGCTCGCCCGCCTGGGCCGTCGCGTCTGGCTCCGACTGGGCCTCGGCCCGGCGCTCGGCGGCCTGCCGGCGAACCTGCTCCAGCCACTGCGCGTAGGTCATCTGCCTGCGCGGAGAGAGCCAGCGCATCCAGGCGCGGTGCGTGCCTTCGGTGAAGTAAACCGGAATGTTCAGCTTGCGCGCCGTCACGGCCAGCCCGCCCACGTGGTCGGAGTGCTCGTGGGTGATGAGGATGGCGTCCAGTGTCTCCGGATCCTCGCCCGCCAGCTTCATCCGCCGGAACAGTTCCCGGCAGCTCAGCCCGCAGTCAACCAGAATCCGCGTCCTTCCGCCGGAGAGAACCGTCGCGTTGCCCTTGGACCCCGACGCCAGCACCGTGAAACGCACCATGAATCGAGAATACCGCGCGGGGCTGTGGATTGCAGGACAGCTTCACCCCGCCCCCGCCAGATTCGCCGGAATCTCTATCGTGACCAGCGTGCCGCGCCCTGGATTGCTGACCACATTGAAATGGGCCTGGCTGCCGTAGAGCACCTCCAGCCTCTCCCGCACATTCTTCATGCCGATGCCGGCGCCGGTGCGGTTGAGCGCCGAGAGCGGACGGTTGCCCATGCCCACGCCGTCGTCGGCCACCTCGATACGCACGCGGTCGCCTTCGAGGCGGCTGCGCAGCGTGACCGTGCCGCCGTGAATGCGCGGCTCCAGCCCGTGCTTGATGCTGTTTTCAATGAGCGGCTGCAGCAGAATGCTGGGCACTAAAACTTCCAATGTCCGCGGATCGATCTCTTTTTCCACCCTCAGCTTGTCGGCCCCGAAGCGGACCACCTCGATGTCGAGATAGTCGTCGGTAAAGCTCAACTCCTCGCTCAGCGGCACGTAGGTGTCGTGGTCCTTGAGCAGGGCGCGCAGGATGTTGGCCAGCTTCACGGTCATCTCGCGGGCCAGCGCCGGCTTCACCCGCACCAGCGAGGCAATGGAGTTAAGAGTGTTAAACAGAAAATGGGGATTGATCTGGCGTTGCAGGGCGTCCAGACGCGCTTCGAGCAGCAGGCGCTTCTGCTCTTCGAGTTTCATCTCCAGGCGCAGCGCGTTCCACACCTTCAGCGCGATGCCCACATCGATGGGCGCAGAGAGCCAGACCAGCGCCTGCAGCCACCACTGCCCGGAGACCAGTCCAAAAAGCCGGTGGGGAAACTCGTGCGCCACCCAGGTGCGGCAGGCCTCGGCCGCCACGATCAGAACCAGCATCAGGATCTGGCGGTCGAAGCGCGGCTGGCGCAGGTTGCGGCGCACCCAGCGGTAGAGGCTCAAGTCAACGAAAGGGGTGAACGACCAGATCTCCTCCGGCTCGACAAAGCGGCCCAGAATGCCCGCCGCGAGGCCCAGCGCCACGTCGAAAGGCAGGGCGAGGAATTCGTGGTCGAGCAGCGCCGGCGCCGACAGCACCGCGCCGCCCAGCATGGCCCACTGCGGCCCCACCAGCAGGCCCAGCAGGATGACCGCCTCAAAGGAGATGTCGGCGGCCAGGAAGTTGGGCACCGCAATCCGCACCCACACTCCCAGCGTCAGCGGAACCAGGAAAAACGCCAGCAGCGCCAGAGTCTGCCGGGGACGGCGATGGTCGGCAAAGAAGAGCCGCCGGAAAGTGCTGACCCGCGCCAAGACGCTCGCCACCGAGGCCACCACGCCCAACTTGACCAGCAGCGTGATCAAAATGAGATTGTCCGTCACCGCGGCATATCCCGGTGCAGCGCCTTCACCTGGTATCCGGCGCTCTTCAGCTCCGCGGCGATCTCCTCGACCATCATCACGCTGCGGTGCTGGCCGCCGGTGCAGCCAAAGGCCACGGTCAGGTAGCTCTTGCCCTCTTCGACGTAATGGGGCAGAAGATAAAGCAGCAGATTCGTCACCCGGTCAATAAACTCCCCAGTCTGCGGAAAGCCGTGCACATAGGCGGCCACCTGGGGATCGAGGCCGGTCAGCTTGCGAAACTCCGGAACGTAGTGGGGATTGGGCAGGAAGCGCACATCGAAGACCATATCCGCGTCCAGCGGCACGCCGTTCTTGAAGCCAAAGCTGACGCAGGAGACCAGCAGGCGCTTGATCTCGTCCTCGTGGCCAAAGCGGTCCTGAATGTGGGCGCGCAGCTCGTGCACGTTGAAGTCCGAGGTGTCGACGAGAATGTCGGCCACGTTGCGGATGGGGTCCAGCAGTTGCCGCTCCTCGACGATGGAGCGCGAAACCGTCTCCATCCGGCCCAGCGGATGCGGCCGCCGCGTCTCGGAGTAGCGCCGCACCAGCACCGCGTCCTGGGCGTCCAGAAAAACCACGCGCGTGCTCAGAAGCATTTTCACCCGCTTGAGAATCTCCGGAAGGCGGTCCAGAGTCTGGCCCTCGCGGACATCGACCACAATCGCCGCGTTCTGAATCTCGGCGGATTTCGCCACCAGGGCGGCAAAGTCCGGCAACAGCTCCAAGGGCAAGTTGTCCACGGCGTGAAAGCCCATATCCTCGAAGGCCTTGAGCGCCGAGGCCTTGCCCGCGCCGGAGATTCCGGTCACGATCACCAGCTCCTTGGCGGACGTTTCCGCCTGCTGGGCGGGCTTGGCTGCCGGGTGAGTGGAGGCGTCCGAAGAGTCGGGATTTGAAGGCTCCATGGGCACATCCTACACTGAAACGCGGCCTTCGCGCTGTGCCCCGGCGGCCGGTGAACAGCGCCAGGCAGCCGGAAAACTCCGTAAAACCGCCGGCGATCCTGTTCCTGTGCCCGCCTTCAGCAACGGCCCGTGCTACAGGCGAATCACAACCGAGTCCGCAGAGAGGATGCCCCGGTTCAGGCTTCGGGCGCGATCGGCCACGAGCCCCGCGCCGCAAGCTCTTGCGCCGGCCCAGGCTCGAGCGCCGGCCCCAGCAGCGGCCCCTGGCCCAGCGTGCAGCCCAGGCGGACCAGCGCATCCACTTGCTCCAGAGTTTCGATCCCCTGGGCGACCACCTGCACGCCCAGCTTTTGACTCAGCTGAATCAGCGACTCCAGAACGGCTGACTGGCGGCCGGACTGAGTTGCGGAGAGGGTCAGCCTGGGGGCCAGCTTGAGCACGTCGATGGGCAGCCGCACCAGGTGGCTCAACGGCGTCAGGCCGGAGCCGAAATCATCCACCGCCAGACGCACATTGCAACCCAGCAGACGATCGAGAAGGTCGAAGGCCAGATCCGGATTCTCGCTCAGCGTGGCCTCGCCCACCTCGAACAGCAGCCGCGCCGGATCGGCCCCGCTGAGGGTCAGCGTTTTTTTCACCTGGGCAATCATCTCCGGATGGTAGAACTGCCGTTGCGTCAGGTTGACGGTCAATGTCAGCTCCGATTTCGGCAGCGCTTCGGTCCACTTCCGCAACTGCCTGCAGACCGCCTCCATCGTCTCTCGTCCCAGGCTGACGGAGAGCCCCGTCTCCTCGGCTACGGGCAAAAGGTCGTTGAAACTGGCCACCGAGCCATCCGCCCGGCGCCAGCGCAGCAGCGACTCAAAGCCCTCCAGCTTGACGACCCGAAGATTGCTCGACGGGAGCTTGTCCAGCGGGGGCTTGTCCGGCGGAGGCTTGCCGGGCTGGAGCCGGCAGACAGGCTCGTACCATATCTCGAACTGGCGCTGGTCGATCACCTCGCGCAGCTCTCGCTCGTGCTCCTGCAAGCAGGCGGCCTGCACCTCCAACTGCTTGTCGAAGACCTCGAAGCGTCCGCCGCCGCTTTGCTTGGCGCGGTACATGGCAAAGTCGGCATCGCGAATGAGCAGCTCGGGGACCGCGTGCGCCGGACCTGCAATCGCCACGCCAATCGATGCGCCGGCGTGAACCGAGCGGCCGCCCAGCTCAAACGGACGCTCCATCTCGCGCAGAATGCGGCTGGCCACAATCTCAATGTCGGAGGCGGACAAAATGCTCTCGACCAGGATGGCGAACTCGTCGCCGCCCAGCCGCGCCGCCGTGTCCTGCGGGCGCAGGGCGCTGCGCAGCCGCTTGGCAACCGTCACCAGCACCTCATCGCCGGCCGCGTGCCCCAGCGAATCGTTGATCTCCTTGAAGCGGTCCAGATCGAGAAACAGCACCGCGCAATTCTGGCCGCGGCGGCGCGACCTGCGGGTAAACGCCAGGCCCAGCCGGTCCATGAAAAGCGCTCGATTCGGCAATCCGGTCAGCGTGTCGTGCAGGGCGTCGTGCTGCAGCTTGGCTTCCATCCGCTTGCGGTCGCTGATGTCGCGAAAGGTGAAAACATAGCCGGATGCAATCCCGTTCACCGCCAGCGGAGCGGCATCGATCGCCACGTCCGCCAGCCCGCCATTCTTGCTCCTGCGCACCGTATCGAGCGATGCGGAACCGAATTGATCGACAGCCCTCGTCAGTTCCGCGACCTCCTGCTGGCGCGCATCCGGCACGATGAACTCCCGCAGGCTGCCGCCCATCAGATCCTCGGCGGTATAGCCGAACAGGCGCACAAAAGCCGCATTCACATACACAACCCGATCGCCGCGCACCACCGACACAGCCTGAGAGAGGCTGGCGAGCACATCTTCCATCAGCCGCTCGTGGGCCGTCTCCGGGCTCTCGGGAAGATTCATGCGTTCGATCCTCCAGTCCATGACCGCATCAGCCCAGCTTCCTTCCCCCCGCGCGGCTCCAGCCGAAAATGCTCCAGGAATCGGTCCAAAAACGAATGGAATTGAAGGGGACGGGATTCGGCCCGTCCATTGAAAAACGATTTTGGCCTTCGGCTTCAGCCGCTGAGGGAGGATCAACTGCCTGGAAAACTCCTCAGCGGCTAAAGCCTCAACCCATTTTGCTCCATTTTGCGTAGGTACGGGCTAAAGCCCGTACCCTTCCATCAAAATCCCGTTCCCTTCCATCAACAACCCTGCCCTTCGATCGAATCGAAGTTTCTGGACTGATTCTACGAAATCTCCACCAGTTCCATCTTCCCGTCGCGGCGGCGGTGGAGCACAAACAGTTCTCCAGACGGGTTGCGGAAGACCAGCAGATCGCGGTCGCGGAACTCGGCTTCCTTGACCGCCTCCTCGATGGTCATGGCCTTCATCGCAATGGCCTCGCCGTTGGTCAGGATGTGAGGCTCGACAATCTCCTTGCGCGCCGGAAACGAATGCACGGCAATCTCCGCGCTGGCCTTCTTGCGGGTGCGGGCAGGCTTGCCCCCGGCCGCATCCGCCTCCGGCTGGGCGGCGCGAGCCTTCGGCCGGGCCACCGGCGGCGCCGTGAGCACCTTTTCCTCCTTGGGCAGCCGCTTGCTCTCGATCCGCCTGTCGCGGTGACGGCGCGCCTGGCTTTCGGCGCGCTCGATGGCCTCGCGCAGCGCCGCGTCCAGCGTATCGGCCTGGCCCGCGGCCACGATGGTATGCAGCCGGGCCTGGATCGTCACCTCGGCAATCTGCAGACGCTTCTGCGTGCTGAATGTTACGCTGGCACGCGCGCTTTTGCCCAAAATCCGGGCAATACGTTCCATCCCTTCCTCGGCCTGCGTGCGCAGCGCCTTGGAGACCCTTACTTGTCGGGCGGTGAACTCCACTTCCATGGTCAGCCTCCGCTTCTGTTTTGGTTCTCGCAGCTCGATTTTCAGGCTGGAGAACTTCGGATTCTAAAACATTTCCCCGGCAGGTGCACGGAGAATCGCTGAAAAACAAAAACCGGGAAGAGAAAACAGGAATCGAAACGGAAGATCCGCCCGCTTGAAGCCAGGATGGAACGCTCGATGCGCATCCCCGATCCCCCAACCCTAGCCCTCGCGGCGGCGGCGCTGGTGGGTGCTCGGAATATTCATATCCTCGCGGTACTTGGCCACGGTGCGACGGGTGAGTTGAATGCCCTGGGCCTGGAGCATGGCGGCAAGCTGGTCGTCGGTCAGCGGATGACGGGGATTCTCTTCCTCGATGAACTTGCGCACCTTGCGCTTGAGCACCAGAAGCGGCGTGTCGGCGCCCTCCGGCCCGTTCGACCCTTCGGAGAAAAAGAAGCGCAGCTCGATGACCCCCTGCGGGGTGTGCGCGTATTTGTTGGCCACCGCGCGGCTGACCGTCGAGGGATGAACGCCAATCTCCTCGGCCACTTCCTTGATCATCATCGGCCGCAAGGCTTCGACGCCGATTTCGAGAAACTCCTGCTGGCGGCGCACAATCACCTCGCAGGTCCGCAGGATGGTGCTCTTGCGCTGGGCGATGTTGCGCATCAGCTGCATCGCCGAGCGGAAGCGCTCCTTCACGTACTCCTTCACCTCTTTGTCGGTGCCTTCGGCCACCAGCATCCGGCGGTAGCGCCGGCTGAGCCGCAGACTGGGCAGGTCTTCCTCGTTCATCGAGACCACCCACATATCGCCCCGCTTGATGAACACCACGTCGGGCTCGATCAGCCGCGTCTGCTCGCGGTTGTACTGGCGCCCGGGCCGGGGATCGAGCGTGCGGATAAACTCCACCCCGCCATGCGCCTCGGCAGGGGTAATCTGCGCCGCCCGCGCCAGGTCTTTCACGTCCCGCTTCTGCAGCAGGCTCAGATGCCGGTCCACGATCAGCGCCGCCACCTCCATGCTGCGCCGCCGCTCCTCGATGCGCGCCTCGGCCTCGGCGCGGAAGCTGCGGTGGACATCCTCTTCCGGAGTGTCCGGCTCAGCAGCCCGCTTGGCAAACAACTGCGAAAACTCATGCTGCTGGGCCGCAATCTGGATCAGCAGGCACTCGCGCAGATCGCGCGCGCCCACGCCGGAAGGGTCAAGCTGCTGCACCAGATCGATGCCCCGGCGCAGCATCTCGAGCGCCGCTCCCTTTTCCGGCTCCTCCTGGGAAGGGCTGAAGGCCGCCGCCAGTTCTTCTTCGCTGCCGGCCACGTACCCGTCTCCGTCCAGATTGCCAACGATGAACTCGGCCGCCTCGCGCAGGCTGGAATCCAGGCTCAGAGCTCCCAACTGCCACGCCATGTGATCGGCCAGAGTCGTAGGCTGGGAGAGAAAGTTCTCGAATGAGGGCTTCTCGTTCTCTTCATACTCCGGTTGCGTGCGATAGCCGGGGTCCAGATAATCCCGGAAGTACGATCCAAAATCAATCTCGTCGAAGGGGTCCTTGGGCGGAGCAGCCGGCTCTTCGATGTGACGCTCTTCGATTCCGCGCTCCAGCCGTTCCTCGCGGCCGGCGACCTCATCCAGCATCGGAACCGTCTCGTCAATCTCTTCCAGGACGGGATTCTCCACCATCTCGGCATCGATCATCTCCTTCAGTTCCAGTTTGTTGAGCGCCAGCACGCTCACCATCTGCATCAGACCCGGAGTGAGGATCTGGCGTTGCGCTACTCGGAGGTTCAATTTGGGTTGAAGCAGCGCCATAGGAGGAACTCGATTCCCGTTTGGACTCACCCTCAGTGTACTGAAGTGAGAAAAAGGTTAAAGGGTAAAATGCCGCACGCCGATAGATTCGTTCCAGATTGGGCGCCGCGCAATCCGGGAATCTCCGTCTGGAATCCTTGCAAAAATTCAACCCGGCGGGAAATCAATGGAAGCCGGCGTGTCTTTTCTGCCTGCTCCACCGGAAAATTCTCATCCGCCCAGCGAGAAGCCCTCGCCCAGGTAGACCCGCCGCACCTCCACGTCGTTGCCCAGCTCATGCGGCGTCCCAGAGCGGAAAATCTTCCCTTCGGCGATGATATATGCCCGGTCGGTCACGCTCAACGTCTCGCGCACATTGTGGTCGGTGATCAGCACCCCGATGCCGCCCGCCTTCAAATCGAAGATGATCTTTTGCAGCTCCAGCACGGCGATGGGGTCGATGCCGCTGAACGGCTCGTCGAGCAGAATGAAGTTGGGCTGGATGCACAGCGAGCGCGCAATCTCCACCCGCCGGCGTTCGCCGCCTGACAGTGCGTAGCCCCGCGTCGTGCGGATGTGGCCGAGGTTGAGCTGGTGAATCAGCCGCTCGGTTCGCACCCGGCGCTCACGGCCGCCCAATGGCTGCGCCTCGAGCACCGCCAGGATATTCTCTTCGACCGTCAGCTTGCGAAAGACGGAAGGCTCCTGGGGCAGGTAGCTGATGCCGAAGTTGCGCGCGCGCAGGTACATCGGCACCTCGGTGATCTCGGTCCGGTCCACCAGCACGCGCCCGGTCTCCGGCCTCACCAGTCCCACAATGATGTAGAAGCTGGTGGTCTTGCCGGCGCCGTTCGGCCCCAGCAGACCCACCACCTCGCCGCGGGAGATCTTCAAATCCACTCCGCGGACCACCTGCCGCCCCTTGTATGTCTTGCCGATTCCTTCGGCGATCAACGTATCCATCAGGCTCGCTTTCGCCGCCCCATCCATCTTCCGTACGGGCTCATCTTGGCGCCGTGGTCTCGGTCCTGGTCTTGTGTCCGCCGCCTTCGATACTGACGCTATCATCGCGGCCACTGAAAATCAAAGTCTCGCCGGTGACGGTGCCCCGCGCCGGGTCGAAGATCCTGGGGGGCGCGGAGGCGGTTCCAGTCAGAACGTACTCGCCCGTAGCCCCGGTGTAGAGCAGTTTCTCGCCAGTTCCGCGCCGCCCCTCGGAGGTCAGCACCACGTGGCCCAGCGCCGTCATGCGGTCCACCCGGGCTTGTCCCGCGGCTTGGGCCTGGGCTTTCCCCGCAGTCTGTCCGCCTTCCCTGCCCGCACTCTTTCCCGTGGGAAGCAGCGTCACTTCCACTTCATCGGAGACCGACGCAGCCGTTGCGGTTTCGGCCACCACCGTGCCCAGAACGCCGCCGTGCATCACCGCCCTGCGTTCCAGATTAGAGTACTTCAGCTCTCCGCCGCGCAACCGGATCACCGAAGGCGAATTTGATTTTTCCTGCTCCTTGCCCGCCTCACGGCCCATCCCCGCGCCGCCCTCGCTCACCAGCACAACCCGCACCGGCTGGGACGCATCCCTGGTCCAGGCCGCCAGCGTCTGCCGCCGCCGGTCCAGCACAATCACCGGCGCAGAGACCGAGTTGGCCTGCTGCCACAACCGCGCCTGGCCGCGGAAGGTTGCCTCGCCGGCTCCCCCGTCCGCCGCACGGCTCAGCTCTGCCTCGGCGGCGATCACGTGCGCCGGGCCCTGCCCGCCCAGCGCCACGCTTCCCTCTCCGGCCGGGTTTGCCTGCCTGCCGTCGCTTCCAGCTCCCGCGTTGAGCCAGCTCGCCTTCACGTTGCCGTGCGCCAAGGCATCGCCCGAGGCCTGTGAGACGTCCACCCGGTCGGCGGTAAGCTGCAAAGCGCCATCTTCCACGCGCGGACCGAGCGTCAGGTGCAGCCACTCGCCGGCGCCCGCATAGTCGGCGCGGCCCGCCGTTGCCCGCAACACAGCCGGCGGCGGCACGCCGGGCTTGGCTGCCGGCGTCTGCGTCAAAACAACATGCCCCAGAACCGTGGCCGACTCGACCTCGGAGGCAGCGCCCGAAGCGCGCTTCGCATCCGGCTTCATGCCCGCCCCGGAAGCCGCGAAATGCGCCTCCAGGCGGTCCCCGCTGGTGCTCTGCCGCACGCCCGTTGCGGTCGTCTGTTCGATACGCGCGTCTCCCACGCCGCTCATCGCGGTCAGCACCGAAGCTGGCCCAAACTTGCCCGTCACCGCGTCGGCCGAGAGCCGCGCGACAGAAGGAGCGGCCTTGCCGCGCTGGCTCTCGCTCCGCACCACCACGCCACCCGTTCCCTTGACCGCGCCCAACTCGGTTCGCCCATGGCCCGAGTCGCGGAACTCCAGGTCGGCCACCGGAGAACGCCAGTGGCGGCTGAGCCGCACCGGCTGGCCAGACGCCAGACTCTGCGCCAGGCTCTGGGCCAGACTCTGTTCCAGGCTGTCCATCGCCACGCCTCGCTCCAGATGCGCGCGGAGCAACTGGCCCTGCGCGTTGAATTCCAGCTCCGCCGTGGGCGCGCTTCCGCGCGACTGATGCCTCCAGCCGCCCGCCTCGCTCACCGAATCCATCGTCACTCCGCCTTCGAGGCGGCCGTGGCGAGGTTGGTTGTGCTCGTCAAAATCCAACTGCCCAGAGGGCGCTGCCAGCCGTCCGCCGGTCGCAGTCGTCAGCACCAAACCATTCGTAGCATCGAGCCGCACCGCCGATCCGTCCGCGCGGAAGAGGATCTTCGCCGCGCCCGCCGTCGCTTGCCCGCCCTGGTAGTCGGCCGTGGCCCCTTGCAGGCTGCACAACTGGCTCGCGCGCTCGAACTCCGCGTGCTGGGCGTGAATCAGGACGACCCCGCCGCCACGCCTGGTCGTCAATTCCACCGCACGATCCAGCACCAGGAGGCCCCCC
>Ga0255349_1000286_pt1 | contig 23241 bp, 14 predicted proteins | sample CBST25v15metaG_FD_189947 | JGI IMG/M metagenome (GOLD analysis project Ga0255349, IMG submission 189947) | Peat soil microbial communities from Stordalen Mire, Sweden - C.B.S.T-25.v15 | ecosystem: Environmental > Terrestrial > Soil > Wetlands > Peat | place: Sweden: Norrbotten County, Stordalen...
ATCCAGATGTAGCCAAACCGCGGCGTCAACATCCAGTAGCCCGTGCCATAGGGCTCCCACCCTGAGTTGGAGGCTTCGTAAGGCGACCAGACATAGCCTTGATCCGGCACGTTATACCAGTTGCCATTGGCGTCCAGGTCGTTCCACGCCGGATTGTTCTTGTCTGGCATGTTGTTGGCCGCCCCCGTCCTCGCCGCCTCGGCAGACATCAACGCCGCATCGCGGTCAGAATTCCAGGCATCCCATGAGTCCGGCTCGATAGCTTCATTCAGGCTATATTGTGCGGGATCGGCGCCATCTATCACTACGCTCTCACCGCCATGCAGATCCACCGCCAGCCCTGCGCCGCGCTCCATGTGAGCATTGCCAGAAAAGACCGCAAGCTCTCCTGAAGGGCTGTCCAGATTGATTCGCAGGACTGCCAAGCCGCTGGCCGTAACCACACTGTCGCCGAAGCGAACCCGGGTCTGACTGGCAGCGCCGTCGCTGCGCAACTCGAAGTAGCCCAGCCCGCTCTCGAACACGACCTCCGCATTGCCATTCCCGCCCTGTCTGTTCAAGGCAGCAAGCGTCAGCGAACTGCTGGGCGAAAGCCGGACCACGCTGCCATCTTCAAACTGGAGTTCAGCCCGGCCATCCTGCGAGGTCAACACCTGGGTTCCTTCAAACAGCGGCGTATTCACGAGCGCCGGATCAGCAAGCAACTGGTTGTCCTGCGCGATCCGCACCTGGCCCTCCACGCTGCTCAGCCGTACCGCCTGCGTGGTCTGCGCTGTCGGCTGCGAGTTCTCGGACCACTGGGCCGGCATCAGTGAGCCAGCACCCAATCCAAGCGCCACCAGTCCCAATGCCGCAACCCCCAACCGGCCTCGAACCCATCCCCTGCAATTCATGATTCCTGCCCTTCGAGCGCGTGGCGTTGCTCCAGACAACCCGTTTCACATGCTCTCCATGCTATGACACGCCTACCAAGTAAAAAGTCGCGCGTGGAGTGAGACCTGAATTGGAAAAATCAATCTGAACAACGACGCCGTTCTGCCTTTGCGATGGCAGCGCAAATGCGAACAAAACCAATACGGCCGACCTCTGGAAACCCGCCTCTATCGCGCCCCTCCTTGCATCGCGAGCGTCTGCGCGGTGTGAATGTGGCAGATGGCCACGGCCAGTGCGTCCGCCGCGTCCTCAGATTTCGGCGCTTCGGCCAGCTCCAGAAGCCGCGCCACCATGAATTGGACCTGCTCCTTCTTCGCCAGCCCGTAGCCCACCACGCTGGACTTGATCTTGAGCGGCGCGTACTCGGCCACGGGAAGTCCCTGCGTAGCCGCCGCCAAGAGGGCCACTCCCCGCACCTGGCCCAGTTTCAGCGCCGATTTGGCGTTCACCGAGTAGAAGACCTCCTCGATTGCCACCGCATCTGGCTTCCATCTCTCCAGCGCGGCTGTCAACTCCCGGTATACCTGCTCCAGGCGCACCGGAAGCGTTTTAGTCTTTGCCAGCCGGATGGCCCCCATCGCCTTCATCACCAGCCGCGGCTGCCGCCCCGAGTCGTCCGACTCCACAACGCCATATCCGGTCACTTCCGTTCCACAATCGATGCCAAAGACCCGCATGGGCCTGAGTTTACCTCAACGGCGCATCAGTCGGCCCCAAATACAACGGCGGCCTGGGCGCATTGCCCAGGCCGTCGCGGTGATCTGTTGGTATTGGACTAAGGCCATCGCGCTAAAGCGAGTGCCCGAGCATCTTTACTCACACTCCCATTATCCGATCAACTTGTGGCGATGCCCGTTAAGCCGGACTCCTTCAGCGGCAGGTTGCTCGCTCTATTGAAGAATTGCCACTCCGTACATCGGGTCGAGGGGCGCGTCTCACAGTAAAGGTGCAGTAGCGTCCCATGCGGCAAGAACATTCTCCGCTGGGGCAACCATCGGTCCGGGGCGCGATGCCCTAGGCCTCAGTCACCTCACGTTCCATACATCTCGAAGATTCTTTCTGCATCAGTTGGACCTACCTCCTTTCCCGTGTTCGCTTAATCTACCTCCGCTGCCATCGCTCGTCAACCGGAGTTTTTACCGGAAGCAAAACTTTAGTTCTGCTGGCCTTCCAATCCTGGAACATTCCGTTCCCTGCACTTACCAACTATGCAACCACTCCTCATCGCGCCCGATGTGCACCGGCACGCAGAAGAGTTCACTCAACCGATCCTCGGTTAGAAGTTCCTCGCGCGGGCCGTCAGCCACGATCCGTCCGGCGTGCATCAGAATCACCCGCTTGATCTCCGGCAGAATATCCCCCAGGTGATGCGTCACGAGAACCATGCCCGTGCCTTCGGCGGCGAGATTGCGCAGCGTATCTCGCATCTCATGTTGAGCAGCCAGATCCAGCCCATTGGAGGGCTCATCGAGCAGCAGTTGCCGCGGCTGGTGCACCAGCGCTCGCGCAATCAGAATGCGCCGCTTCTCGCCGGCCGACATCTCACCCATCCGCCGCCGCCCCAGGTGCAGGGCATCCATCCGTTCCAGCGCCTCTACCGCCCGCTCGCGCATCTCGTCGGTGACATGAAGATTCGGCCACAGAGTCGAGGCCGAAAAGAACCCCGCGATCACTGCATCCAGTCCAATAGTGACAGCGGTCCGCTCGCCCGGCAGCTCGCCCATCAATCCGGCAGCCACCACTCCAAAGTGCCTGCGCAATTCAGTCACATCCCAGCGCTCGCGGCCAAAGATGTGCAGCGTCGTGCCCGGCTGGGCAATAGGGTAAAGCTGACAGGTCATGGCCAGAATCAGCGTCGATTTTCCGCAGCCATTGGGGCCCAAAATTGCCACGTGCTCGCCGGCGCGAATCTTCAGATTTATGTTGTGCAGCACGACCTGATCTCCACGGGCCACACTCACATGGCTCAGGTCAAGAAACTGCGCTTCGCCGTTGTCGCTTGCTTCTGTCTGATTGAAATGGCTGTCGTCCATTACTCCGTCCATGACTTACACACCAAGGTTCTTTCCTGGAACAGAAAGATCAGGGCACTTCAATCACAAAGCACATCCCTGCCAGCCCCAGCGGGAACTACACCATCAAGCGGTTGATTCTCCCACTTGCGATTGAGTTCCATTCATTCTGTCGTAGCTCGTCCCCGGCCCCCCGCCTTGCTTCTAAACATGAGTTCATCTGCACGCCGGAATAGTATTTCGGGGGTATCGCCGGGACGAGACAGCGCAGCACCCACCGAGATCAACAGGGGGACGCGCTTCTCATTGTCGACGGGAACCGAAGTTTCCGAGATCAGAACAACACTCCTCTCGGCCAATTCACTCAGGCTTTCGAGGTTCACGTTGCGGACGATAGCCAGAAACTCGTCACCTCCCCACCGTCCAACAATGTCCGTGGGGCGAAGCGCTCCAGTCAGAGTCTTCGCCGCCTCCTGCAATGCGCGGTCGCCGCAGGAGTGGCCGTAACTGTCGTTGATTCCCTTGAACCCGTCAAGATCGAGCACCAATACGCCAAGAGGATCCTTATGCACTTGGAATTCGCACAAGGCAGTCTCCAAAGACATATCCAGGAAACGGCGGTTCGGCAGTTGGGTGAGATGGTCGAGAAAAGCCATCCGATTCATCGCCTCAATCTTGCGCCCCGCGTCAATTTCGGCCGAATTGTCGCTGAATATCTCGACAGCCCCAATCACGGATCCGTCGGCTCCTCGCAAAGGCCGGACTTGTACCGTTACAGGTACTCTCCGCCCCTGCTTGTGCCGCAGGAAAATATTCGCCTCGTGTACGCCTCCATCAGAGATGCATGCCGAAAAAAGACAGCCTTTCTTGCACAGTCTATTTCCCAAATGATCGACGTGACACAATATATTGTCCTGGCAGCATTTGCCCAGGACCTCTTCTGCCTTATAACCGGTCAGACGATAGGCGCCTTCGTTCCAATAGAGAATCTTCCGCTCCCGGTCGACGAAATACACGCCATTGCCGACGTGATCCAGCAACTTTTTATAGAAATCCGGGTCGGTCGGAACAATCGAATCGTGCAACTCTTCTGATTTGATAAAGCCTCCCAGAAACTGTTCTTATTATCCCATCCGGTACAGGCATCTCGCGCGCAACAAGCACGCTATCCAGCGATCAGCACATCATCCGGCAGGCATTCAACCCCGTTCACCTGATAAATTAGATGGATAAACACCATGTCCGATGCATCACAATTCGTCATTCCTCGCGGCTTCCGCTTTGGCGCCGCCAAGGCCGGCCTCAAGCAGAGCGGCCACACAGACTTTGCCCTCATTGTGGCCGACGCGCCGGCCAGCGCCGCAGCCGCCTTCACATCCAACCGCGTCATCGCGGCTCCGCTCATCCTCGACAAGAAGCATTTGCAGATTACCGGAGGCAAGGTGCGCGTAGCCGCCATCAACGCGGGCAATGCCAACTGCGCCGCCGGCCAGGCCGGTCTGGACGCCGGCTTCGCCACCTGCGAGGCAGTTGCCCAGGTTTTCGGCTGCCAGCCAGCAGAGGTATTTCCCTCCTCTACAGGCATCATCGGCGTCCCGCTGCCGGCGGAAAAGCTTATCGCTGCCCTTCCAGAACTGGCTGCCAATCTCGGCGCACGCTTCGACAACTTCCTGCAGGTCGCCCAAGCGATCCTCACCACCGACACGGTCGAGAAGACCGCCTTCGCCCGGCTTGAAATCACCAATCCTGCTGGAGAACCCGGTGAAATCCGAATCGCCGCTCTGTGCAAGGGCTCCGGAATGATCCACCCCCAGCTTGTGCCACATGCCACAATGCTGGTCTACATTTTGACGGACGCGCTTGCCGAACCGCCGGTCCTGGACGGCTATCTGCGCCAGGCTATCGAGGTCAGCTTCAACCGCATCTCGGTGGACGGCGACACCTCCACCAACGACACCGTTCTGCTGCTGGCTTCGGGCGCAAGTGGTACGCCCCTCGGCCCGGATAACGCCGCGTTCGCCACCGCTTTGACCCAGGTCTGCACTTCGCTGGCCCACCAGATTGTGGCCGACGGCGAGGGCGTGACGCATGTTGTGGAATTGCGCATCGAGGGAGCGGCCACGGATGCTGAGGCGCTCAAAATCGCCAAGGCGATTGCACATTCGCCGCTGGTCAAGACCGCCTGGGCCGGAAGCGACCCCAATTGGGGCCGGTTGGTCGCGGCCATCGGCTACTCCGGCGCGCAAATTGACCCCTTGCGCATCGACATTTGGTTCGGAAAACTCGCCATCTGCCGCGATGGAGGCCGCGCCCCCGACTTTGATGAGGCCGCGGCTCACGCCTACGTCGCCCAGGCGGAGTTCTCTATCTCCATTCAACTACACCAGGGCCCGGGCTCTTGCATCTTCTGGACCACAGACCTGACCCATGAGTACATCCACATCAACGCGGACTACTCTACCTAGGCCGCTGCTTCGGCACAAGCCGGTTTGCAGCGGCGGCCTGCACGTTCCCGAGCCTGCCGTCTCCACGCCGCCGCCTGCATCACCAGAAGCAGCACTAAGCCCAGCACCACGGCGCCGCAGGTATCCAGGTCTTGAAGTTATTGGAATAATCTAAGCTCGGATTGTCCTGAAACGAGACAATCCGCGCTGCCGATAAGCCACAAGCATAAGTCCCCTTTTGTGGCTCCGGCCCATTTACAATCCCTACAACCGATGAGGTCAAAACAAGGATGACGACCAAGACGAAAGAAGCAGTTGCAGCCGCGCTGGCGGGTAGCAATGGCTTCTCGCTCATTTCCAACGAAAAACTGCTCCAGCTCTACGCGACCATGGTGAAGTGCCGCATGATCGCGGAGCAGGCGCAAGTTCTTCTTGGACAGAACAGCCTCATCAGTAACTTCGACGCCACCGTGAGTCAGGAGGCTCTAGCTGTGGGCATAGCCCTTGACTTGCTGCCGGAGGACACCATCGCCCCCTCGCAGCGCGACGTCATCGTTGATTACATCAAGGGCATTCCGCTGGAAAAGATATTCGGAACACTGCTTGCCCGCGCAGCCCCACCGAACCTCGACGCCCAGCTCAACTTCGTCCTTGGCGCGGCCTTGGGTAACAAAATGAAGAAGAATGGCGGAATCGCTGTGGCCTTCTGCGGCGATGGTTCTGCCTCGCGGAGCCTCTGGCATGATGCGCTTTGCATTGCTGGCGCCCAGCAACTGCCTATTCTTTTCGTCTGCCAGAACAACCCCTTGACCGGGCCGGCGCGTCACAAGAAGCAAACCAGCATCGAGGAAATCGCTCTCAAGGCAGAGACCTGCGGCTTTCCCGCCCTCGCCGTGGACGGCAATGACGTGGTGGCCGTTTACCGCGTGGCCACTGAGTCCATTGCCCACGCCCGCAAGGGAAACGGCCCCACCCTCATCGAGTGCATGATCGAGCGATCAAAGGCCCACGATCCCATCCGGAAAATGGAGAGATACCTGAAGCGCAAGGGCCTGTTCAGCAGGGAAATGAAGTTCGAAGTCATCAACGGTTTCACGAAGCATTTGGACGCCTCTATTAAAGCGGTCAGGAGATCGCCCTTCCCGGAGTGAGTCGAAGTCATTTCCGTGGATTGACTTACTGGCTCAAAGCGGACTGCGAGTTTGTTTCTTGGCGCCGTCTTTTTCTTCCATCCGGCCAAGGCAAGCGAATGATAAAGTTATGGGTATGAATTTGAGCAAGCATCGGTTCATGACTACCATTCTTGAGTGCGTGACCTTGTCGGCTGGACTTTTACTCTTGATGCCAGTCACCGTTGCGGCCCAACAGCCCGGAGCGCCCAAAACTGCGGCGCCTGAGAGTGTCCGTCAGCCGGGCCATGACAGCGGTAGTGTTACATCCGCCTGCCAGCCTGCCAAACTCGGTTCGCCCTACATTCCCGTCGATAGCTGGGTCTATCCGGCTATGCTGCGGCTTTACTCGCTTGGCTATATGGACGATGTCTTTCTCGGCATGCGCCCGTGGACGCGCGCCAGCGTGAGCCACATGATCGAGCAGGCCAGCGCTCGCATCGAAGACTCGAATGCCGGCCCTGCCACCGCTGAGGCGCAGGGCATCTACGACGCGCTCATGCACGAACTGCGCTATGACACCCAGGGCCCCTGCCTTCCGCATCATGGCAACTCCCGCATCGAATCGGTTTATTCCGTAGCTCGCGGCATAAGCGGCACACCCCTGCGCGACAGTTATCATCTTGGCTCGACCATCGTCAACGATTACGGCCGACCCTACGAAAACGGATTCAATAATTACTCCGGAGCCAGCGGCTACGCCTCTGCCGGCCGGTTCGTACTCTATGTGCGCGGCGAGTCTGAGGCTGCGCCCTCGGCCACAGGCTATTCCCAGGCATTGGCCCAGGCTCTCAGCACTGTAGACGCTACGACCTTCCTCAACACAACCACCGGCCTCCCATATCACCAGGCCACGATTCCCATGGGACCGATTGACACTGTCACGGATGGAAGGGTGATCGAGGCATTCGTCTCCGCCCACCTCCTCAACCACGAGATTTCCCTGGGCAAGCAGGACAACTGGCTTGGACCCGGGTTGGGCGGCGGCATGGCCTACTCCAACAATGCCGAGAATATCTACTCCTTCCGCATCAACCGCAGCGAACCGCTCCATGTTCCGTTGCTTTCCCGGCTCACCGGCCCCTTCCGCTACGATTTTCTGATCGGTTCGCTCGGGGGACACACCTTCATGCCCAATCCTGCATATGTCGCCAATCCATCGCCCAATGTGCCAAACGTGATCAACCCGGGCGCCCCCTGGGTGCACCTCGAAAAAATCAGCTTCCGTCCGACAAAGAATCTCGAGTTCGGCTTTGAGCGCACCGCCATCTGGGGTGGGCAGGGCCACGGACCTATCACGATTCACACATTTCTGAAGAGTTTTTTCAGCACTTCCTCTCCTTTGGACGGGAGTAAAGACGGCCGCAACGATCCGGGCGCGCGCTTTGGCGCCTTCGACTTCTCCTACCGCCTGCCTTTTTTGCGCCAATGGCTCACACTCTACACGGACTCCGAGGTGCATGACGATGTTTCCCCCATCGACGCGCCCCGGCGCGCAGCCTATCGGGCCGGTCTCTATCTCTCGCATGTGCCCGGCGTTCCCAAGCTGGACCTGCGCGTCGAAGCAGCCTCCACCGACCCGTCTTCCTCTGACCATCCAGCCCAAGACGCATATCCGAGCCACTACGGCCAGTTTATGTACTATGAGTTAATTCAGAAACAGGGCTATACCAACCAGGGACAGCTTTTCGGCGACTGGATCGGGCGCGAGGACAAAGGCGGTCAGGCCTGGATTACCTATCATCTGAGCGGCAACGAAAGCCTCCAGGTGGGCTTGCGCAACCAGAAAGCCACCAGCTACTTCATCCCTGGCTCGACAACCCAGACCATCCCTGCCAGGAGCCATGAATGTCCTGGCGCTGTCGCTTGCCTTGCCCCCGGCGGCACTACACTGAACGACATCAACTTTCAGGCGGTCAAGCGGATCGGCAAGGACTTCGAGGTGAATGGCAATTTCACCCTGGAACACTGGAAGGCTCCCATTTACCTTCCCGGCCAGCAAACCGTGACAACCACCACCGTCCAGCTCACCTGGTTTCCGGCGCGCAAGCTGAGCTTCTAAGGCAAAATATTGCATGAACCCTGGAGGGAACAGGCTGACGAATCCCCATTGATCGTGAAGTTACGCGCTTATTCTGACTATGAAATCGATATGAGCGGAGCCGGTAACCCATAATTAATTACTTCGCCCGCGGATGAGTCCGATCATAAACGACCTCCAACTGAGCGGTGGTCAGCTGCGTATACCGCTGCGTGGTGGAGAGGCGCTCATGGCCTAGAAGCTCCTGGATGGCGCGCAGATCGGCGCCCTCTTCAAGCAGGTGTGTGCCGAAGGCATGGCGCAAGGTGTGCGGATGAACATCGGCGGAGAGGCCGCGCGAAACGGCGATGTGCTTGACGATGCGGCCCACGCTGCGGGTGGTAAGCCGCGCTTCGCCTCCTGGCTTGCTGAGGCCGCGCAGTTGGAGATTGAGGAGGAGCGCCGGAGTGGCGACTCCCTTCCCGTCGCCGAAGGCCGCCAGTCGCGCCGCGCGCTCGGCAAGATAAGTCCGGAGCGCCTCGGCGGCCGCGTCGCCCAGCGGGACATAGCGTTGTTTTTGCCCTTTGCCACGAATCAGAATCACTTCGTTGGCCCACTGGATGTCGTCGAGGTTCAACCCCGTCAACTCCGCGTTGCGGATACCGCAGCCGTAGAGCAACTCCAGAATTGCCGTATCGCGGGCTGGCCAACTGGCGTCGTCTTCACCCACTGAATCAACGACGCGGTTCATCTGCTCGATGGAGGGCACACGCGGCAAATGCCTGGGCAACTTGGGCGTGGCCACCAGCGAGGCTGCGTTCTGCTGCAGGCGCCCCGTGCGCGCCAGCCACTTGAACCAGCTTCGAACAGCCGCCAGAGCCCGCGCCACAGAGGCTTTCCCAAGACCGCGGTCATAGAGAGTTCCCAGGTAGGCCCGGATGTGAGTGTGCTCGATGCGCTCGACGCTTTGATCTTTTCCGTAAAGATCTGCGACCCATGTGGCAAAGTTATGCAGCTCACGCTGATAGGCACGAAGGGTGTGCGCCGAGGCGCCGCGCTCATTGGCCAGCACGCGCAGATAATCGGCCACGAGCGAATCCAACGTGGCTGCGGCGACTGGAACAGGAGAAGCGATCATGCCGTCTCCTTATTCGTCTCCGTGCTCCTGATGAAATGCGCTGATTGAGTGTCGAGGCTTCCCACCCTTGCGGCAGGAGAAATGCGCAAGGATGGGGCACGGAGCGTAATTGGAAGGTCCGGCCCGTTGCTCTCTGGCCGCGACTCGCTTGGAACCAGGTGCAAGCCCCTGTGCGCGGCCGGAGCCGCAACCGGGAGGGCCTCTGTATCCGTCTGCCGCCGCATGGAGCGTGGATGAAACTTGCGAACCACGGTCTTCAATCGGCCCAGCGCCAGGTGCGTGTAAACCTGTGTTGTGGAAATGTCGGCGTGGCCCAGCAATAGCTGCACACTACGCAGGTCGGCTCCATGCTCGACCATGTGAGTGGCGCAACTGTGGCGCAACTTATGAGGGCTGGCGGAGGAATCGGCCATCTTGACCACGTGCCAGACCCATTGGCGCGTCAGCGGCATGCCGCGCAAGGAGAGGAACAGACGCGACGGGTCCTGCCTAGCGGCGCTGGCCTTCCTGGCGGAACTGATGCGCGCCAGATGCGGCCTGCCGTGCTGCAAATACTCCTCCAGGGCAAGAAGCGCTGTACGTCCAAGCGGCACGATACGTTCCTTGTCGCCCTTGCCGCGTACCTGCACGCGCCCCAAATCCAACGCGAGATCGCTTGTGGAAAGCGCCGTGACCTCTGAGACGCGCAAACCGCCCGCATAGAGCAGCTCCAGAATCGCACGATCACGCAAGGCCGTGGCCCGCGCCTGCGGATGCTCGGCGTTGAGGCGCGCCCGCTCCAGCATTTCGAAGACTTCCGGCTCGGCCAACGACTTGGGCAGCACCTTCCACGCCTTGGGCGACTCGATATTCACGGTTGGATCATGATGGATGCGAGCGTCCAGCAGCAGCCACTTGTAAAAGCCGCGCAGACAGCTCAGCTTGCGCGCCGCCGAACGCTGGTCGATGCTGTGATCGCGGAGGTTTTCGAGAAAAGCAGCCACATCCTCTTGCATTGCAGTCAACAACACGCCCTGGCGGCCTTCGACGAACTCGGCAAAGGTATTCAAGTCGCTTTCATAAGCCTCGCAGGTAAGGGGCCGCAACCCCTTTTCCACGCGCAGATAGGCTTGATAATCTCTCAATAGCGACGAATTGCGCACATTCTCCACACTTTCGATTATCAGCGCCCACGACACACTCTGATGCTTCCACGCGCGCTGCCGAACCTCGTTCATCAAGGACTCAACTTCGGCAACAGGGCCCAGACAAACCTGAAATACTCCATTGCCTGATTGCCGGTTTCAGCTAAGGCCACGGCAGTCATGGCAAGCTTCGGCCGAGCAGCGTATAACGCTGGAATGGGGGATTTTGAAGCGGCTGAGATTGACGAATGGCTGCGCGAAGGCGGCCTGGTAGTTACGGCCAGCGACCGCGCCGCACGCGCACTTGCCGCCGCCTTCCACCGCGCCCGCCAAGCCGAGGGCCTGACTGCCTGGCCAGCGCCCAATTGCCTCGACTGGAAAAGCTTTGTTCGCAACGCCTGGGACGAGCGAAGTACCGACAGTCGCCTGCTGCTAAATTCCGAGCAGGAAGAAGCTCTCTGGGTGGGAATTGCCAGCGAAGAGCACTCGCTGGCCACGCTGCTCGAAAACCCGCGCCACCGTTTGGCTTCCCTGGCCACAAAGGCACACGAACTGCTCTGTTCCCATGCGCCGCAGTTCCTACGCCCGTCAGCCCGCGTCGGCTGGCAGCAGGACGCAGGAGCTTTCAGCAGTTGGCTTGCGGCTTTTGATGAGCTTTGCCGCTCCGGCAACCTGCTCAGCCCAAGCCGCTTGCCACTGGAATTGATGCCACTTCTGCGGGCGGAGACAGCGGAACGTCCGCCACTGCTTCTGGCGGGCTTTGACCGCATCCTCCCGGTCCAGCGGGAGATCTTCGACGCATGGGGCAAGTGGCGCGAGGCGGCCAAAGGCGAGCCGGCCACCGTAGTTCAGTTCCACGCCGCCGCCGACGCCCAGGCCGAACTCGCGGCTTGCGCAATTTGGTGCAGCCGCCAGCTTTCCGCCAACCCCAGCGCCCGGTTGCTTGTCGTCGCCCAGGCCGCCAGCACGCACCGAGGCGAGATTGAACGCGCCTTTCTTGCGCACACCGGTCCGGCCTTTGAGTTCTCGCTGGGCGTCCCGCTTAGCCATGTTGCGCTGGCGCGGGCGGCGCATCTTTTGCTGCGCTGGCTCGACGGCCAACTCGATGAGCAAGAACTCGACTGGCTGCTTTCCACCGGCTACGCAGCCGCCAACACTCAGGAGTCCACCGCGCTCCAAGCCTACATGCGCGCGCTGCGCCGCTTCAGCCTGGAACGAACGCAGTGGCCCCTGGCTGCATTCCTCGGCCAGCGGTGCGCCGCGGAGCTGCTGCCGGCTGCGTGGGTCGAGCGCATCGCAGCAGCCCAACGCCTCTTGGCCGGCTTCGCTCGCCGCCCGCAAAGCCCTCTCGACTGGGCCGAATTGGTTCCGCGGTTGCTGGACGAGCTCCATTTTGCCACCTCCCGCCCGCTTTCAAGCGCCGAGCACCAGGCACTTCAGCGCTGGCAACTGGCTGTTGAGAACAGCGGCTCGCTGGGCTTTGATGGCCGCCGCATCGGCTGGAAGATTTTTCTTTCTCAACTGAGCCGTGCTTCGGATGAAGCACTCTTCGCTGCCGAGTCGCGCGACGCGCCCATTCAGATCGCCGGGCCCGCCGAATCGGCCGGTCTCACCGCCGATGCTGTCTGGTTTCTCGGCGCGGATGAAGACGCCTGGCCCGCTGGCGGAGCGGCGCATCCGCTGCTGCCCATTGACATTCAGCGCGAGGCCGGAATGCCCCACGCTACACCCCAGCTTGATTGGGAGCTGGCGGGAGCAATCACGAGCCGTCTTCTGGCTTCTGCGCCGGAAGTCCACTTCAGCTTTTCCAGGCAAAACGAGACCGCCGAAGTTCGCCCGTCGCGCCTGATCGTCAAGATTGCCGGGGAGGCGCGAGATTTTGCGCAAGAGCTGGCAGCGCCAGCCTGTCAAAAGCCGCTTACCGTCTCTTTTGAGGATCGCAGCCGAATTCCGTTTTCTCCGGGCAAGGTCGCTGGCGGGGCTGGAGTGCTCACCGCGCAGTCGCAGTGCCCCTTCAAGGCCTTCGCCACCGCGCGCCTGGCCGCGCAAGGCTGGCAGCCAGCCGAGGCAGGCCTGACCCCATCCCAGCGTGGTCAACTGCTCCACGCCGTGCTCCACGCTGTCTGGTCCGGGCCGCCCGATGGCATTCACACGCACGCAGAACTGCTGAGCAAGCACGACCAGGAGGCATTTGTCGCGGGACACGTCCGGCGCGTCTTCGCGCAGGAGTTGCGCCCCCATCTGCGCGAACGGATGCCCCGCCGCTATCTGGAACTGGAAGGACTGCGGCTTACCTGGCTGGTCACCGAATGGCTGAATTACGAGGCTGTGCGCGTCCCATTCGAGGTTGCCGACACTGAGGTCAAGCGCACCGTCCAGGTTGCCGGACTGACCTTTGACCTGCGGCTGGACCGCATCGACCGCCTCAACGACGGAACTGAACTGGTCATCGACTACAAATCCGGCGACGTTTCGCCCAGCGAGTGGGATCTGCCCCGCCCCGACGATGTGCAACTGCCGCTCTATGCCGGCTTTGCTATTGATCAGAACGAAGTTCTCAGCGGGCTGGTCTTCGCCAAGGTGCGCACCGGAGAGATGAAGTTTGCAGGGTACATAGGCGATGCTGCGGGCACTCTCTTCCCCGGATTGAAAGGCACCAACCCACTGGTCAAAAGGCCCTTCGGCGCTGAACAGCTTGTCGCTTGGCGGGAGTGCATCGAGCAGCTTGCGAAGGATTTTCTCGCCGGACGCGCCGAAGTGGAGCCGCGCGAAGCTCCCAAGACCTGCGAGCGGTGCGGTCTTCAAGTCCTTTGCCGCATTCAGGAGCATCAGGCGCAACTCAAAGCTGAGGACGATTCCGAAGGCGAGGAGAACGGCGATGAATGAGCCAGTGAAGCAGTCCCCGCCTCCCGATCATCTTGAGCGAGAGAGAGCGCTCGACCCCGGCCAGTCCATTCTTGTGCAGGCCCCGGCAGGCTCGGGCAAGACCGACTTGCTGACCCGCCGCTTTCTGCGACTGCTGGCCGAGGTCGAGGAACCAGGACAGGTGGTCGCCATCACCTTCACCAACGCCGCTGCGGCCGAAATGCGCCACCGCATCCTCGGAGAACTCGAAAATGCCGCCACAAATCCCACGACGCAGGCAGACGAGTCCTCGATGGACGCGCTTGCCCATCGCGCGCTCCTGCACTCTCAAGCGCTCGGATGGAAGCTGCTCGACCTGCCGGCCCAGCTTCACATCTCGACGATCGATTCATTTTGCCGCGAGCTGGCCCTGCAGCAGCCGCTGCTCTCAGGCCTGTGTGGCGGCCTGGAAATCGCCGAGCAACCTGAAGGACTCTATCGCCGCGCAGCCCGCGAAACCCTGCGGAAGGTCGATCAGACCGGATCGGCGCTGGGCGCGGCAATTGAAAAACTGTTGATGTGGCGCGACAACGGCTGGCAGGAGATGGAAGACCTGTTGGTGGAGATGCTCAAAAGCCGCGACCGCTGGATGCATGGCTTTCTGCTCGAACGCGAGCCGGATTGGGAAGCGCTCCGCGAGCGGCTGGAACGGCCATTTGCGAATGCTGTGCGCGCGGCGCTCACGAAGCTGAGCCAGCTTCTCGATCAGGTTCCAGGCGCGCGTGCAGAGGCCCTGGAACTGGCGAGGTTTGCATGCGAGCAAAGCGGAGGCCCGCTTCATCAGGAACTCGCCGAAGTGGCCGAGTTCCCCTCCGCGCCGTTCTCTGGGGGCGTCGATTCCGAAGGCGCTCGTCAGGCTCACCTGGGTCTTGCAACACTGCTGCTCACCGGCGATGGCGCATTCCGCAAGCAGGTTGATAAGCGACTGGGCTTTCCCGCTGACCGCAAGCGCGAGAAAAGCCGCATCCTCGATCTGATCGCCGCACTCGCTGCCGTTCCTGGCCTGGAAGCCGCGCTGGCAGCCATCCGCGCTTTGCCGGGCGCCCGCTATACCGAAGACGAATGGGAGATTGTGAAGGCCTGCTTCACGCTGCTGCGTCACGCCGCTGGAGAGCTGCAAATCGCCTTTGCCGACGCCGGAGGCGTGGACTTCACTGAGGTCGCGCAGATTGCCCAGCGCGTGCTCCGGGGCGAGGACGGCTTGCCTACCGACGCCGCCATGGCAGTCTCCGACGGCATTCGCCACCTGCTGGTCGACGAGTTCCAAGACACCAGTCGTCGCCAGCACCAGTTGTTATCGAGCCTCATCGCCGCATGGCCGGAGCGCACGGGGCGAACCTGCTTTGTTGTTGGCGACCCCATGCAGTCGATCTACTTCTTCCGCGACGCCGACGCAGAACTCTTTCCGCGCGTCAAAGCCCTTGGTCTCGAAATCCCTCACGATGAGCCTCTGCTCTTTGACTTCGTTCCCCTCAAGGCCAACTTCCGCACAACACCGGGGCTGGTTGAGCGGCTCAACGAAGACTTCGCGCAGATTTTCGCAGGCGACGACAGCAGTGGTGTTGCATTCTCATCCGCTCAGCCGGCGCGGGAAGAGACGGCCAGCGCTGGACCTGCCTTTTCGCTGCACCTGGACTTTGTTCCACAGACCGGGCGCGGTGAATCTGCCGATCCCGATGTTGTACGCGAGAAGGAAACCGCCCACGACAGGCAAATCGACGAGATCGTCGCGCTGATCCAAAGCCATCAAGGCTCCATGGAGCAGGTTTGTGTGGCACGCGAGCGAGGCGAAGACAAGAAGTTTCGCATCGCAATTCTGGGCCGCGCCAAAAAACATCTCGTTCCTATCGCCGCGGCTCTGCGTAAAGCCGGAATTCCCTTCCGCTCCATCGAACTCGAAAAACTCGAGGCGCGCCCGGAAGTTCTGGACGCGCTCGCCCTGGCGCGCGCGCTGTTCAATCCCCAGGACCGCGTAGCTTGGCTGGGCGTTTTGCGCGCTCCCTGGTGCGGCCTATCCCTCGAAGACCTGCACACGCTCACGGGAGCCCCGGAGTTGTTCACCGACCCTATTCCAGAGTTGCTGGCCGAGCGAATGCCGCTGCTCAGCGAGGCTGGCCGCCTGGCCGCCGCGCGAGTGCTGCACGCACTGGCTGAGGCGTCCGCTCTTCGCGCTTCCCAGCCCACGGTATCGCTGGGAAGCTGGGTCGAACAGGTCTGGCTGCTGCTGGGCGGCGCTGCCTGTGTAGATGGAACTGCTCGCGCCAACATGAACCTGCTTTGGGGCTGCCTTGACCGCCTGCAGGATGGCGAACCGGATATGCTCGGCCCCGGCCTGAGCGCGGCGCTCGACAAGCTTACAGCCCTGCCTGATCCTGAGGCCAACAGCGATTGTGGCGTGCAGTTGATGACCATCCACAAGGCAAAGGGCCTGGAGTTCGAGGTGGTGATTGTCCCTGAGTTGCAAGCCGCAAGCGGGCGCGGCCACCGCAAGATGCTCTCCTGGATGGAACGTGGCCTCACAGAACCCGACGAATCAGGAGAGATCACCGAGTTTCTAATTGCGCCCTTTCAGCGCAAGGGCGAGGACAAGGGAAACGCAAAGGCCTGGGTAGATCAGGTCTATCGCGAGCGCGAGTCGCAGGAAGACCGGCGCATTCTCTACGTCGCCGCAACGCGCGCCCGTGAAGAGTTGCACCTCTTCGCCCGCCCAGCCTGCAAGGCGGAGGGCGAGAGCTTCAGCTTGGTGGAACCCGCGAACAGCCTGCTGGCCACGGCTTGGCCGGCGCTTGCGGAAGAGGTGCGTACACGCTTTGAAGACTGGAAGACTGACAGAACCACTTCGGAGACTCCCGAAGAGCAAGTCATCGAATCCATCGCCGCCGGCGAGGACGAGAACAATCTGCTGATCATGCCTTCCTCTGTTCGGCCCACACTACTGCGCCGCCTGCCGCCGGATTACAGGCCCGTAGAAGCCTTCTCGGGGGGCGCTTCGGAATCAGCCGTGCTCGGAATCGGAAGCGGCCCCGCACGGCTCTACGCACGCCATGAAGGCGGTTTGCTCTCCCGTGCTCTGGGGACTGCCGTCCACTCGCTGCTCGAAGAGCTGGCGCGGCTGCGCAGAGATCTCGATTGGGATGTGGCCCGCTCGGCTCTTTCGCACTTTGAGCCCCGCATCGCAGCTCAGGTTCGCGCTGTCGGCGTGAGTCAGCAACAGGCCGCGCACATCGCAGCCCAAGCCTTTCAGCTCGCACTCGACGCCTCTCATGATTCCATCGGCGCGTGGATTCTCTCGCCCCACGCCGGCGCGGCCAGCGAGGCCGCCTGGGCTGGGGTTGTCGCCGGAAACCTGCGCACGGTGCACATGGACCGCGTTTTCAGAGCCGGTCCCACGCCCGGCTCCGATAAAGAAGATTGCTGGTGGATTATCGACTACAAGACCGCCCATGCCGATGACATTGACCCTGCCAAGGCTCTGCCGGATTTCCGCGCGCTCTTCGCGCCCCAAATCGAGGCCTATGCCAAGATCATGCGCAACCTGCACGGCGCAGGGGCGCGCATCTTCGCCGGCCTTTACTATCCGCGCATGTTGCTCCTCGATTGGTGGGAGCTATAGCCCGCACTTTGCCTGGGAGTGGGGTCCGATTGCTCTTCCAGCCGCTTTTCTCTCAATAAACTACTCCTAATCGGCCTCGTCTCTCGACAAAATGCCCCACCCAGGAATCCTCTCCGGGTGCAAGTATTTTTATTCAAAAGAAACCTTGCGCAAAAAGGCACATTGGGCTGTACAATTTTCACGAGGAGACCCATGGCCGGAGACATTCAACTTACGTGCAGCGATTGCGGGCAGGATTTCACCTTCACCGCTGCTGATCAGGCGTTCTTTCAGGAACGCGGCTACTCGACCCCAAAGCGTTGCAAGAATTGCCGTCAGGCAAAGAAAAACGATCAGGGGGGATCGGGCTATCGTTCGGCTCCGGCACAGGGTACACCTGTGATTTGTTCGGGTTGCGGACAGCCTACAACAGTGCCTTTTGAACCGCGTGGCGACCGTCCGGTATATTGCCGGGATTGCTACCAGGCTCGCAAGGGCAGCGGCGGCGGTGGCGGCGGCAATTCGCGCGGCCGCGGCCGGTAGTTGTTTCAAAAGGGTCAGATGGGCATGTTGCGCATCTGACCCTTTTTCATTCAAGCTGCTCCAAGAAGACGTTGCGGCAACAGTAGCTTTGGCTGCAGTTGCGGCGGGGTAGATTGTCTGTTTTTTTCCTTCCCAAAACATCTTGCACAAACCCCGCTTCATGTTTTTCGCAGGGGCAGCCGCAAGTCAGAGTTGTTGCATTGTTGCTCTCTTGGCCCGCTACGCCAAGAAGCTCAACCTGCCGCAGGAAACCCATCCTTGCCGTCCCGCGTGGACATTTTCAGGACTAACCCGCTCTGCGGTCCATCACCTTGCCCGTCAAAACTCCGCTGGGGTAATACAGCACCGAGTCCCACTTCTCAATATTCCCGCCGACCTTCTCCTGAATCTCAGCCGGAAGCAACTGGCCGTGCTGAAAGCCGATCTCAGACAGACTGCCCCCGATATAGGGACAAGCCCACCTTGTCTTTTCAAAGCGAAAGCTGAGAAGAACAAGTGATTGCGGCATCGGTCCGCCAGGCCGCGATCTCCGATGAAGCGAGAGCAGGCACGAAACAACACGCCTGAACGCTGGCCAACTATCAAAACTCCCCGAGAAGCCTTAACCATCCCATGGGGGATTCAAGTTGGCCCGGCGCCTAGCTCTCCTTTGCGGTTTCTGAAACTGGCCTGTTGACCACAATCCCGGAATCCAAACTCTGGACTGCAGACTCGGGAATCAATTTGGAAACCGCAGAGTCGGAAACGGGTATATCTGCAGCCTGCGCGGGAGTTGCCGAGTGGATTGCCGGTCCGTGGTGCTTGACAATTCTGCCCGGCTTGGAACTCGAACCATGAACAGTCTTTCCATTTTCGGGTGCAGGTTTGCGAATAGGAGACTTCGCCAAGGGCTTGGCCGCGGCAGTCTTGGCCTTGACCACCCGCTTGGCAGAAACCTTCGCCAAGGGCTTGGCCGCAGTCTTGGCAGATGCCTTCGCTATGGGCTTGGCAGAAGTCTTGACCACCCGCTTCGCTGAGGCCTTTGCAGCGGGCTTGGCAGCAGTTGGCTTGACCTTGACCACCTGCTTGGCAGAAACCTTCGCCAAGGGCTTGGCCATAGGCTTGACCACCCGCTTCGCAGAGGCCTTCGCGGCAGGCTTGGCAGCAGCCTTGGCCACTCGCTTGGCCGGTGCCTTCGCCAGGCCCTTCTTAGGCGCAACATCTGCCTTGGGGGCTGGCTCGTAGAAATGAGCTGTAGCCTGGGCTTCCATCTTCATTTGATGGAGACTGGTCTGACCCTTCTGCAAGTGCCATTGGCCATCCGCGCCCTTCACATAGTTGGCGCCCTTGTAAGTACGCGTTTCCGGCCCGCCATGCTGTTTGGACGCGCTAGCGCTTTGCGTCCCGTCCAGATTCCCACTGATAAAGTCGTGACGGCCCGGTGTGTCCGCCAGCGTGTGGGGATTCGGCATTCCTGCCGCAAATACGGCGCCTGGGGCAGAAGCATAGACGGGTCTCTCTGGCAACTTCGCCGCGCCGCGTGGCTCAGCCTCGCCAGGGGCAGTACCCGCGTAATTATCTTCATCCGTCAACCCAAGCTGTGTGAACGACTGCCCCTTCTCGGTAGTGGAAATCTTTGACCACAGCTTCCGTCCGAACCCCTTGAAACTGAAGCCTGCCCCTTTTTCCGCATTTGCGGGCAAGTCAGAAACGGGGCGGGCCATTTGCCCAATCAGGCGTGAAATGGGTGAATAAGCCATTTTGGTAAGAGCCGTCGAAGTCTGGCCTTCAGCAGAGCCTTGGGTGCGAGGTTCAGTTCGGTTAATCATGATTTCGGGTTTCGGCCCTCCACCGGAAAAAAACTGCGAAACCATCCGACTTGAGTTCTGCTCTCCGGCGCTGCCAGGCTGCATGACGAGATAGATCGTGGTGCCATCCTGAAAAACTGCCGAACCCATCAGATTCAGCCCAGGGCCAACATCGATCACGGACTTGGGCCCCAGAGCTCTGACCAAGGACTTCGCCGGAGAATCGACAGGCAGAGTCGCCGGAACCTCTGCAGCGGACTCGACGGGCGTATCCATCTGGACCTTAACCGAGGGCTTGTGGGCAGCCTTGACCGGCGTCTTGACCTGGGCCTTTGCCGGGGGCTCGTGGGCAGCCGGGACCTGCTGCTTAAAGACAGGCTTTGCCGGAGTATTCATGGGCACAGCGCTTGTCTGGATAGCCTGCCCTTCAGCTTCAGCAGGAGCAGTTTTCGACCCCACGATGGTCTGCTTTGCCTCAGTGACAGCAAGCGAAACTGTGGCCTGCACCACGGTGTAGCCTATGGTGTCCGTCGGTGTAAAGGTCAACGAGAGCGTATGCGTTCCCACCTCCAGCACCTCGCCTGCGGCAGGATTGTAGTGAAATGTCCCTGGAACCAATGCGGTCGCATTGAGTTGAGAGGTGCTGAGTGCAGTGCCGTAGGAAACGGCCTCGGGTGCCGGCCATGTGACGATTGGCGTTGCTCTTGTGACCGTAAGCGGCACCGTGGTTTGTGCCGTGTAGTAGTCTGTGCTATCCGTCGGAGTAAAGGTTGCAGAAAGCGTCTGTATTCCTGCTGTTAACACCTTGCCCGCGGCAGGAGTGTAGACGAACGTTCCCGGAACCGATGCCGTGGCATTCAACTGCATGGCGCTGAGCACTGTGCCATAGGCGATCGAAGCGGGCTTCGGCCATGTAATAGTTGACGCCGCCTTGGTGACCGTGAGCGGCACGATAGCATGCACTGCGTCGTAATCCGTGCTGTCCGTCGGAGTAAATGCCGCGGAAAGCGTCTGTGTCCCCGCCGTTAGCACCTTGCCTGCGGCCGGCGCATAGACAAAAACTCCTGGAACCGATGCCGTGGCATTCAGCTGAACCGCGCTCAGCGGAGTTCCATAAACAACCTGAGCAGGCGCCGGCCACACGACGGCAGGCGTTGCCTTGTTGACCGTCAGCAACACGGTGGCCTCAGCCGTCGTGCAGACTGCGTCATCCGCCGGAGTGAAAACTACTTTAAGCGTATGCGTTCCCGCCGCGAGTATCTCGCCTGATGCAGGAGTATAAACAAAGGTTCCCTTGGTTAATGCCATGGCATTGAGCTGCTTGGCGCTAAGCGCAGTGCCAAAGGCTATTGGAGCCGGCGTCGACCATGCGATGACCGGCGTCTCCCGTTCAGGGGCTTTCTCCACGGCTTTGGCCTCAGCCTGCTGAAGGTGCCATTCACCATCCGCGCCCTTCGAATACGTAGCGCCTCTATAAGTGCGAATCTCAGGTCCATCTTGCTGATTGGGATTGCTGCCCACCGGTTTCGCCTCCCCTTCGGAATCCGCAAAGTCAGCGCTGCCCCCCGTTGTGTCCGTTAGCCTCAACTGCGCCGGCGTTTCTGCCGTGAGCACAGCGCCGCTGGAAGAAGGTTCTGTGGAATTCTCTGGATTGCTCGCCGTGGCTTCGGGACGAGCCTCGCCAGACGCAACAACTTCGTTGGCCGTGCCTGGCTCCAATCCCAGCTTCGTGATCGACGAAGTCTCCTCGGAGGAGGACATCTTCGCCGTAAGATTACGGCTGATGTTCTTGAGACTGAAGCCTGTCTTCTTTTCCTTTTCCTGGAGGGGGGGCAAGCCACAGGCAGATCTGGCCATCTGCCGGATCACACGGGAAATGGGCGAGTCTTCAAGCGCCAGCGGAATGGCGGTATGCTGCATGCGTCGCACTGCCGCAAAATCATTGGGGATCTTCCACTGGGCCGGCCTGGTGAGCGCCTTCGTAATCTGGTCTTCGGCAACGCCCATGCTGCGATGCTGAAACCGGTTGAGCACGATTTCGAGTTTGGGCACCCCGGTAGAAAAGTACTGCGCGATCAGGCGGTTCGAGTTGCGAAGTCCCGCAATGCCCGCCTGAATGACCAAGTAGATCGTCGAGCCATCCTTGAAAAGACTCGTCCCCGTCAGGTCGAGTCTGGACCCCATGTCGATGACCACGTTGTCAAAGTCCTGCCGCGCCACAGCAAGCAGTTTGTCAATGGCTTCAAGGGAGGCGTCGAACTGAGGAAACCTGCCCGGAGCCGCAAGCACCGAGACTCCCGAACTATGCTTGACCAAGAGCTTGGAGAGAAAACTCGAATCCAGACGGCTGGCATTCTGAAGAGCGTTAATGGTCGAGTATTCGGCAGAAACTCCGAGGTTCAGCGCGGCGTCTCCCAGTGGCAGATCGAGATCGATCAGCAGAGTGCTTTCATCGGACTCCTGGGCCATCGACACCGCGAAATTGCAGGCCAGCGTGGTCACGCCGTCCCCGCCCTTGGCGCCAAGAAACGCCAACAGCCTGCCGCTCGCCTTCTTGGGCATCTGCGAGGCCGGACGGCGCGTCGAGGCCCGAATCAGAGCCTTGGTAACAGTGTCCTGAACGAAAGGGCAAGCGAGAAACTCGCGGGCGCCCGCTCGCATGCAGCGGACCAGCAGTCCCGAATCAGTATTCACCGAGTAGACCATCACCGTCGCCGAGCCGTTGGCGCACATGCACTCCACTAGCTGCAAGGCATATTCGGGTTCAGCATCCAGGTCGATGATGATTACGTCGTAAGGCTGCTCCAGGAACTTCGGCACATCGTCAAGGCTGGGAGGATAGGAAGAAAACTCAAAGATTTCACTGCCCTTGCATTCGGCTAGTACACTGGCGGCCGCCTTGCGGCGATCCTCGTCCGGGCCGACCAGCGCAATCGACAAGTGGTCGACACCAAGCGAATCCTGGTACTGCTCATCAACATACATAGAAGAGTCTGAATTCACGAAATTGCTGCCTCCCGGCCGCGTACAACTTCCCTCATGGATTAGCCGAAGATCAATATGTCCAAATGTGAGATGGACATAATGTTACTCCGAATCCTCAATAAGGAAAACTACATCAGCATCCCCGTGGCGATGGACAAGCGAAAGACATCTTGCGCTTCCCCCTTTTGGCACAAAACATCTCCGAATCGTCGCGCATTTCACGCTTTTTTTAGATATTATTGCAACTCCCCAACAATTCTTACAAGAGCATCTAGCGCTTCTTAGCAGACTTGGAAACAATCTTCTTGACAGTTGGCCTGGAAGGTTTATTCCCCTTGGCCAACTTAGGGCTCCGAACAGAAACCGGCTTCGTCTTTGCATGTGCCGGTTTGAGAGCTGCAGCCTTGGCCGAGGCCTTCGGCTGAGCATTGGCGGATGTCTTTACCTGAGTCCGAGCCGAGGCCTTTTGAGCAGCCCTGACCGGCGATTTGGCGGGAGCCTTCGTCGAAAGCTTCTTCGGAACTGGCTTTGCCTGGGGAGCCTCCTTCTTGGCTCGTGCAGGAGCAGCCTTGACCCGCGTGGGCTTAGAC